>Ga0068871_100002214_pt1 | contig 13207 bp, 10 predicted proteins | sample KBSMisM72_FD_72750 | JGI IMG/M metagenome (GOLD analysis project Ga0068871, IMG submission 72750) | Miscanthus rhizosphere microbial communities from Kellogg Biological Station, Michigan, USA - KBS Miscanthus M7-2 | ecosystem: Host-associated > Plants > Roots > Rhizosphere > Soil ... | reverse complement strand
TGTAGCCGGTCTCGAAATACAACGCCCGGCCGTCGGCTGACCAGCGCAGGCCGCTGGGGATCAGGTCGACGCCGTCCGCCGCGAGGCGTGACGCGCCGCCGCCGCTGCTCGGGGCCAACCAGATCTTGGGATGCGATTTCTCCGGCACCGAGCTGAGGAACGCGATCGTCTGGCCGTCGGGCGACCAGCGCGGCGAGTTGTCGCCGCTGGCGTGATCGGAGACCTTGGTCAGCGGTCCGCCGTTGGCGTCGATCACCCAGACGTCGGTGTTGTGCCCCATGTCGAACGCCTTGCCGGTGCGATCCGAGACGAACGCGATCTTCCGGCTGTCCGGCGACCATTGCGGATCCGAATCGTTCCAGTCGTCGCCGGAGGTGAGCTGCGTCGATCGGCCGCCGGCGACGTCGGTCACCCAGAGATGCGTCCGCTTGTCGTCGAACCAGCCGCTGTCGTTGAACTTGTAGTTTGCGTGCGCGTAGTGGCGGACGTCGCTTGGCGACTTCGCGGTATCGCTCGGCCCGCTCCGTCCGACGACGACGAGCCGGCTGCCGTCGGGAGACCACTGGAAGCCGGAGGCGCCGTTGAGCAGGTTGGTCACGCGCCTCGGCTCGCCGCCACCGAGCGGCAACAGCCACACCTGTGTGCGCGGCGTGTCGGTGGCCGCGTCGCCCGGCATCGGCCGCGCCGACAGAAACGCGATCGCCTTGCCGTCAGGGCTCCATCTCGGGCTGTTCGACGACTGCGGCGCCGTCGTCAATGCCGTCGGCGGCCGCGAGCCGTCGGCGGGCACCGACCAGAGCGCGCTCCGCCGCCGGTTCTGCTTCTGATCGATCGTCGTGATCACGAAGGCGATGGTCGAGCCGTCGGGCGAGAAGCGCGGATCGCCGAGCGTCTCGAACGCGAAGTAGTCCTCGGACGTCATCCCGCGGGTCTGCGCGAACAGCGGGACAACGAGGACCAGCGACATCACAGCCGCAGACAGCGTGATCCACAAGTGTCTTTTCATGGTCGAATTCCAGATTCTTAATTCCAAATTCTTAATTCCTAAGCTCGCTTCCGCTTTTTCTCGTCAGCCGCGGGCGCGACTGCGGCAGGCTTCTTCTTGGCGCCGATCGTATCGAGGCTCTTGCGCAGCGCCTCCATCAGGTTGACCACCTTCGGCGGCGCCTCCACCTCCGGCGCCACGACCTCGCGCCCTTCGATCTTCGCGTCGATGATCTCGCGCAGGCCCACCTGGTAGTCGTCGCGATACTCCTGCAGATCGACGTCGCCTTCGAAAGTGCCCATCACCTGCTTGGCGAGCTTCACTTCCTCGGGCCTGACCGTGCCGGGCATGTCGCTGAGCTCCTCGATCGCCTCCATGCTGCGGATTTCGTTGGCATGCCGCAGCGTGTACATGACCAGGCCCTGCTCGCGCGGCTGCACCTTTACCAGGTATTCGCGGCCGTAGAGCGCCACCTTGCCGATGCCGGCCTTGCCCTTCATCCCTTCGCGGATCACGGAGAACGCCTCGCGCGCCACCGGGCCATCGGGCGCGAGATAGTACGGGCGCTCGAGATAGATCGGATCGATTGCGGTGTCCTCGGTGAACTTCTCGAGGTTGATGACGCGGGTCGAGTCGACGCGGACCTTCTCGATGTCTTCCTCGTCGACGATGACGTAGCGCCCCTTCTCGAACTCGAAGCCCTTGACGATGTCGGTGTTCGGCACTTCGCGCTCGCACTTCGGGCACCAGCGCTTCTGCTGGATGCGCGTCTGACACTCGCCGTGCAGCTGGTTGAAGCTCAGGGTCGCGCCGGCGTCGGTCGCCGGAAACACCTTGATCGGAATGTTGACCAGGCTGATCTTGAGATATCCCTTCCACGTCGGTCGCGCAGCCATAGGCTCCTACTTTTTGATCAGAAATTTTTCGTCGACGTTGACCTGAAACTGCCGGAACCGCCCGTACTCGGCGACCCCCTCGATGTGGGCGCCGCGCCGATCCTGGTAATTCTCCCGCATCTCCACCGGCACGAGGAAGCCGACCAGCGGCTCGGACTGGTAGCTGACGTCCACTGTAGCCGCGATCTGGCGGTTTTTCGCAATCAGCTCGCTCATGAGCACCCGCCCCGTCAGCGGGTCGATCCAGAAGCGGCCGCGCGACGGCAGGTCCCGGAGCCGCTCCGTCTTGATCAGCGTGCCCGATTGCTTCTCCTCGAACTCGACCGCCCAGACCTCGGCCCCGGTCCGGAAGACACCGGCCGCGGCGTCCTCCTTCGTCACCGTGACCGGGACGCGGTCGTTGGTGCGCTTGAATTTGAACCGCCGCTGGTTTGCCTGCTCGAGGATCTGCAGCGCGAACACCGGGGTGTTGATGTTGCGCTTGATGTCGCCGATGTTGAACCGCGAGCTCTCGTCCAGGATCTTGCCGATCTGCTCCTGCGCCGAGGGCGACCCTTCGAGGAACAGGCGGGTCAGCCGGTCGGACCGATCGCGGACCGGGATGCCGTTGACCTCGAAGACATCCCTGAACTCGGTCCAGCCGCCGCCCTTTGCCGGCCGGACGAGCAGCAGATCGGAGTGCAGCTCGCTCCGCATCGGGTTGGTCAATTGTCCGGCGCGCTTCGTGAACGCCTTCACTTCCTGGACGTACCGCTCCTCGGCGACGACGCCGGCCAGCTGCTGGTGGAAATCGGCGACGTAGGCGGCGGCGCGCTCCAGCACGGTGGCGAGCGTCGGCTCCGCTGCCGAGGCCGGTCCCGCGATCAGCAGGCCGGCACACGCCATCGCCGCGCGGGCTGCTCGAGTCATTTCTTGATCACCGGCGCCAGCTGTTCGGTGACCTTCACCTGGAACTGCCGGAACCTCCCGTAGGTTGCGCGCCCGGTGACCAGCGTGCCGCTCCGCTTGCTTTCATAGCGTTCGCGCATCTCGATCGGCACCAGCATGCCGAGCAGCGGCTCGGACTGGTAGCTGACGTCGATCGTCGCGCGGATGTTCCGGCTCTCGACGCTGAGCTCGCTCATCAGGACGCGCCCGGTCGCCGGGTCGATCCAGAAGCGTCCCTTCGACGGCAGGTCCTTCTCGCCGTCGGTCCGGATCATCGTGCGCGGCGCTTTCTCCTGATACGCGATCGTCCAGACCTCGGTGGAGACCCGGAACGCGCCCTCACCCGCTGCCTCACCTCGTACCTCCGCGGGTCTGGTATCGGAGGTCTGCTTGTACTTGAACCGGTAGTGGTTCGCCGACTCGAGAAAGAGCAGCGGAAAGATGGGCGTGTTGACGTTGCGATTGATGTCGCCGATGTTGAAGCGCGCGCTTTCGCTGAGGATGCGCCCGATCTGCGCGTTGGTCGACGAAGACGGTTCGAGGAACATCTTCACGAGCCGCTCGTCGCGTTCGCGGACCGACGTGCCGTCCACTTCGAACACGTCGCGGAACTCCATCCACGTCCTGAAGCCCTCGGGTTTGACCAGCAGCAGGTCGGAGAGGAGCTCCCGGTGCGCGAGGCGCGTGCTCCCGGTACGACGGGACTGGGTCCAGTCCTGAACGTAGCGCTCTTCGGCGACGATGCTCGACAGTTGGCGATGGAAATCGGCGACGTACGCGGCTGCCCGCTCGAGCACGGTCGCCAGCGTCGGCGGCTGCGCGGCGGCCGGCTCGGCCGCCGAAAGCGCCACGGCAAGACTCCACGCCACCCTGCGCATCGCCATCACCTATTTGACGACCGGCGCCAGCTTCTCGTCCACCTTGACCTGGAACTGGCGGAAGTGGCTGTACGACGCCTCGCCGTCGACGCGGGACCCGTCGCGGCGGATGTCGTAACGCTCGCGCATCATGACCGGCACCAGCAGCCCCGTCACCGGCTCGTTCTGGTAGTCGACGTCGATGCTGCCTTTGATCATCAGGTCCTCGGCGATGAGCTCGCTCGACACCACCCGGCCGGTCGCCGGTTCGAGCCAGAAGCGGCCGCGCGCCGACAGATCCCGCCCGTTCGTGGTGCGGATCATCGTCTGCTTCTCGACCTCCTGGTACTCGATGACCCAGAGGTCGTCGGGATGCGTCCGCGGTTGTCCGAGCAGTGAATCGCGGTGGTCGGTGCGTTTGAACCGGAACCGCCCCTGATGTTCCGGGTCCAGGACGAGCAGTGCCAGCACCGGGACGTTGACCGTTCGCTGCAGGTTGCCGATGTTGTAGCGCGAGCTCTCCTGCATGATGCGGTCGCTCTGCGACGCGGATGAAGCGGATGGCGAGACGAAGAGCTGCATCAGACGCTCGTTGCGATCGCGGACCGCCTTGCCGTCGACCTCGAACACGTCGCGGAACTGCATGTAGCGATCGCCGCCGACCGGCTTGACCATGAGCAGATCCGACTTCAGCTCCCGGTGCCTCGCGAGCAGCGGGCTGTAGCGGGTCCCGGAGCCGAGCGGATAGCGGACGTCCTGCACGTAGCGCTCTTCCGCCACGACGCCGGACAGCTGGCGCTGAAACTCGACGACGTACGCGGCGGCGCGCGAGAGCACGACGTCGAGGGTCGGCTCCTGCGCGGACACCGGTGCGAGCATCAAGGTGATGACGCCGAGCGCCGCGAGCAGCGGTCTCATCATCTTCAACCCCTACTCTCTACTCCCTACTCCCTAACCCCTAATCCCTATTTGACCGTCTCCGCCACCGTCACCTGGTAGCGGCGGAACCTCGCGTACGTGGCCTTCCCGTCAATCGTCGACCCGTCGCTGAGCGAATACTTCTCGCGCATCTCTCGCGGCACGAACAGCTCCATCGCCGGTTCGAGCGCATAGGTCACCTCGATGCGCGCCCGCAGCGAGCGGCTTTCCGCGATGAGCTCGCTCGACAGCACGCGGCCGTTGGCGAGATCGATCGTGAAATGGCCGTGAGAGGGCATCGCCTGATCGCCGGCCGTCCGAATCAGCGTGCCGCCGCGCTCCTCGTGGAATTCCAGGTCGAAGAGGGCGGCGGATTTCCGGGCGCCCTTGAACGAGAACCACGCGCGATTCTGCGGCTCGAGCACCGCCAGGGCGAGCACCGGCAGGTTGATGTTCCGGTTGACGCCGCCGATGTTGTAGCGCGCGCTGGCGGCGGCGATGTCATCCACCTGCCTCTGCATCGACGCCGACGGCTGCAGGAAGAGCTTCGAGAGCCGCTCGGCGCGGTCACGCACCGGCTTGCCGTCCACTTCGAACACGTCGCGAAACTGCATCCAGCGATCGCCGGCCGGCGCGCGAACGAGCAGCATGTCCGACTTGAGGTCGCGCCGCTGGCCCCGGGCCTCGGCCGCAAACCCGCGCGCGTCGGTGCCCGCCGCCGCGCGCACGTCCTGCCGGTAGGTTTCCTCCGCGACGACGCCGACAAACGTCCGCTCGTAGGCGGTGACGTAGTCGCCCGCCTTGTCGAGGAGATCGTCCAGGTCCGGCGTCTGGGCGAGCGCCGGAACGGCAGCCAGGAAGACGGCGAGAACCTTGAGGAATTTCATCGACTGAGCCGCTGATCGTCCTCCCGGAACCGGTGCCGGTCAAGCTAGAATCCTGCGCATGTCCAGCCACTTTTCGCCCCGTGCCTGCCTCGTGGCCGCCGCCGTCGCCGCGCTGGCCATCGGCTCAACCATTGCCGCCGAGCGATCCTCGTCCGCGATGTCGGACGCCGCGACCCGGTTCCTCGGCAGCTTGACTGCGGAGCAGCGTCAGCAGGCGTCGTTTGCGTTCGATGGCGACGAGCGGATGCACTGGCACTTCATTCCGACGGAGATGTTTCCTCGCAAGGGGCTGCTCATCCGTTCGATGACCGAACCACAGCGGACGCTCGCGCGCGATCTGCTGAAGGCCGGGCTGAGCCAGCGCGGCTACCTCACGGCGACCTCGATCATGGATCTCGAAACGGTGCTGAAGGCGCTCGAGGCCGCACAGCGGGCAGCCGGACCGCAGCCGCCGCCCGGCACCGCGCTGGAGCGCGATCCCGAAAAGTACTTCGTGTCGATCTTCGGCACGCCGTCCGCCAAGAGCACCTGGGGCTGGCGCGTCGAGGGCCATCACGTGTCGCTCCACTTCACCGTGGTGAACGGCACCCTGGTCGCTTCGTCGCCGTCGTTCTTCGGCTCCAATCCGGCGGAAGTTCGTGAAGGACCGAAGAAGGGGCTGCGGATCCTCGGGGCCGAGGAGGACGCGGCGCGCGCGCTGCTCCAGTCGCTCGACGCCGCGCAGCGCGCGAAGGCGACGATCAACACGACGGCGCCCGGCGACATGGTGACGATGGCGAACGTCGACATCACCCCGCTGTCGCCGCCGGGTCTCGACGCCGGCGCGATGACCTCGGCGCAGCGCGATCTGCTGATGAAACTGCTCGACGTCTACATCGGCAAGATGGCGGCCGACATCGCCGAGGATCGGCTGGCGCGGGTACGCAAGGCCGGCGTCGAGAAGATCGCATTTGCGTGGGCCGGGGAGACCGAGCGCGGGAAGAAGCACTATTACCGCGTGCAGGGCCCGACGTTCCTGATCGAGTACGACAACACCCAGAACGACGGCAACCACATTCACTCGGTGTGGCGTGATTTCAACGGGGACTTCGGCCGCGATCTGCTGAGGGAGCACCTGAAGTCGACGCCGCATCCCTGATGACGTGAGAGCGTTGCTCGCGGCGGCGCTCTCGGCCGCGACCCTGTCGTGCGGCGGCTCCGCGGCGGCGCCGTCGCCGCTTGCGGCGCAGGCCGTCGCGGCGCCATTCGTCAGCGCGCATTTCACCTTCTTCTACACGACGCTCGACACCGCCAATATCGGCGCGGTGGCCCAGGCCGTGGAAGGCGAGTACGCCCGCATCCTGAACGATCTCGGCGCCGGGCCGCTGCCGACGGTCCAGGTCCATTTCTATCCGGATCACCAGGCGCTCGAGGCGGCCGTCGCGCCGTTGGTGGGGACCGTTCCGTCGTGGGCCAGCGGGCTTGCCACGGCGGTGGATCAAATCCACCTGATGTCCCCCAATCATCCCGCCTACGCGCCGCTCGACCGGATGCTGTCGAATCTGGTCCACGAGTTCGCGCACTGCGCATCCATCCGCGTCAACGCGCGCATTCCGAACAACCCGCGATGGCTGTGGGAAAGCGTCGCCATCTACGAGTCCGGGCAGTTCGTCGATCCGCGCACGCTGGCGTACATGGCCGGCGGCCGGCCGCCTGCGTTCGCCACGCTGAACGGCCTCGACAACACGCTGGTCTACGACGTCGGGTTTACCATCGCGGCGTTCGTGGTGTCGAAGGGCGGGCAGGCAGCGCTGGACGATCTGGTGCGCAACAACGGCGACGTCGGCGCGACATTCGGCGTTCCCCTGCAGGCGTTCGAACGCGAATGGTACGACTTCGTTCGCGCGCGCTACGGCGTCTGAGGGAAGACCCGGTCGAAGTTGCCGCCGAAGATCCTGGCGCGCACGTCCGCGGTCGCGCCGATCTCGTCGAGTGCCGCCGATTGCCGCTCGTAGACATCGCGCACCCAGCCACGCGGGAAGAACGACGAGTCGCTGCCGAACAGGAGGCGATCCGGTCCGGCGACCGCGAGCGCCTGGCGGAACACGTCGGCGAGGCTGAGGCCGACGTATTTGATCCAGCCGTTCGAGCTCGACGTGTCGAGCAGCACGTTGGGGCAGAGGTCGGCGACCATCAGCGCCTCGCGCAGGAGACCCGCGCCGAAATGCGGGATGATGATCGGCACCTGGGGACGGCTGAGCGCGACGGCGTGGAGGTCGAGCGGGTTGCCGAAGCGGATGTCGAACGGGCTCGGCAGCCCGAGCTTCTTGCGCACACCGACCGACAGCACGCCGCAGTGGACGAAGACGGCGGTGCCCGGCGCCGCCGCGGCGACGTCGAAGAGCCGCAGCGCGCGGTCGTCCTGGATGGAATAGCGGTGCATGGCGGGGAAGAGGCAGATCGCGCGCAGCCCGCCGGCGATCGCCTCGGCCGCCTTCGCGGCCGCGTCCGGCTGGGTCGGATCGGCCATGAAGAAGCCGACGAATCGTTCGCGGTGCCGGCTGACGGCGGTGGCGACCGACGCGGTGTCACCCGGCACGCTCGCGATCAGCGCGGCGCGTGATACCTGATGGCGGTCGAGCTCCGCGACCCAGCGCTCGGCGAGCGCGTCGGCGTCACCCGGTGCGTCCCACCCCAATGTGGCGAGCGCCGTCTCGCCGCCGAGCGGTGCGAAAAACGGTGTCGAGAAGAAATGACAGTGCGCGTCGTTGATCATTTAGAAAGGCACCAAAAGCAATCCGCGGATTTCGCGGATTAAAGGATTGAACACGGCAACGTCTCGCGCCCGGCGTGCAGGTTGGGCGATCGACGTCCGGCGGCGCGGCAACGCCGCGCCAGATGTAGTGCAGGCCTTTAGGCCTGCCCGAACACGGCGGACCTAGGTCCGCACTACACCTGAGTAAAAAACGCACTGCCCTCAGATCTCGGCGACGATCGCGTCCGCGACGTCCTTCGTTTTCGACGATCCGCCGAGATCGGGCGTGCGCACCTTGCCGGTCGCCACGACCCGTTCGATCGCGCCGAGAATCCGGTCGTGCACGTCGCGGTGACCGAGGTGCTCGAGCATCAGCGCGCCGGCCCAGATCGCGCCGATCGGGTTCGCGATCCCCTTGCCCGCGATGTCGGGCGCCGAGCCGTGGATCGGCTCGAACATCGACGGATGCTGCCGGGTGGGGTTGATGTTCGCGCCGGGCGCGATCCCGAGGCTGCCGGAGATCGCCGATCCGATGTCGGTGAGGATGTCGCCGAACAGGTTCGACGTCACCATCACGTCCAGCGTCTGCGGATGCGTGATCATCCGCGCCGCGAGGGCGTCGACGTGATACTTCCGGTACTCGACCCCCGGATAGTCGGCGCGCACGATCTCGGCGACCTCGTCCCACAGCACCATCGAGTGCGTGAGCGCGTTGGACTTCGTCGCGCTGGCGAGCATCTTCCGCGGCCGGGTCGCGGCGACCTCGAAGCCGTAGCGCAGGATCCGCTCGATCCCGTGGCGCGTGAAGACGCCCACCTGCTGCGCGACCTCGTGCATCGTGCCGCGATGGATCCGTCCACCGACGCCGGAGTACTCGCCTTCCGAGTTCTCCCGCACGCAGACCATGTCGATGTCCGCCGCGCCGCGCCCCGCCAGCGGCGAGCTGAGCCCGGCGAGCAGCCGCATCGGCCTGAGGTTCACATACTGATCGAACTTCTGGCGGATCCCCAGGATCAGGCCCGCCGACGCCGCGTCCGACACGCCGGGTGCGCCCAGCGCGCCCATGTAGAGCGCGTCGAATGCCGCCATCCGCTCGTAGCCGTCTTCGTCCATCATGCGGCCGTGAGAGAGGTAGTACTCGCAGCTCCACGGCAGATCGCTGAACGACACCGAGACGCTGCTGCCGCGCGTCGCGCGCTCGATCGCGGCGATCCCCGCCGGGATGACTTCCTTGCCGATACCGTCACCGGCGATGACACCGATCCGAAACGACGACATGAAACGCTCCTTGGAAATAAACGGGCGGACACGCGGGTCCGCCTCTACAACATCAGCGAGCGGACACGCGGGTCCGCCCCTGCAACGTCAGCGAGCGGACGCGCGGGTCCGACTCTACAACGTCAATCGCATGCTCGAGACAGCACGGCAGCATACAACCGTCAGGTTAAGATTGCCCAGGTCGGGCGGCGTAGCGCCTGTGGCGGGCGTGGGAGGCGAACCATGAGGGATCGTGTACGGCAGATGCTGGCGGTGCTGGCCTGCGGGCTGGTGCTGATGGGTTTCCCCTCGTCTGCGCGGGCGCAGGCGACGGGCCAGATTACGGGCGTGATCTCGGACAGCAGCGGCAGCGTCGTGCCGGGCGCCACCGTGGAAGTGACGAACCAGGCGACCGGCTTCACCAGAAACGCGGTGACCGGGGTCGACGGCGTCTACACGATCCCTCTGCTCAATCCCGGCCGTTACGAGGTGAAGGCGAGCCTGTCCGGCTTCCGCACCAGCATTCGCAGCGGCATCGACGTGGTCGTCAACGAGACCGCGCGGGTCGATCAGCAGATGCAGGTCGGCGCGGTCACCGAACAGGTGACCGTGGAAGCGTCGGCGCCGCTGGTCGAGACCAAGAACGCCACGCTCGGCGTGGTCATCGATCAGCAGAAGGTCGTGGACCTGCCGCTCAACGGGCGCAATTTCACCCAGCTCGGCACGCTGACTCCCGGCGTCGTCGCGCCGCCGGCCAGCCTGGGCGGGGCGGACGGCAACGCGACGCCAGGCGGCTTCGGCAACGCGACCGGCGGCTTCAACGTCAACGGCATGCGGAACCAGTCGAACAATTTCCTGCTCGACGGCTCGCCGAACAACGATTCCTTCAACACCGGCTTCGTGCTGCGGCCGCCGCCGGACGCGATTGAAGAGTTCAAGATCCTCACGCACTCCTACGACGCCGAGTTCGGCCGCAACGCCGGCTCGGTCGTCAACGTCGTCACCAAGTCGGGGAGCAACAACTGGCGCGGCGGGGCGTGGGAGTTCAACCGCGACGACTCGCGGCAGGCGACCAACTTTTTCGCGACCACCAAGCCGGCGTTGAAGCAGAACCAGTACGGCGGCGCGCTGGGCGGCCCGATCGAGCGGAACCGCGCCTTTTTCTTCGGCTACTACGAGGGGTTCAACAACCGCCAGGGGACGACCGACAACCGCGTGGTGCTCAGCGCGGCGCAGCGCGCCGGGGACTTCTCGGGCGGCGCCGCGATCAGGGATCCGCTGACGGGGCTGCCGTTTCCCGGCAACATCATTCCCGCCAACCGGATCAGCCCGATTGCCACGTCGCTCCTGAATCAATACATCCCGCTGCCCAACACGACCGGCAACCGGGTCGTCCGCTCGCCCGACGTGCTCGACACGCGCGAGCAGCTCGGGCTCCGCGTCGACTACCGGCTGAACGACGCGCACACCCTGCTGGCGCGCTATATGTACGGCCACACGAACAACGTCAACCCGCTCGGCGGCTCGAACTTCTCGCCGGCCGGCAACACGGCAGTGGCGACGCTGCAGGACATCATGGGCTCCGACACGTGGGTCATGCACTCGAACATGATCAACGTCGCGCGCGCGAACCTGAACCGGATCCAGGCGAGCCCGAACGTGACGAGCGGCGTCGACCTGACGTCGGCGGGGTTCAAGTACGCCGGCACGAACACGACCGCGGCGGGCCTGCCGTTCATCACGGTCACCGGCTTCTTCACCACCGGCGACGCGCAGCAGCCGTTTGCGAGCCGGACCAACAACGTGTTCGGCTTCAGCGACGATCTGACGTGGGTGACCGGACCGCACTCGTTCAAGTTCGGCGGCGAGATCCGCCGCGATCAGATCAGGGTCTCGTTCATCAACCGGCCCAACGGCGACTTCACGTTCAACCCTCAGTACACCGGCAACGCGGCCGCCGACTTCCTGCTGGGACTGCCGGTCCAGTTCCGCCAGGGCAGCGGCGATCCGAACCTGGACGGGGCGTCGTGGACCTACGCGCTGTACGGTCAGGATCAGTACCGCATCGGCACGCGTGTGACGCTGAACTACGGCCTGCGCTATGAGGTCAACCAGCCGTTTGCCGAAAGCCAGAATCACCTGAACGCGTTTCACCCGGGGCAGCAGTCGACCGTGTTCCCGAACGCGCCCACCGGACTGGTCTATCCGGGCGACACCGGCGTGCCGCGCGGCACCTACCCGACGGACAAGAACAACGTCGCGCCGCGCCTCGCCGGGATCTGGGACGCGACCGGCGACGGACGCACCAGCCTGCGCGCCGCCTGGGGGCTGTTCTACGACACGCTGCCGGGGCAGGGCGACTTCTTCCAGAACGGCACGCTCGCGCCGCCGTTTCAGCCGCTGACCCAGCTCGATTATCCGGCGCCGATCTCGTTCGCGTCGCCGCTGGGCGGCGCCGCGCCGGTCGGTTTCCCGGCCGGTCTGATCTTCATCGGCTGGGGGCCCGACTTCACGACGCCGGTGGTGCAGCACTACAACGTCTCGGTCCAGCGCCAGATCGGCGGCTACTGGGGAGTCGAGGCCGGCTACGTCGGATCGCGCGGCTATCACCTGCCGATTTTCATGGAGGTCAACCCGACGATCCCGATCCTGACGCCGGCGCCGACGGTCGGCCCGCGTGTGTTCCCGGCCTTCAGCCTCGTCCGCCCGACGTTCTCGGTCGGCGATTCCTGGTACAACGCGCTGCAGGCGAGCGCGCGGATGCGGCCGTGGCGCGGCCTGAACCTGCTCGCGTCGTACACGCTCAGCCACGCGGTGGACGATGTGTCGGGGCTCAACATCGGCGGCGAATCGCGGCCGATGCTGCCGGTCACGATCGGCGATCAGGCGTCGATCGACGCGGCGCTCGCGCGCGAGAAAGGCGACGCGCTCTTCGACGCGCGGCACCGCTTCGTCCTGAGCTTCGGCTACGAGCTGCCGCGGCTGGAGACGCGCAACGCCGTCACGCGCCTGACGCTGGGCGGCTGGCAGGTCAACGGCATCATCCAGGGGCAGACCGGCTTCCCGTTGACCGCGATCGAGCCGAACAACATCTCGCTGACGTCGCTGACCAACCGCCCCAACATGACGTGCGATCCCAACGACGGCGCGCCGCATACCGTGGCGCAGTACTTCAACACGAACTGCTTCCAGCGGCTCACGGTGGCGGCCAACGGCGGCCAGGTCGGCAACGAAGCGCGCGACGTGATCCGCGGACCGGGCTTCTCGCGCACCGATCTGTCGTTTTTCAAGAACTTCGCCGTCGCCGGAACGCAGCAGCTGCAGCTGCGCGTCGAGTTCTTCAATCTCTTCAACCAGGAGCGGTTTGGTCAGCCCGGCAACCAGATCGGCACCCCGACCTTCGGCGTCATCACGACGGCCGAGGACGGCCGCATCGTACAGCTGGGGATCAAGTACACGTTCTGATCACGAATAAGAAGAAACCGCGGAGCTGATCACGAACCGGAAAAAACCGCGGAGAACGCCGAGAACGCCGAGAAGATATTTTCTCTGCGGTGTCTCAGCGGCCTTTGCGATCTCCGCGGTTTCTTCTGAATCGTGTCGGCCTCACATCCCGGTGTCGTAGCGGCGGACCCGTGTGTCCGCCCAAGGGCCGGCACATGGGCCGGCCCCTACACCCGGCGTCGTAGGGGCGGACCCGTGTGTCCGCCCGAGGGCTGATCACGAACCAGAAAAAACCGCGGAGA
>Ga0068871_100002211_pt1 | contig 13214 bp, 18 predicted proteins | sample KBSMisM72_FD_72750 | JGI IMG/M metagenome (GOLD analysis project Ga0068871, IMG submission 72750) | Miscanthus rhizosphere microbial communities from Kellogg Biological Station, Michigan, USA - KBS Miscanthus M7-2 | ecosystem: Host-associated > Plants > Roots > Rhizosphere > Soil ... | reverse complement strand
CTGGCGCATTTGGCACCGGTAGAATCATCATTGGCACTGGTATTTTGGGTTTATCTTCCGTGGACGTGAACGCCCGAGTAATTACCGGTAACGTCACCCGCGAGCATGTCGCCAACGCTCAAAATTACACCGGCACCGTCGTTGCCGGGTCGAACACCTTGCAAGGGGCAGTCAATAGCCACCCCGAGTATAATGGAGCATTTAGCGCGGCCAATATCGTTTTAAGCCACACCTCCGCACGTCTCGAATATAATACCACGGGGACGGTCACAATCGATGCCGGCACCCTTCAAATGCCAGGCACGACAGTTTCTAACTGGTATCAAAATTTCGGCACTATCACGAACAACAACGGCACCTTCGCGCTTCACAGCTTCGGTCGCTTTCAGACCTACAACGTGACGGGCGACGTCATCCTCAATAACGGCACCTTTACCCCCTTCGACTCCGTTTCGCCGACGACAGGCATAAGCACCATCGAAATGATGCTCACGGATGCGGAATCGTCCCGCTTGCTTGTCAGCGGCACCGCCTACCTTGGCGGCAATCTTGTCGTTCTTTCCTCCGGAGCCTTCGACCAATACGACGGCATGGCATACGACCTTATCGACGCGGGAAGCATTGTCGGGACGTTCTCAAATATCACCCTCCCGACCCTGTTCGATGGATTGGGTTGGGATACTACCCAGCTCTACACCACCGGCACCCTTTTGATTTCAGCCGTTCCCGAGCCCGCTGCTTATGGCCTCACCTTGGGAGTCGTCGCACTTGTTGGCGTAGCGTTCCGCCGTCGCAAGGCCCGTGTGCTTTGATTCTGCGCTCATTCACGCCCACCGCCCCAATTTTCTCCATGAATCCTAAAAAAATCCTACTCGCTACTGTCATTGGAGCCCTCGCCATCAACCTGCACGCCCAGACCGCCGAAGTGCTCGCGCTTCAAGTCTCCCGCCTCCAAACCGAAATGGGGGGCGACTACCGGGGCGCTATCCCGAACCTTTTCACGAACAACCTTGCCGTGGGGAATTGGAACAGCGGCACGGCGGTTCTCCTCAAAATCCCATCACCGCAGAACGCTTGGATTCTGCCCAAGGCTCCCCGGCTCGTCTCTTTTACGGACGACACCGGCAAGGATTTGAATCGTGTTCCGGAGGGCGCAGCAGCGGATCAATTCAACCGACGCGTCCCCGTCTCTTTTGTGACCAACGGTGAAACCGGCGATATGTTTGTCTGTGTCGCGTCCCTCCGCGCTCCCGCCGAGGCAGCTACCAGAATCACCGGGGAAATTGAAATCGACTATTTCGCGGGTAGCCCTGCGGCGACCGTCACCGAACCCATCGAGCCCAAGGCGGGAACCGCCCTCACCGTTGGCCCATTCACGGTCAAAATCCTTGAGGTGCGGGAGCGCACTGCGAGCGAAGGCCCGCCGCCAATGCCCCAGACCCAGCTTCCGCCCACGATGCGCGGCCTTCCTCCCGAGGCGAAGATGCCTACGCCGCCCCCTGGATTTGTGATTCCCCCCGGCTCAATCACGCCCGAACAGCAGGCGGAAAGGACGCAGAACCGCCAACCCGAGCACGTGCAGACCGTGAAGCGCATGGCAGTTAAATGCGAACTCATCACGCCCGAGGGCTCGACGTGGATTCCGGCCCGTCTATCCGTCGCGGATTCCAAAAACAACATCACGAAAATTCGGCCCGAGCTTCTGAGCAATTCCAGTTTTACTTTCACTTTCACAATCCGAGAGCTGGCACCGTTCCGCATCAAACTGGAAGCGGTGAACACTGCCAACGCGCCGACTGCCAAAATCAAATTCACGACGGCTCTTGGCGTATCAAAAAAATAACTACCATGAAAATCTCCCGCTACATTCCGCGCATCGTTGAGCACGCTAAAACCGCCTTCTGGCTTTGGGTCGGCTACTCCGTGCTGTGGGTTCCTTTCTGGGGCCTCGCTTGGCTGATCAAGCTCACCGGCGACCCTACGGCCCTGAAAATCTACCAGTGGGTGCTTTACGCCGGCTATCCGGCCCTTGGCCTCGTCTATGCCGTCGCCGGAGTCTTGGGCGCTGCCATGTATGCCGTCATCGGACTTTGCTCGTTGACCATGCCTTGGGGCCTCTATGCCGCGCCCTTCATTGCGCTCGGCGCTTACATTTACTTCCGAGTCCTCCGCCCAGCTCGCTATGTGCCCAGCCAAGCCGAGCAAATGCAGGCGCTGAGTCGTTCGGCTCCGCTCAACCTTCTTGACCGACCATATCCGGGTCGGTCAGGCCGATAGACGCGGCGACCAGTTTACCGGTCGGGGCCGCTGGATCTCGAAACGGACCTCGGCCGGATCGCCTTTTGAATGGCCTTGATTCGGGGAATGGCACGCGCCGCCCCGGTGTCCGTAGCGGGACGCTCCATCAGCTCCCTCAAGGCTGTATCCAGGGCTTTTTCGATGAACACCCTGTAGGCCGTGTCGGTTTGGATGCGGCCACGGATGCCGCCGACGGGTGCAAGGCTCGATACTAGGCCAGAAGATGAATCACCTTGCGCACTGCATCCCGTCAAAAGCTCATCCAGTATTTTCAAGATTTCCGCAATAATTGGCGGGGAAATCATATAGACTTGGACGATGCCCGCCAGTTGGGGAATGCAGTCTTGTTTTCTCGTGCTAGGTAGCTGAAACATTTCCGAATATATCGCAGAGGAGTTTTCACGAACCAGGGCATCTATTGCGGCGGCGTCTTTATTGGGCGCCGGGATTGAAGGCTGGGGAATCTTGCCGCCGCCCCTAAACCATTTTTCCCATTCCAGTAGTCGGTTGTGGGCTAGGCATGAATTTTTGTATTGAAAGTTTTGCTGACGGAGACGGCCGATGGTGTGTAGTGAGGAGCGCATATGGATATTATATTGTATATTTAATATCCATGCAACGTGGTCTGTTTTTTGTTTTATTGTAGGTCGGTTTTCTTTGTTTAATTAAACAAGTGCTTACGCGGAATCATTGTTGGGTTATTATAGTATATGCAGGCGCGAGTCAGAAAATGGCGTTTAGCAAGGTGTGACCGCCTGCGTCGGTCTCCCTGCTACTCACTCTGTCGGCTTTCGCCTCTGTCGTATGAATACTACAAACCCCACATCCCAAACCCCACCATCCAACGATGCCCAATCCCTAATCCCTCAGCTCGAAAAACTCACACCCGAGCAATTCGAGGCCGTGCGCAAACAAGTCTCGCAGCTTGTGCTTCGCCAGGGCACTGCCGCGAGCGAACGCTTTCAGTTCTTCCTTACGAAACCCGAAGCCAAAGCGATTCGCGCCATAGCTAAGCGCGAGAAGATGCCTGCGGCCAAATTATTCCGACTATACTTGAGGTGCGTTCACCCAGAATTGGCCACGCTCACCGCTCGCACGAAGAACGCCTTGGTCGAACAGCAAAAACTCATATCCGCAATTATCGGTGACGAGCGCCTTGATATTGCCAAGCTCGCCACGGCCCTTGCCGAACTGGAGAAAAAAACCGGCGAGCTGATGCGTTTAATAGAAGAGCGTAAATAGTTTATTTTACCTTGCATTCCAGTGCGGTGGATTAAAGGTGGATAAATGCATCATCTTTACAGTCACGCACTCTGCCAGTTAGACGATGATAATAAACCATGCGGATATGCGTCTGCTTGCGTAGTCGAATGTCGAGGTGTGCGCTATCTTCTTACGGTGAGTCATGCCACTGGAAATAATGGCAAGTGGGCTGTTGAAATCGAATATAACAAAGCTTCCTCCAATGCTAAACTTTGGGGATTGGGAGGCATGGGTTACGTCGCGGCATTGCGGCTTAAACCAAACGGAACCTTTAGTAAGCCCAAGGAAATAGACTTTGCATATACAAGATTGGGTGAAGGTATCGCCGCCAAGCACCAAGTTTTAAACCGAAATGGGGAAATTGTAAGTGAAGAGCCCAAGCGGGTTTTTTCATTTTCTGATATAACGATGCCGGAGGCCTCAGAGAGTTATTCATTTTACGGACTCGTGGACCCTAATTACTATGCAGGTAATCTAACGAGGACTGAGGCTGAACAGGTGGGGATGAGGTATACGGGGACGGTAAACGGCCTTCATCGTTTTCAGACCGCCAACCCTTATCTGAGCTACAAAGAGTTCCAGGGATGTAGCGGCGGACCAATCATAGATAGCAAGGGTCGCTTGGCAGCTTTGGTCGTTGAAGGAGACAAGCACAAGACGGCCATCATGGGCTTAGACCTTCGGCCAATGGTAGCTATTATCGACATTCAGGATAGTTTGGCGAACATGCCAGCTTGATAGATATATTATGAATCCAATTCTTATTTCCGGGGTTCCAGCATGCGGTAAAACGTCATTTGGTGATTACCTTCGGGATAATCACGGATTCGTGCATATTGATTTGGAGGCAAGGCCCGAGCGGCAACATGTTTTGCACACGCTCTGGAGTCGGGCTTACCCAAACGGTTTGGGCAGCTATTTTTCTGAGCTTAAAAAAATTCACCCGAAGATAGTTATGACATGGGGCTTTCCGTATGGCTGCTTACCGCTGATACCTAACATTCAGCAAATGGGAGTTGATTGCTGGTGGTTCGATGGAGACATGGACAAGGCGGAAGCGGAATGGATTAAGCGGGAGGGGCATTCTCCATCAGGAGTTGCCCGTCAGCAGTTTGATAATCTAAGGGTGCATGCCGGCGAATTTCCGGCAATTTACGGGAGTAGATTTGTGCGCACACTCGATAAATCAGGTTATGTGAAATCATACGCGGAATTGCAGGCGCTGGTTTCGTCGTAAGCCTTCTTTGTCGGCGTGACGGCCGATGATTTGGCGGTAACGGGCTTTGTCATGTATAATAATATACATGAAGTTCAAAGAAACCCGCATTCCCACCAAGGACCTTAATCGTATATATGGCTATATTCGCCGTGAGTCAGCCGACCATCGGATAATTGCATCCAACATACTCGGCGGCGACCATCTTGCCGAGCTTGGCCGTGCGAAGGAGCTTCGTCCCGACTGTCCGAGCGCGTTCCTTCATTGGGTGCTGGCATTTCCACAGGCCGACGTTGAGCGGTTGACGCCCGAACTCATCGCCAAGGTTTGGAGGCGCTTTTTTACACTGCTGGAGGTTCCTGCTACCTGTAAATACGTCATCGCGACCCACGGAACCGACATGCAGCACTCCCACGCCTTGCTTTCGCGAGTCGGCACCGATGCCAGCGTCTATCTCGCGAGGTTTAGCGTTCGCAAGGGCATCAAAGCCACGGAAACGCTGGAAAAAGAATTCAAGCTGACCATTACGCCGACATTGAGCCATGAAGAGCAGCAGACGCGCAGGCCGACCCTGACCAAGCATGAGTATGAACAAAAGAGCCGGACTGGTCTGCCGGTTCGCAAAGAGGCGCTTACTTCCATACTCGAGGATTCAATAAGGCGCTCCGGGGGCAGTTTCCTGACATTCGCGAAGGCCTGCGAGGACCAAGGGCTGGCTCCCCACGTCATTGAGAGGGCAAACGGCTCCAAAGGCATTTCCTTCAGTTTTGAGGGCGTGAGCTACCGAGGGAGCCAGATCGGGAAAGGCTATAGCTACAACAACCTGACCAATACCCTTGCCCAGATTGCCAAGGGAGAAGCCGATACGGCAGCACCACGCCCCAGCTCCAAGCCGCTTGAGGCCCGCAACGAAGAGTTGAAGACCCTGTCAGAAACCAGCGGATTATCCGGCACCGCGCCACAGGCCGACCGAACCGAAGCCGAGACTCACAAGCGAAGCTTGGTTGAGCGCCTGGACAAGCTACGGGCGGACTGTCCGAGGGAGTTGGTTTTTCACGTCACGCTCCTTTTCTATATCCTCAGCGCCCGCCTTTATCTGCCACGTTTTTATTTCATGCTTCGTGAGCAAGTGCGCTCGCTCGAAGACACTGCTATAGAAATTAAGGCAGCGAGAGCGCGAAGGTTGGAGGAAATGCGTCGAGGCTGGGTTAGGTGATGCTGATTCGCTCTCTTCTGGCTTGCGACTGTATGGCTGCTGCCGAATTCCTGACTGTCTATGGCGACATCCCGACAACGACTCATTACCTGCAGCTTTTGCGGTAAATCCCAAGCTGAGGTTAAAAAGATAATCGTCGGTCCGTCATCGATTCATATTTGCGACCGGTGCGTAGGTGTTTGTGCCGCGATCATTGCACGAGCGGACAGCAAGCCCATTACGCCTCCACTACCGCCTGTTTTGACCAAGACCATCGGTGACGCAGAAAAGGTCCTGTTTTTCCTGCGTGAACTGAAAAAGGAACACGTCATCACCGAGGGGGAGTATCGTGCTAAGGCCCGATTGCTTGTGGATTTCAAAGACGCGGGCGGTAGTCAGAAGGTCGGTGAAAAAGTGAACTTTTCGAAGTCCAAAAAGTCTAAGTCATGACACGCAGATGCGTGGAGTCAGTTAACCCAAACCTAACAAGACCATGAGCAAAGGCGGCAATAACGGCGGCAACTATCCGAGCACCACCGGCAATCCTTCGGGTGGCGGCAGAGGGAACGGACCCCGAAAGTGAATCTCAGCTGAAGAGCTGACCAATAAGAAGGCCGGGGCCGTGCAGCCCCGGCCTTTCTGTTATCGCGCCGGCCCTGTTTGCTATCGGCCTTTTCGGGACGTCAGAGCTTCGCCAAATCTAGTTTTTTGAGCTGCTGTTTGAGTATCTTGCCCGATTTGAATTTCACGACGGCGCGAGCAGGAATGACGACCTCGGCTTCGGGTTTGTTCGGATTGCGACCCACACGAGCCTTGCGGCGCTGGACTTCCAGGACCCCGAAGTTGCGCAATTCAACGTTACGTCCTTCCGCCAAAGCCTTCTGGATGATGTCCAAGGTCATTTGGACGGCGTTGACGACTTCCTTTTGGGGGAACCCGGTCTTTTCGTAAATCTCTAGGACGATTTCGCGCTTGGTAAGATTCGACATACCAGCACCCAACAGACGCCAAGGTGACCCTTCGAGCTTTTTTAGAAGCCTCCCAAATGGCAGCCGCCACCCCGCGTCCCCGCATGATGGCTGCGAGAACGCGGAAGCGGTAAGCAATACCGGTTACGGGCACGCCGTCACGACCGGTGTAGGAGCAGGCCCGACCCTGTCGGGCGGGAATTCCTCCCAAATCCGGCCATCCAGAAGGTTGCCCGCAACGTTGTTGGTGATGCCTCCCCACTGCTTGTGAAAGAACGCGCCACCGGACGCCTTTACGTCGTCGCGAATCTGGCGCACCCAATCAATCCGGCTAGCGCGTGGCGTCCATTTGTTGCCGTTCAAATCTACCAGTCCGCGAGCGGCCCTGATTGCCGGGTCCAAGAGGTGGTCGCCGCTCTCGCCGCCGGTTATGACCCAATCAATGCCCGTCCAATCCACCGCTAGCGGTGAGAGTAATGGTTCAGCGGATACGAAGCGGTTGCCTGCGGTTTCCACGGCGCGGAGGATGTCGAGGCGTCCGGCCACGTCCTGGCATTCCACCGTGACGCCCGCCCAGATGTTGTGCGCGAAAGGACGCTTGCGGCTATACGCGAGCATTCGATGCGGGCGCTTCGTCAGGATCTGATACGTCAGGTGTGGAGTGCTCTCCATCACGTCAAATATCAGGTCCACGAAGTCTTCCGGCACCGCAGCCCAGAAAACATCACTCATCGAGTTCACGAAGATTCGCTGGGGAACCTTCAAATGAGTCGGCTGAATCAACCGTTCGGGATGCAGGGTGAGCTTAAATTTGTTCGGGAAAAGTCGGTCCGCCAGAGCGTTCGCGTAACAATATTTGCACCCACTGGATACTTTCTGGCAGCCCGTTACCGGGTTCCACGTCTTGTGCGTCCACTTGATTCCGGTCTTGTTCATTTGGCCCCTCCGGTTTTGGACAGTCGAGTTGGGCAGACCGTCAGGCCGCTAGGGGTAAGGCGGAAACCAGAGCTGGTTTCGCCGAGCATATTCATAACATGATTTCGATTTTTCATTGGATTTGATGCCGAAGTAATTTCGGACATTTTTATGTTATCCAATATGGGTTAGTTACTTACCTGACTTAACCCCTGCGATTCAACGCCGCTACCGGAACCACGGTCGATGCTCCCTGCGGTCGGTTTGGTTAGCTACTGCCAGCCGCTGTTTGCCCCATTTTATGCCCGGTCAAGGTAGTGCGCTCCGCGCCTCCACCCTCGGGGAATCCTCCGCTTCCCCCTCGTCGGGTGACACGTCACCGCTCCTCGGCGCTCCGACACCCCTTTGACTTACGGGCATGGGGCAACTGCTGCCCATCGGCAGTAGGCGATAAGGGACCAAGACGGTTCCCACGCTCATACGCGCCGAACGGCACGAACACATGAGCGATTCAAACAATCCATTCGGAGAATGCATTTTCCGCTACACCCGAGCCAATGCCATCGCGGACGGTGTCTTGGTGGACTTGAGCCAGGTCACGACCGTTAAGGACCACTGGAAATTTCCCTTCGCATGCACCGATACGGTTTACGGCCTGATTGAGCGGGCGATTGAGGAGCATGGCAACGACCTCGCCGGCATCATGCACGACATCTCAATCATGGCGAAGGCCGAGGTTCGCAACGGGAGCCGTGCGGACGTGATTCATTTCAAGGTCTTCATCGGTCACACCCTCCATGACCTGAAATTGCACATCGGCCCCGGTGATACCGCCGAGCCGGTCATGACCTTGATGCTTCCGCACGAAGACTAATCACGGGGGCTACGGCCCCCTTTTTTTCGTCCATCAGCGGAGCGGACCAATGCCAACCGCGCCCCTCGCATGACAGCCGGAACATAAAAATGTCATGCAAAATAAAAACATCATCAGATTCGTTCGCACCACCCACCGTCAGTATTTTGACATCACCGTAAATGGCTTCCGTGTCGGTGCCATTTGGTCCTCCGGTCAAGTCACCAACGGGCGTCGTCTAATCACGGGTTATGACCCGGTTGCCGGTCTATCGAAGTTGCTCCAGGTGACGGCCGAGGAAGCGACAGAGATATTCAACCGCGAGTCATTGCGACTCGTTCAGAAGGAGGGCGACCAATGAGCGCCACGCCCACCTGCGCCGAGGAAATCCCAAACGGTGCGCTCGTTGATATCAGTCATTTCCCAGACATGGGCGGCTGCACAGGCTCAATCACCTGCACTGCTGCGGCATGGAGGGTTATCCGCGATACCTTGATGGAGTCCCCGTTCTCCAACGATATGGCGTTCCGGCTCTGTTTAACAGCGATGCGGGCGTATCACAGAGATACCACGGTGGCTGCCGCTTGTATTTCCGTGGGCAATGAGAAGCCTTCTTTGTTTCTGCAATATCGCCGGGACCGCGACGGAGTGGGTTTCACGATCATGCTCCCGGAAGAGAAGTGAGGCACCCGTAAGTCTGGCATCCTGCTCGCCGAGCCTAAAAAAACGCCACCGTCCGCGAAATGCGAACCGTGGCGTTTTCGTATTCAATTTAAGCCTACAGCGATACAGCCGTGCACGGGACCGGCGTTCTTTTCGCCTCGATTACTCTTCCCAGGCATTCTGCGCACGCACCCACTTCAAAGTATCTTCCCAGTTTTCACCGGCAGCTTCGACCTGCGCCTTTGCGAGTTTGTAATATTCCTTCTCCCATCCCGTTTCATCCGACATGATATGAATGCATCTCGCGTCTGTGAAGAGTGATTCAGGAACCACGGAATTCCTTCTGTATCTGCCTTTAGGCACCTTCGCAACTTCTGCATTGTTGAGGCCTACATTCACCACCAAATCAATATCTCCGTCTTTCAAGATGAACTGTCCGCTTCTTTCCGTGGCCTTGTATGTGCCATCCCGCTTAGCCTTTAATTCAAGGACGTAATGCCCGCCGTCCAGTGAGGCGTGGACGATGTGCACGCCATGAATTTCACAGACGTGATAGAGATGGTCCGGGCTGGGGCCGTAGCCAAATTCGATTAGCCACGTGTCAACAGCTGGAACAGCCTTGATTGGCAGGACGCTCGGGGATTCACCGGGACGGAAGATTGAGGCCATGGAACAGGACTTATCAGACGGAACGGTATTTTTTCCAGAACTTTAACGGGCCGATTTTTCCTCTGCCAGCGGTAATGACCGTCGCCCCCGGCCCACAACGCATGACTGCCAAAACAGAAAAATGTCATGCAAAACGAAAATCAAAATCCATTCGGAGAAATCATCCACCGCTACACTCGCGCCCAAGCCATCCGTGACGGCGTTCTATTCGACCTCAGCCGCCTTGATGCCACTCAAGCCCACTGGAAATGCCCCGTCGCCTGCACCGCTGCGGTGTGGGCGATATTCAGCAACGCCGTCATGTGCGACGGACGAAGCATTGAATCTCTGATACACGAGGCCAGCTTTCAAATCATACGTGTCGCTGAACAGCAGCCGGGGACCAACGTCGCTTACTTCGCTATCTTGATAGGTGGAATTCCCTGCCAGCTCAAAGCGCACGGCGGACCCGGCGACACCGAAGATCAAGTCATCACGATAATGCTGCCCAGCGAAAGTTAACGGGGCGAATCGACGACCGCTTTTCGCTGGTCAACCAACCCGAAAAGCAAAACGCCACGGCCTGCAAAAGCGCAGCCGTGGCGTTTTATTGTATCCTCAATCAACTACGCGCTTGCGGCCATGTCCGCGTAAACCGCCTCAACCGCCTCTTTCGCATCGAAGGGCTCCGGCTCTTCCCGGACGTGGTAAGTGATGCGCGGCTCGCCTTCGAGGTTCACCTTGAGGCCGCTGGCTTCCGAGAACCACACCACCATGTCACCAGACAGGATTTCGATGCGGTCGCACCATTGGGCGATTTCCGCACGCATTGCCCGGCGGTGTTCCGGCTTCGACAAGTCGGCCTTCACTACGGGCACGGCGCACGCCTTGGCTGTCTGCAACTTTAGCCCAGCCAACGCAGCCTCTGCCTCACGGTGCGCGGTTTCATTGCGCTTCAAATCTGCGACCATCGTGGGAGACGGTTCGGGGTCGTTTTCAATCAGACGGCGGTATTTTGCGACCTGACGGGCGGAGTCTTCGACTTGGCGCAGGGTCGCTTGCAGGCGGTCTTGCGTGTCGTCACGAACACCCGACCGCGCACGCGCCAGCACATCGGGTTCAAGGTTCGTGAACAACCACAACAGGCGTTCCTCGACCGGCTCATACTTCACCCGGTGCGAGCTACGGCCGGCAATCGTTTCGTTACTCACGAGGTAGGCATGCCAGTAGTATTCTCCGGTCTTGCGATGCTTCACGCCGCTACGACGCAGAATCATCTTTGACCCATCCAGACCGGACACCACGAGGCCGCAAAGTAGATTGCCCTCTGTCACGACACCCTTGCCGCGTCCCTGAGCCTCCTTGCGTGTGCGGTCATTGACCTTGGCCCACAGCTCAGGCGACACGACAGGTTCACCGAAGTAACCGGGACGGCCCTCGAACTCACCGAGCACCGACCGGCTGAACAAGACGTTCGAGATGGTGGAGCAGCGCCAGGCCTTTTTACCCGTTTTGCGGACTGACCACGTCGGCACGTTTTCAGTGTTCAGGATGCGGGCAATCGCCACGGCTCCCATACCTTTTGCCGCGAGGTCGAACATTCGGCGCACGACCGCCACTTGCTCCGGGATCGGCTCAAAGTGCGTCCGCTTCGCATCCAGACGCAGCCAGCTTGGCGAGGATGACCGGTTGTGAACGATGCCGCCCGACCGTTTGCGGGCATCAACCGCCGCTTTTACACGCATCGACAGCTTGGCGCTGTGTTGGTGGGCAACGTCCATTTCCACAAGGGCGGTGATGATGTCCACCAGCCCCATACCCTTGGCGTAACGCTTGCAGTTGTGCAGGGTGATGATGGTTGCACCCAGACCGACGATTTCGAGGAACAGGGTTTGCGCCGTCTCCAACTCTTCACGGGAGATACGGTCAAGGTTCTCGACCAAGAGCACGGGACGAGGGCCGAGGAGGCCCGAACGCAGGGCGGCGAGGAAGACGCCGAATTGGCCGATAGTGCGGTTTCTCCCAGAGTAGGCCGAGATACCGGGGTCATGAAGATAGCGGATTTCGTGCTTTTCCGCGTCCGGCCACGCCTTGATAAGGCTGTCTTGGCGTCGTTTGCTGTCGCCTTCCGCCTGTTGCGCCGAGGAAAAGCGGCTGTAGGCGTAAGCGATTGGTTTTGAGCTGGTAGTGAGGGGATGTGTGTTCGTCATAGAGCGTGTAAGTGAGTATAACTCACCTCACGCTGATACGTAATACACATTCAGGCTGGCGCGCTTCGTGCGGCTCGGAGCACGAAGCGTGACAGCCATGGTCGTTGGCTCTAGCGCCTGGTTAGGCTCCGTTTTTCTTTTTTTGTATTTGGTGAACATGCTGAATACGCGCCATTCCTTCGCCGCTACCCGATGAGCCTGATGCGCACCACTGTGCTCTGTATATCGCGTGCTGATAAAATAGATCTTTTTCTTTTCCGGTTTCTAGCTGATCCGCAGCGCATTCCAATATTAGAGCACCAATATCATAATCCTGCCAATATGGGAGCCGGCCGGCCGAGTTATGAAACTCGGCAATACTACTTTCCAGCTGCGACTTGTCCAAGAGCCTCGGAATAGCCTCTACGAAACGGAGTAGATGATCGACTTGGCATCCTTGCTGGCGGCAATGGCGAAGGGCCTGATCAAGTAACTGAGGCGAGGAATTCATATTTTGCCTAACGTTGTTTAGGCGGAAAAAAGTGAGCTTTTGCCGGCTTTAAGCCTGCAAAGGCGTAAAAAAGGAAGTGATTTTTTGGCATACTGTTTGCTTTAAGTTCGCCATGGAAACCAAGAAGTCGGGTGTCGAGCTGAAGCCGAAGGATGCGGTGCGGCGGATTTTGGAGGCGGCGGGGGCAACGGTCTCGGACAAGGAGGCGTTCTGGCTGGGGCACCATATGGAGCGTTTTGTGAATCATGCGCGAAAGCCTGGCGAGCTTGGAGAGGGCTGTGGCGAAATAAACCCGCTCCGGGCTGATGGCTACGAGTGTGGGCAGGCGCGAGCGAGCTCGCGGCCTACGGGGTGGAGGGGCCAGCCGCGTGACCGCGGCTGCTACGGGGGGCGTTCAGAGCGGCGGGCCCAGCGGCCCCGTCCTTCCTTGGAGGGCGCTTTGGCTGAGCGGCGCGACGGGTCGCGCCGTCAAAAGCGGCGAGAACTCGCCGCACT
>Ga0068871_100002208_pt1 | contig 13223 bp, 11 predicted proteins | sample KBSMisM72_FD_72750 | JGI IMG/M metagenome (GOLD analysis project Ga0068871, IMG submission 72750) | Miscanthus rhizosphere microbial communities from Kellogg Biological Station, Michigan, USA - KBS Miscanthus M7-2 | ecosystem: Host-associated > Plants > Roots > Rhizosphere > Soil ... | reverse complement strand
GGCTCTCCGGCTTCCAGCCGTTTTTTTGGCCCGAGGTTTGGGACTGGGGTGTGGGGATTGCAGCGATTTCGTTGCGCCCTCCACCACATCGGTCGTCTTCGCGACAATCGTTCCAACTGCGGTGCCCAATTTCTCCGCAATGGTGACTATCAGCGGAGTGCTGTCGACCGTCTTTGCCATGAGTCCCTCCCTCGGGCGATATAGAAGTCAGCGAATCTTACCACTGCGCTGAGGGCGGGGGGATAGTAACGTTGGTTTCGGAACACTAGAGGCGCAGATGGGCGGCTTCTCTACACGCAATCCCATCGGGCTGCTAACCGTGTAAAAAAAATCCAGTCTATGGATGGGCGAAACTCTGCCGCAGATAAAACACTCAAGAGGTGTTTCAATGTCATGGACCCGTTGCCAGTCAGTTCTGGTTAGCCTGCTGGCGTTTCTACTTCCGGTCTCAGCCCAAACCGTTCCTATGTTCCGCGGCAACTTGCAGCATAGCGGCGAATATGGCGGCCCGGGAGTTCCTAGCTTTACCAAAATCAAATGGAAATTTCCCACTCATGGGCAAGTCATCTCGTCGCCTGCCATTGCCGATGGCACCGCCTATGTTGGCAGCACCGACGGGATTCTCTACGCGGTTGACCTTGAGACGGGCGCGCAGAAATGGAAGTTTGCCACCCATGTTCGGATCACCTCGTCCCCGTCGGTCGACAACGGGAGCGTCTACTTCGAAAGTTACGACGGCAACTTCTATGCCCTTAACGCAGCCGACGGCCAAGTGAAATGGAAATTCGCCACCGCGGGAGAGCGGCGTTTTGCCGGCAAGCATCTCCATGGCAGCAAGCCCGAGAACGAGAGCATGCCCGATCCCTTTGACTTTTATTTGTCCTCGCCCGCGATTTGGAATGGGATGGTTTATTTCGGCAGCGGCGACGGAAACATCTACGCCCTCAACGCCGCCAACGGCACGGCCAAATGGAAGTTTGCTACGGGGAACGTGGTTCACGCCTCGCCGGCGATCGCGGACGGAACGGTATTCATTGGTAGCTGGGACAGCTACTTTTACGCCATTGATGCCACCAACGGAAAAGAAAAGTGGCGCTTCAAGACCGGCGAAGATACCAAGATTTACAACCAGGTGGGATTTCAGGCGTCAGCCGCCATTGCAAACGACACTGTCTATGTCGGTTGTCGCGACTCGAATTTCTACGCGCTGGATGTCGCCACCGGAAAGCAGAAATGGGTCTTCAACAATAAAGGCTCCTGGGTAATTGGGTCGGCGGCGGTGCACGCCGGTAAGGTTTATTTTTCGACCTCGGACTCTGGAATGTTTTATTCGGTCGATGCCGAATCCGGCGCGCAGCTTTCCTCCGCGAAATATATATGGCCCATGTTTTCCTCTCCCGCGATCAGCGGAGACATGCTCTACATCGGATCGCACGATGGAAAGCTTCGCGCCATTGATCTGAAAACCAACAACCTGGCATGGACATTCCAGACCGACGGTTCCAAGCAGAATGGTGCAGCACTCACCAAGGAAGATGGAAGCCCCAAGTACGAAGCCGCCTTTACCGAAGATTTCTACGACAATATGGTTGCGGGAGTCGCCAAGATGATGACTGTGGGGGCGGTATTGTCGTCGCCGGTGGTGGTGAATGGAGTGGTGTACTTTGGCAGTACCGATGGAAATCTTTATGCGGTGATGTAATAGAAACCCCGCCCAAGCGCAGCTTGAACGGTGCACTCCTTAGAGCTAGAAAACTACGCTGATCAAGATCTCCATGCCGGGGTGAGCCGGGTCGTAGAGGTAGTACTGATCACCGACGTAGTCGACGTAAACGTCGTCGTCATAGCTCCACGCTGAGGGCCAGGGGTCGACCAATTCAAACCAGTAGCCGCTATATTGAAAGCGAGGTCGATTGTCGATGATAACCGGGCGATGGACGCGGAAGTAGTGTTCTCTGCCGAAGTGATCATGGAAACGCTCTTCCGGGATGCGTCCATGGTATGCGGTCTGCCGCCCTTGCGGCTCGGGATGCCCGCCGGAAGTGTAGCGGTCATTGTCACGAGCCTGGCGCTCCCGATCGCGTTGATCCCGCTTCTGGTCTTCCTCACGCGCCTTCTGTTCTGACCGGGCGTTCTGTTCCTGGAGTTTCTGATTCTGGCGCATCTGGTCCTGTTGACTCTTTTGCTCTTGCTGCGCCCGCTTCTGATTTTCCTCCTGGATGCGCCGGCTGTTTTCCTGCGCGTTCCGCTTTTGCTCTTGAATTATTCGGTCATTATCCTGCGCCTGTCTCGCGTTATCTTCGGCGTGTCGTTGGTTATCCTGCAGCGACCGCGGCTGCTCCCGGGGTTGTTCCCGCTCTTGGGGATGTTCCTCGCGCTGTTGCGGATGCTGCGGGTTGGCATCTTCCTGTCGCGGCGGCTTCCCTTCGTCGGGTTGCTGCGCTAAACCGCTGACCGGTCCGAGCGCCAACAAGAAGAGCTGCCGTGCTGACGACTCCCAATCTCTTCATGGATATGCTCCTCACTCACTTTGTAGGGTCAGTAGTACGATGAAAAGGCGCGCAATGTGGGATATGGGGAGAAACCTGACATCAGTCAGGATTTCACGGTAGGGTCTCGGAGCCGCATAAACCACTTACCGCACAGCAGATGGACGTTTCCGCGGCCGTGTTCAGTTACTTGTTTTCATTCCACAGCGCAGGTTCTTCGCGCGAGGAATCTGTTGTCACGCCAGCATGAGCCGATCCTTCCCGATGAAGCCGGCTGGGGAATGACAAAGCATTTAGGAACGATTGCTGTTCACCTTCATCGCAATCAAGATCGGCGTAGTCATGAATGTCGTGATCAACGCCATCAACACCATCATGGTGAACAACGGGGGAGAAAGGATGCCCAGATCTAATCCCGCATTCAGGATCACCAGTTCCACCAGTCCCCGAGTGTTCATGAGGACGCCAAGGCCCAGAGAGTCTCTCCATCGCATTCCCGTAGCGCGCGCAGTCAAAGCGGCACCGGCAAGTTTCCCCACCACCGCGGTCAGAATTATTGCGGCCGTAAATCCCAACATCGAGGCTCCACCCAGCATATCGATCCGGGTCCGCAATCCGGTGAGCGCAAAGAACAGAGGCAACAGAAGCCCAAGGCTAAGCGACTCAAATCGATCAATGATGTCCGTGGTAATGCGTTCGTTCTTCGGCATTACGAGCCCAGCCATAAACGCACCAAACAAAGCATGCACCCCTAGCCGCTCAGTGACCCAACTGGCTAACAACATGATCAGAACCAGAGCAGAAACGAACTCGACTCCTGCTCCGTACCTGCGATGGAGCGACTCCAGCAAATTCGCGGCCCGGCGAACCGGAAACATCATGACTGCAACAAAGACCACCAGCGAAAGCAATGTGATCGCCAAGTGCCTCCAATTTTGGGCCGAGTGCACCATCGCGGTGAGGACGGCCAACAGCAACCAAGCGCTAATGTCGTCGATTGCCGCGCAGGAAATCGCGACCGTCCCCAGGTCGGTTCCGAGCAGGTTTCTTTCTTTTAGTATCCGCGCCAATACCGGGAACGCGGTTATGCTCATGGCCGTTCCCATGAAGAGCCCGAAGACCGGAAACCCAACCCCCTGCCCGGCAAACCGCGGAAAGAGGGTGGTCGCCAGAGCGACTCCCATGCCAAGGGGCAACAGGATGCTGACATTGCTGACCAGCACCACGGCAGTGCTCTGCCGGAGCATGCGTCCAATATTAACCTCGACGCCAACCACGAACATGAACAGCAGCAATCCAAGCTGACTCAGGACCGTAATTCCGGGCAGTGTGGAGGACGGAAAAACATAGCCAAAGGCGCCAGGAAAGAGACGTCCAAAAAGTGACGGGCTCAGCACAATGCCCGCAATCATCTCCCCGACCACCCGCGGCTGCCCAATTCGCTGCACGGCCCAGCCCAATCCTCGAGCGACCAGCAATATGACCGCCACCGCGAGTAGGAGCTGTTCAGAGTTCATGTGCGAGAGTTTGGCGAAGGCGCTCGATGCTGATTGTACGCAAGCCGGTCAAGAAGAGAGCGTAGACCGAGCGGGGCAAGAGACCACTTAGGAAAACAGAGATTTCTGATAGAGAATTCTTAAAATGGAGCGGGAGACCGGGATCGAACCGGCGACATCCAGCTTGGGAAGCTGGCGTTCTACCGCTGAACTACTCCCGCCTTCCACAACTTACGCTCAATGACACTTCTTCTGAATTTGCTGATCGCCATGATACCAGTCTCGCTGCCCCTCACCAAGGGCATGTTGCGCTTTCAGAGTGACGAAAAGAGAAATTCCTAAGGCGTTCGAGTAGTTGATAGCCGATGCGAAGAGGAGGCTGAAGGAGAATTCTTCATTTCGCCGAAAACGTGGAGACAAAAAAAAGGGCCAACATTGCCTTCAGGCAGAGCGCTGGCCCAAGGGAAGTGATCGGGCGGATACTACGGCTTGGTGCATTTAGGATTCGCCGGATTGCACATCGGAATCGGCCCGCCATCCGAGGGAAGCATCGGAGCGGCTAACGCGGAACATGCACCTACCACGCCCACCATCAGTACCAACACCCTGATTGCGTATTTCATTATTTCTCAATTTCTCCTGGTCGGGTCCCCTGGGAGCGGGCACCGTGACGCAACGGATTCTAGCAATGATTACTTTAGTAACACTACAGTATTTACTGTAGATGGTTTGGCGAAAATTGGTAGTTTGCGCGCGGGTCTTCTCTAACCTGTAAATCTCACCGCCACTATCGAATACATCATGTTTAGAAAAGCGTCACTTCATCTACCGAGAAAATACTTAAGTGTCTGTCGAATCTTTACGAAATCAGAACAAAGAATGGGATGGTGATTGGAAGGGGCTATTATTCGTGCAACTTTCTTTTCTAGCGCAGAGACGAAATTCTCTCAGTGGGGAGAAAAAGTGACTTCCCTTTTCTGGGTAGCAACCCTTATTTGTACGCGATGTTCGTTCCGCCAATCTTTGCGACTTGAAAGAGGATCTGTTTGTCGGTGCAATGGCAATCAATCGCCAGATGGGAGTCATCTACCCATTTCAGCTCCACGGGGTGCTGTTGTGCGGCTGAAAAGATGACGTCATCGTGGCGGTCGTATTTGTCCCCTGTTCGGTGGAGGGTAACCCAAGTGGCATCCCTGGCGGATGCCCCACAACTGATTTCAACCACACTCGCGGTCACAGTCTGGTCCACGGATGTTGATTCCATACCCTTGTCGTGGTTACAGGCAAAGCCGGAACAGGCGGTTAGCAAGATGCAATAGGCTATAATTCCGGCCAGCTTTGACCCCGCGCACCCGTATCCGATTCGAAAAATGGATCTCACCGGCCCTCCTCGGAAGCGCTCCAGGATCGTCCACTTTGGCGCTGAGTAGAAGCAATTACCCACCGGAATACTCTACAAGACCGCTCGCCTTCAAGCACAAAATCGCGGTCTCGTCTTCCTCATTCCCACGCAAACGGCGAAGGTCGGACAATGCCGATTCCTTTGGATTTGTAAGGTTTGAGGTACCGATAGGAAACGGCCTTTGCGAAGATCCAAAAAAGGCTTCTGGCCAAGTGTTGGTCGGGGACGAACCAACGGGGCTGACCTAAGGACACGGCTAGCTCAATTGAACCAATCAGTCTGCTCCAAACGAGGTGAACCCAGAGCTGGCGATCCGCTTGGAAGGCAATGTCCGTCCCAGTAGAGCAACCCCAGGAGTCCCGTTTCCGGTCCTGACTTCGAGAGAGCGCTTGCCGCCTCCCGATGGCGGCGATTTAGGAACAGACGCCGTTGCGGACGCGTCCAGGAAGGAACGCGCCCAACGGTGAACGTTCTGGCTTTTCACAATTTCCCGTAACAAATGCATGCGCTGACGCTTTTCCGACGGTAGCATCTGGCAGGCTTGGTAGATCGCCTGGGCCACTCCAATGAAATCGTTGGGATTTACCAGTAGGGCGCCATGCCGCAATTCGGGACTGGCCCCGGCAAATTCACTTAAGACCAACACGCCACGTTCATCGACCTGCGCGGCGCAGAATTCCTTCGCCACCAGGTTCATTCCATCTTTCAATGGAGTGATGAGTGCGATATCGGCGGCGCGATAGTAGCCCAGCAAATCCTCCCGCCGCAGACTGCGATAGATATAATGAATCGGAACCCATCCCGGCTGCGTAAACCGGCCATTGATCTCGCTGACCAGAAGCTCGACCTGTTGCCGCAAATCCTGGTACTTCGGAATGTCAGAGCGGCTGGGCACAACAATCTGCACCAGCGTCACCTGGCGCCTCAACTCCGGATATTTCTCGAGCAACATGCGGAATGACTGCAGACGTTCCGGAATTCCCTTGGTGTAGTCCATCCGGTCAACACCCAGGACTAGCAAGCTGTCGGAAAGCTCCTTGCGAATATTCGCAGCACGCGCCGCTACATCTGCCTGGCCAGCAGGGATTGCAAACTCGTCGTAGTCGATGCTGATAGGAAATGCGCCCACAACCGTTTGCCGATGATTGAATCTTACCGAAAGGGTCGACTGATCTCCTCCGATGACTTCGGCGTCCGGCATTAGACGGGCCAGGCAACTCAGAAAGTTCCCCCGGTCGCGCTCGGTCTGAAAACCTAAAACGTCGTATTGCAGAAGGGCTCGCAGAATCGCCTCGCGCCATGGCAGCTTCTCGAAAATATCGGGTGGTGGAAATGGGATGTGCTGAAAAAATCCAATCTTCGACTTAACATTCGCGTCCCGCAGATACTGTGCAACCAGCATGAAGTGATAGTCATGCACCCAGATAAAGTCATCCTCGGTAGCCTGCTCGGCGGTGGTTTGGGCAAACTTCCGATTTACCTGCTGATACATCTCCCAGTAGTCGGGCTTGAAATTGCATTGGGACTGCAAATCATGAAACAGGGGCCAGATAATTTCGTTGGCAAAGCCAATATAAAATTTCGCGACTTCCTGTTCGTTAAGCGAGACCGCCTGTAGATCGTAGGGTTCGTTGCGCGCCGCTTTTGCCAACAAAGGATCAATATTGGCCCCATCCGAGTTCCCCGGCCAGCCTATCCATAAACCGTTGCTGCGCGAGCTCCAGACCGCAGAGAGTGCCGTGGCCAACCCACCGGGGCTAGGTTCCACACGTGTTCCATCCCCCTGCCGCAATACCGAAACCGGCAGACGATTCGAAACGATAATGAGACGTCCTTTTTCTGCTGTCATGCTTCACCTCCGCATGCGAGGAGCCACTGATGAAGGAACTCGCCGAGTTGTTCCGGCGGTTTCAGCCAGAGATCGGCCGCGGTTGGCCGATGTTGGGGACGGACCAGAATTCTCAGTCCCCTGTCTTTGAGAGCTAGAAAAGCGTCTTCGTCCGTCAGGTCGTCGCCCAGATATGCAACCGCGGCGTCCGGACTGCTTTCTTTTAAGATGCTCTTTACAGCATAACCTTTGTCCACACTGGACACTCTTATTTCCAATCCGCCATCAAACTCTAGTAACTTAAGTGCATGATCTTCGATCAGTGGTTTCCACTTCTGCGACACCATTCCTCTTAGCTTTTCCGCGTCCGCGGGATCAAGTCCACGCCAATGCACCGCTACCCCACCCGGCTTCAACTCCAGATTCGCTTCATAGCCCAACGCCCGCACCACATCCGCCGACTTCAACAAGGCAGCTTCCTCCTTTCCTGGAAGCGTAACCACGCTGTAGTCGCCGTTGGGCATAAGGCGCTCCAATCCATGGCTTCCCCATATCTCCGGATGTGGATAAAGCCCACTCAACATGACCAACTCTCGCGACGGACGTCCCGTTACCAGCACCAGGCGCGTGCCCGCTTTCATGATTTCCGTCAACAGCGGCGGAATCTCCGGATAAGGAAAAGCATGGGTTCGATCCTTGTGAAACGGCGCCATGGTGCCGTCGTAGTCGAGCAGCAAGATTCGCCGATCGGCATTTTTTAGCTGCTCGAGGAAGGAAATGTAGATGGCCTCACGGTCGAGAACCCTCATGTTTTCTCCGCAGTCCTGAGTTGATGTCAGCCAAGCCACCCCGTAGTGGAGGGGTAGTTCAACGCCTACGTGCAAAAAATGCGGATCCGCTCAACAAAGCAGAGCGCAGGCCAGGGTTGAAGAGCTAGAGTACAGCACCAGCGAGGAAGTTGCGTCGACAACACCCTGCAGGACAGGGTCAGACGAACGGCGCAAAAGTGTTCGCTGGGCCACCAAAGCGATCGTGAGAATTGCCAGCAACGCCGCTTGCTGCGCCCGCAGAACCGTGAACGGCATATCGGTTACGGGAGAAACACAAAGCAGCACGACAGTAAAAATAACTAGTACCGTAAGCACGACTTGAATTCGAGCAAACAAGCTAACACCTATAGGCACTATAGCAGCGCAATTTGAGGACAGGCAATACTTTTGCACCTAGTAGGTTTGACCACTCAGCAAACGAAAGAACTTCCTCCGTGAACCTTGGTGTCCCTTATTTAATTTTGCCTAAGTCCATCGGAACCACTTGAGCGCCAGCCCAAACGATATTCCTCCCCACAAAAGCATGACCATCAGTCGCCCCAATTGTGCTGACAGCGGCTCCCCTTGCAGGATGGTCGCCCGTAAGGCATCGTTCAAGGCGGTCAATGGCAGCGCCTTAATAAACGGATGCACCGCCACCGGAAATCGCTCATAAGAAAAGAAGACGCCGGAGAAAATCCACATCGGCATCATGGCCAAGTTGATGAGTCCACTAACACTTTCAATCTTCTGTGCCCGGCTCGCGGTCAAAAGACCAAGTCCGCCAAAGCACAGCCCACCGAGGATTCCCATTAATAGGATGGTCCAAAGCGAACCCAGGACGCGCATGTGGAAAACTAAGACGCCAAATCCCAACAGCAAAGCTACCTCAATGAACGTCATCAGCAACCGGCTGCTGGTCAACGCCAATAGAAAATCGCTTCGGCGCATGGGTGTTGCCACAAAACGCTTGAGCAATTTGCGCTGTCGCATCTCCACCAGGGCGAAGCCGATGCCCCACATGGCGGCGTTCATGATGTTCATTCCCAGCAATCCGGGAATCAGAAAGTCTATATAGCGCGATCCTGGCTCGCTCGACACCACGGCGGAAGTCGGAAATGCGCTCTTTCGTCCCGCGGCTTCCTGCACGATATCGTCAACCACCGTATGCGCCAGCAGACTCTCCGGCCGTGCCGGGTCGTAGCGGTATTGCAGACCGCCATTGCCATCGGGTTGGATGACCAGGTCGAATTTGCCCACACGGAAATCCTGCAGAGCGCGAGCCTGGTCTAGCACCCACACCCGCACCGCAGCCCGCCGTGGCGACTGCTGCAGCAGGTCGAGCGTGTGCTGAGCGCCCGGTCCTTCCACGATTACTACTGGGGACGCGTCCGCCGGTTTGTTGCGGAAAGCAATTCCCAAACCAAGCGCAAGCAGCAGCGGAAACACAAACACCCAAAAAATGACTTCTGGCTCGCGCTTCAATTCCTTCAGCCGGGCAACCAGCAGATGCGAGTACCCCGACCACCGGCCGTTCTTCTGCGCGCGAGCTTCTGGGTTGGAAACCGGACTCAACTCCGCTGTCGCTTGTTCTTTCTCTGATATCGGCATCACTCTTCCCTCAAGTGCCGGCCCGTGAGGCGCACGAACACATCTTCCAGGCTCGCTTGCCGCGTGGTCAGGTGTTCAAGCTGCGCGCCACAGCGGTCAACTTCATTCAACAACACAGGAATCGTCATATGCGGTTCACGAACGTTAAGTGACATGAGTCCGTCTTCGTTACGCGCCCCCTCAACCCCCGGCAACTCTTTCCATTTATCCGCTCCCTGCACCCCGTCGGAACCACCGCTGACGGCAAATTCGACCACGTGATGTCCACCGAGATGATCGATCAACTCCGCCGGACTTCCCGTCGCGATTACCTGACCGTGATCGATAATCACCAGCCGGTTGCAAAGTTTCTCGGCCTCATCCATGTAATGCGTAGTCAGCAACACCGTGCCACCCGACTTCTGAAAGTTCCGCACGATGTCCCAAAGCTGCCGCCGACTCTGCGGATCAAGTCCTGTGGTCGGCTCATCCAAAAACAGAATCTTAGGATTTCCCACCAGCGCCGTCGCCACAGCCAACCGTTGCTTCTGGCCGCCCGACAACTTTCCTACCCAGGCATCTGCCTTTTCCCCAAGTTGCAAGGCGTCGAGCACTTCTTCCGCTGGACGCGGCTCTCGGTAGAAACTGGCAAACAGGTCAATCGTCTCGCGCACCGTGAGTTTTTCGGAAAGCCGGGTCTCTTGCAAAGAAATTCCCAGCCACTCTCGGAGTTCCCGCGCATGTTCTCTCCAATTCCTCCCCAGGATCGTTACTTCCCCGGAAGTGGGTTCGAGCAGCCCTTCCAGGATTTCGATCGTCGTAGTCTTCCCCGCTCCATTCGGACCGAGCAGCCCGAAGCATTCACCGGCCTCTATTGACAGGTTAAGACCCCGCACCGCCTCGACCTTACCGTCGTAAGTCTTGCGCAAATCTCGGCATTGAATCGCAGTAGTCACGTCTGGATTGTACCCAACAATACCTAGGGCGGGCACTCTCGTTCGCCTGCTGAGATAGGCAAGCTGAAGCGATGGGCACACCTTGGTGCGGCCGCCTGGCGGCCAAGAGTGCCTGCCTCAAATAAAAAGGCCCCCGCTTTCGCGGAGGCCTCTGCCTTCCCCTCAGCTAGCCTTGCGTCGGATGCAACACCCGGAAGGTGCTGCCGCCGTTCGACCAGACCAGCACCAGCGCGTCCTGATCCTTAGGAATATCTGCCAGCGCCTTTTGCACCTCGCTCGCTGACTGCACCGGCTTGCGGTTTACTTCCATGATGATGTCGCCGCGTTGCAGTCCGGCATTGTCCGCTGAACTGCCTGGCACCACCCGCTCCACCACCGCGCCGCGCACGTCACTGTCTGCCTGCACCTGCTGCCGCACGTCGGGAGTCAGGTCTCCCAGTCCAACGCCCCAGCGCGGTTTACCATGTTCCGCATTTGCACTTTCATCGTCCTTGTCGCGGCTTCCCATGGCTTCAAGCGTCACCGGCAGGTCCATGCTCTTGCCATCACGCATCACGTTCAAGTGGATCGTGTTTCCCGGCTGCTTCTGTCCAACTTCGACCTGCAACTCGCCGGCATCGTTAATGGCATGGCCATTGAGCTCAGTAATCACGTCGCCCACTTTAAGTCCAGCCTTCGCTCCGGGGGAGTTGGGCTCAACTTGCGAAATCACCGCACCGACGGCTTTGTCGACATGGAAGAATTTCGCCTGGTCCGGAGTTACATCAGCAATTCCGACTCCCATGTAACCGTGAGTGACTTTTCCATCGCGAATCAGCGCCTCCATCGTCGGCCGCACGATCTGGGTCGGAATAGCGAATCCCATCCCGGAGAAGCCACCAGTCGCAGAAATCAGGAAGGTGTTGATTCCGATTACTTCACCATGAACATTCACCAGCGGGCCTCCGGAGTTGCCAGGATTGATGGCAGCATCGGTCTGAATGAACTGGCCCGGCGAACGCCGGTCAGCCCCAGGATTGGGACGGTTCAATGCGCTCACGATTCCACGCGTCACCGTGAAGCGATATCCCATCGGGTTACCGAATGCCAGCACCGACTGTCCCGGATGCAGCTTGGTCGAATCGCCAAGCGGCGCGCTCGGCAGATTGGTTGCATCGACCTTGATCACCGCGAGATCGGTCAGCGGATCGGCGCCCACCAGCTTTGCCGGCATGATGCGCCGGTCGCTCATGGTCACGCGAATGTCCACAGCTCCATCGATCACGTGATTGTTAGTCACGATGTAGCCATCGGGTGAAATGATCACACCGCTGCCGAGCCCATGCTCGATCTGCGGCTGCTGCGGCATCATCCGGCCGAAAGGATTGCCTCCGAACGGGCCGAAGAATTGCCCCATGCCACCGTCCTGATCGTCGTCGTCTCCAGGTTGTTGTACCTGCCCGCGTCTTCCGGAGTTTCTCGACGTTACGGTCACGTTCACAATGGCCGGAGTTACACGCGCCGCCAGCGCTTCCATGGCCTTGTCGAGCGAGACCAAAGCTGACACGCTGGAATCATCCAACGGTGCCACGGCTGGAGCCGGAGCTGGTGTTGCGGCCTTTGCCGGAGTGAATTCGTAGGCCGCGAGCGCGAATACCGAGCCCACCGCCACCACCGGCACGATCAAGCGCCGGGTTAGATTGTTCTTCCAACTTTCTATCCACTTTTTCATTTGCTGTTCTCCGATTTAATAACTAATTGTTTAGTTGATATCGCCAAAAAAATTTGCGCCTAAATCTTCCCCACGAAGTATGTCGTCTCCACCAGCTGGCGCCCAGCGCTGTCTTGCATAACCCGCCAGAAACAGGTCGTCAAGATCGGCGAGCCTTGCAAGTCGTACTGCACCGTTTGAGTAACGAATGTCGCCTCGCTAAGCGGGATCTTCTGCACCGGAGATTTCGCCAACATCACTCGAGGCCGCGCTGGACGTATCTTCTGCTTGGCGGGAATCAGACTCGAATCTACTCCCGTGCGCGGGGGCGCTGGCATCTTCACCCACTTCGGTTCCGACGCAACTACTGACTTACTGACTGGGACGACCGGCCCCGCCAGCGCTCGCGCACTCACAGCGTGAGCCTCCGGCTGAAACGCAACTAGCTGGGGAGCATACGGAGCCGCCACCATCGTCACCCCTGAAAGGACGGTGACAAAACCAAGCACCGGCTTCCAGACTCGTGTGGCACGCGGACATTTGCTGTCCAGAATTCGCGTCACCCGTCTAGAGATCTGCTTCACCCGTCCGACCACAGCATGGACCAGCGCCAGTTCTCTTCCCTGGTGGATCTTCTCGGCAAATGAAATCAATGAGGCCGCATAGGCCTTAGGATTGGCGGTCTGTTCCAGCACGAGGTCATCGCAGGCCATCTCGCGTTCCAGCGCTAGCTTGCCCTCAATCCACCACACCGCCGGATGGAAGAACAACACCGCCTTCATTACTTTCTGGATCAGGTTGGTCCAGTCGTCCCAGCGGCGAAGATGTGCCAGTTCATGCAACAAAGTCACCTTCAAATCTTCGAGGCTGAGGTCGGTCAATGCCCAGGACGGAAGCACAATCGCAGGCCGGAAAAATCCCACTGCAGCCGGAGCCTGCACCTGGTCTGAAATGCAGAGTTTG
>Ga0068871_100002204_pt1 | contig 13240 bp, 13 predicted proteins | sample KBSMisM72_FD_72750 | JGI IMG/M metagenome (GOLD analysis project Ga0068871, IMG submission 72750) | Miscanthus rhizosphere microbial communities from Kellogg Biological Station, Michigan, USA - KBS Miscanthus M7-2 | ecosystem: Host-associated > Plants > Roots > Rhizosphere > Soil ... | reverse complement strand
CTCCTCGAAGCCTTCCCCGGCCTGGGGTGCGTCGGCGGCGTTCTGCCGCGGACGCACGAGCTGGATGGCATGGCCGCGGTTACGCAAGCCGTCGGCCATCAGCCCGACGCTGCGCGCGACGCCGTTGACCTCCGGCGGGTAGGTCTCCGTCACCATCGCGACATGCAATTTGCGGCTCATGCGCGCGCAGCGTAGGCGCGGCATGTGACCGGACCGCTACGGTTCTATGACAAGAGGATTAAGGCCCAGACGACGGCGGCGTTCGCCAGCGAAAGCATCACGGCGGCGCTGCCGATGTCCTTGGCCCGCTTCGCCAGGCGATGGTTCTCGAACGAGACGCGGTCCACCGCCGCCTCGATCGCCGAATTCAGCAGCTCGACGATCAGCACGAGGAACAGGCAGCCGACCAGGGCCGCGCGCTCGAGTCCCGTGCGGCCGAGCCAGAGTCCAAGCGGTGCCGCCAGCACGAAGACCGCCAGCTCCATGCGGAACGCGTCCTCGTAGCGGATGGCGGCAGTCAGGCCGGCGAACGAATAGCGCACCGCATTGATGAGGCGCTGCAGCCCCGTCTTTCCCTTGTGCGGGCTCTCTTCGTGCGGAACGGCCGACATGGGCCGCGAATGTACCACTAGGACGGCGTGGCGAGCGTAAACAGAAGCTCTTCCTGCGCCGAGCGGCGCCGGCCGCGGCGCGGCTTCTGCTGCTCGTAGACGCCCTCCGCCGTCATTTCCCAGGCCTGGCAGTTGTCGTCGAGATACGGCTGCAGGCCTTCGCGGATCACGCGGCGCTTGAGCGCCGGGTCGAGCACCGGGAAGCACAGCTCGATGCGGCGGAAGAAGTTGCGCCCCATCCAGTCGGCGCTCGCCAGGTACACGTCCTCGGCGCCGTCGTTCTGGAAGTGGAAGACGCGCGAGTGCTCCAGGAAGCGGCCGACCACCGAGCGCACGCGAATGTTGGCCGACAGGCCCTCGATGCCGGGCTTGAGCGCGCACACGCCGCGCACGATGAGGTCGATCTTCACCCCCGCGCTCGAGGCGAGGTAGAGCTCCTCGATGATCTGCGGCTCGAGGAGCGCGTTCATCTTCGCGATGATGCGCCCGGGCTTGCCTTCGGCGGCGAGCTTGGCTTCGTTGCGGATGGCGGCGATGATCTTCTTGTGCAGCGTGAAGGGCGATTGCCACAGGTGCTTCAGGCGGCTGACGCGGCCCAGGCCCGTCAGCTGCTTGAACACCTCGTTGACGTCGGCGCAGATTTCCTCGCTCGCCGTCATCAGGCCGAAGTCGGTGTAGAGGCGGGCGGTGCGCGGGTGGTAGTTGCCGGTGGCGAGGTGCGCATAGCGGCGCAGCGCCTTGCCGTGCTCGGAGTCCTCGCGGCGCACGATGAGGGACATCTTGGCGTGGGTCTTGTGCGCCACCACGCCGTAGATGACGTGCGCGCCGACTTCTTCCAGGCGCGCCGCCCAGTTCATGTTCACTTCCTCGTCGAAGCGCGCCATCAGCTCGACGACCACGGTCACTTCCTTGCCCTTGCGCGCGGCATCGACCAGGATCTGCATCAGCTCGGAGTCGGTGCCGGTGCGGTACACGGTCTGCTTGATGGCGATGACGTTCGGGTCGTCCGCGCTGGTGCGGATGAAGTCCACCACCGGCAGGAACGACTGGAACGGGTGGTGCAGCAGCACGTCCTGCTTCTTCAGCACCTCGAACAGGTCTTCGGTATCGAGCGCGGTCGGCAGGCCGGGCTGGAACGGCGGGTACTTGAGCTGCGGCCGCTCGACCTGGTCGGGCACCTCGCGCAGCCGGTACAGGTTCACCGGGCCTTCGACGCGGTACAGGTCCGCTTCGCTCAGGCCGAACTGCTGCAGCAGGAACTCGACCATGCGCGGCGAGCAGTTGTCGGCCACCTCGAGCCGCACCGCGTCGCCGAAGTGGCGGTGCAGGAGCTCGCCCTGCAGCGCGGTGTGCAGGTTCTTGATCTCTTCCTCGTCGACGAAGAGATCGGAGTTGCGGGTGACGCGGAACTGGTAGCAGCCGAGCACGTTCATGCCGGCGAAGAGCTCGCCGATGTGCGCGTGCAGGATGGAGGAAAGGAAGACGAAGGCGTAATCGCTGCCGCCGATCGCCTTCGGCAGGCGGATGACGCGCGGCAGGGCGCGCGGCGCCTGCACGATCGCGGCGCCGGAATTGCGGCCGAACGCATCGCGCCCCTCGAGCTCGACGGCGAGGTTCAGGCTCTTGTTGAACACGCGCGGGAACGGATGCGCCGGGTCCAGGCCGATCGGCGTGAGCACCGGCAGCAGCTCGCGGAAAAAGTAGTCGCGGATCCATTGGCGCTGCGCCGGCGTCCATTCCTCCCGCTTGGGAAACGAGATCCCTTCCGTGGCGAGCGCGGGCAGCACGATTTCGTTCAGGAGCTTGTACTGGTCGGCGACCAGCGCATGCGCTTCGTTGCTCACCGCCTCGAACACTTCCACCGGCCCGGCGCCGTCGGGTCCGACCTCGGGCAGGCCGAGCTTGATCTGCTCCTTCAGCCCGGCGACGCGGATCTCGAAGAATTCGTCGAGGTTGGACGAGACGATGGTGATGAAGCGCAGCCGCTCGAGCAGCGGCACCGACTCGTCGGCTGCCTGCGCGAGCACGCGGCGGTTGAAGGCGAGGATGCCGAGCTCGCGGTTGAGGAACTGGGTCGGCGGCGGGATTCGCTGGTTCACGGGGAATCCTGATTTTACCGCCGGGGGCGTCGCGGCACGGAACAAAACCGCCGTTGACATGTGCCTGTAATAGTCGCTGGTTAGCGTCGGCTGTAGATGGATTCCCACACTTCGAAGGAGTACGACGAGCTGATGGCACGCGCCCATCGCCTGGTCGTGCAGATGGGCGAGCGTGTGAAGAGGCAGGTCGACGGCGCGGTGGAGAGCCTGGCCTCAGGCTCCTCCGCCCTGATCAACCAGATCCTGCGCCACGAGGCGGTGGTGAACTCGCTCGAGCGCTCGATCGACGAGCTCGCCGGCCAGATCATCGCGCGCCGCCAGCCCGCCGCGGGCGACCTGCGCTTCGTGCTGGCCGTAGTCGGCATCACGACCGACCTGGAGCGCATCGGCGACGAGGCGAAGAAGATCGCCCTGCAGGCGCGCAAGGTCCATGCGGACGGCAAGCCCATGCAGCGCACGATCGAGATGCAGCGCATGGCTGGCATCGTGCAGGACATGCTGCGCGCGGCGATCGGCGCCCTCGACACGCTCGACCCGGGCGCCGCGGTGGCGCTGGCGCGGCGCGACGCGGAGACCGACCTCGTGTTCCAGGGCGTGCTGCGCCAGCTGATCAGCTTCATGATCGAGGACCCGCGCACCATCACCTGCTGCCTGGACTTTCTCTTCGTCGCCAAGTCGCTCGAGCGCATCGGCGACCATGCGGTGAACGTTTCCGAGCATGTCGTCTACGCCGCGACGGGGCGTGACGTGCGCCACGCTTCCTTGGAGGAAAAGTCGGTGATACCGTAGGCGCGCAAATGGCGCGTCACGACACCCTGGCGGCGGTCGACCTCGGCTCCAACAGCTTCCACCTGGAGATCGGGCGCGTCGTCGATGGCCAGATCTACCCGCTCGACGCCGTGCGCGAGGTCGTCCGACTGGGCGGCGGCCTTACCGCCGACAAGCGCATCGACCGCGCGACGCAGGCGGCGGCGCTGGAAGCGCTCGCCAAGTTCGCCGAGCGGCTGCGCGGCTTCCCGCGGCAGGCGGTGCGCGTGGTGGGCACCAACGCGCTGCGCGTGGCGAAGAACTCGCCGCAGTTCCTGCGCGAAGCGCGCGCCGCGCTCGGCTTCCCGATCGAGGTGATCTCGGGCCGCGAGGAAGCGCGCCTCATCTATCTCGGCGTGGCGCATTCGCTGCCCGCCGCCGCGCTGTCGAAGAACGACCGGCGCCTGGTCTTCGACGTCGGCGGCGGCTCGACGGAGTTCATCATCGGCACGGGCCTCGAGCCGCAGCTCACCGAATCGCTCTACATGGGCTGCGTGAGCTTCAGCCTGAAATATTTTCCCGACGGGCGCATCGAGAAGTCCGGCATGAAGGCGGCGGAAACCGCGGCGCGCCAGGAGCTCGCGGGCATCGTCCGTACCTACCGCGCCGAAGGCTGGGAGGAGGCGGTGGCTTCCTCGGGCACCGCGCGCTCGATCGAGAACATCCTGCGCGAAAACGAGCTCGCCGAGGAGGGCATCACGCGCGACGGGCTGGAAAAGCTGCGGAGCCTCCTGATCAAGAGCGAGAAGGCCGACCCGGACAAGATCGCCGGGCTGCGCCCGAACCGCGCGCCGGTGCTGCCCGGCGGCGTGGCGATCATGACGGCGGTGTTCGACGAGCTGGGGCTGGACAGCGTGAAGGTGTCCGACGGCGCGCTGCGCCACGGCGTGCTCTACGACCTGCTGGGCCGCGTGCAGCACCGCGACATGCGCGAAGCGACCGTCGCGCAGTTCATGCGGCGCTACCACGTCGACCCGGCGCAGGCGGAGCGCGTGAAGAACCTTTCGCTGATCATCTACGACGGCCTGATGCCGGGCGCGGACCGCGAGGACGACGCCGACCGCATCATGCTCGAATGGGCGGCGCGCCTCGCCGAGATCGGGCTGTCGATCGCGCACGCGCAGTACCACAAGCATTCCGCCTATGTGCTCTCCAACGCCGACATGCCGGGCTTCTCGCGCATGGAGCAATCGCGGCTGGCGCGCATCGTTCTCGCCCACCGCGGCAAGCTCGGCAAGGTGCAGGACGCCGGGCTCGAAGGATCGGACTGGAAGCTCGTGTTCGCGCTGCGCAGCGCCTCGCTCATCCTGCGCCGGCGCGCCGACCTCAAGCTGCCTTTCCTGCGCGTCGCCGCCAGCCCGGGCGGGTTCGAGATCGACCTGCCGCAATCCTGGCTGGACGAGAATCCGCTGTCAGCCGACGCGCTCGAGTCCGAGGCCGATCACTGGAAGGCAGTCGGGATGAAGCTGGAAGTCGGCGGCCTGTCCGACAAGAAAGTCTCGGTCCTGAAGCGCGCCTAGAGCAGCTCGGGCGAGACGACCGCGCGCACCACGGTCTGCTCGCCTTCGTCGCGGCTGCGATTGCGCAGCCACCACAGCCCGCCTTTCTTGATGCTCCAGGAGTCTTTCGCGCCGGCGAGGAGGTGCGCGACCACGGCGCCGAGGTCCGGCTGGTGGCCTACCACGAGCACCACGCCGTCGCCGCCGGGCCAGCCGGCCGCCTGCAGCACATCCGACACCGATGCGCCCGGCGCGAGCCGCTCCACCGTCTTGATCTTCGCCTCGAGCGCCTGCGCGGTCTGCTGCGCCCGCTTCGCCGGGCTCGCCAGCAGGCTGAACTTCGCCGGCAGGCGCTGCACCAGCCATTCGGCGACGCGCGCCGCCTGCTTGCGGCCTTTGCCGGTCAGCGCGCGCGCGAGGTCCGGGCCGCCTTCCTCGGCTTCGGCGTGGCGCCACAGGATCAGGTCCATCGAGGCGGTAGTATAAAATTCAGTTTGTTACAAGCAGGCGCGTAGCTCAGCTGGTTAGAGCACCACCTTGACATGGTGGGGGTCGTTGGTTCGAGTCCAATCGCGCCTACCAAACCATGCCCGTCAGACTACTGCTCTGGCTGTTCGTTGCAACGGTTTCGAGCTCTGCGCTCGGGCAGGCGTATCCGTCCAAGCCGATCCGTCTCGTGTCGCCGTTTCCGCCCGGCGGCAGCGTCGACGTCGTCGGCCGCCTGCTCGCCGCCAAGCTCGGCGAGTCGCTCGGCCAGCAGGTCGTCGTCGACAATCGCTCGGGCGCTTCCGGAGTGATCGGCACCGAGGTCGTCCTCAACTCGCCCCCGGACGGCTACACGCTCCTGATCAACACCATCCCGTTCGTCACGAACCAGCTGCTGCTGCCGCGCGCTCCCTACGATCCGTTGCGCGATTTCGTGCCGATCTCGGTGGTTGCCTCGGCGCCCTCGTTCGTCACCGTGCACCCCGCGGTTCCGGCGCGCTCGGTGCAGGAGCTGATCGCGCTCGCCAAGGCAAAGCCGGGCCAGCTGCATTACTCGGCCGCGGGCGTCGGCACGAATCCGCACATCGCGGGGGAGCTGTTCAACCTGCTGGCGAACGTCGACATCGTGGCCGTGCAGTACAAGGGCGGCGGGCCCGCCGACACCGCCATCATCGCCGGCGAGGTCGAAGCCACGTTCGGCAACGTGTCGCAGGAGATCGGCCACGTAAAGGCCGGCCGCTTGCGCGCGCTCGCCGTCACGAGCGCAAAGCGCAATGCCGCGATGCCGGATCTGCCGACGGTGGCGGAGGCGGGCGTGCCCGGCTATGAGTTCGATACCTGGTTCGTCGTGGTGGCGCCGAAGGGCACCGCGCGCCCGATCGTCGAAACCCTCCATTCCCATATCCGCAAGGTTCTCACCACGCCCGAGCAGGTGAAGTTCTTCCAGGACCGCGGCCTGACGGTGATCGCCGGCACGCCCGAGGAGGCCGCCGCCTACCTCGAGAGCGAGCAGAAGAAATGGGCGCGCGTCATCAAGGAACGCGGCATCAAGGCCGAGTAAACAAGTGATTCGGATTTTTTTCCTCGCCATTCTTTTTTCTACAAACGTTCTTGCGCAGAACTATCCCTCGCGCGCAATCACCATCATCGTGCCGATCCCGCCGGGCGGAGCCCCCGACGTCGCCGCGCGCGTCATCGCGCAGAAGCTTTCCGACCAGACCGGCCAGCCGGTGGTGGTCGAGAATCGAGTCGGCGCGAACGGCAACATTGCCAACGAGCTCGTCGCCCGCGCCGCCCCCGACGGCTACACGCTGGGCTTGCTCGCCGACAGCCAGATCACGATCAATCCGCACCTGTACAAGAAGATGCCGATCGACACGCTGAAGGACCTGGCGCCGGTGACGCCGGTGGCGGTGAACCAGTTCGTGCTGACGGTCAACCCGTCGCTGCCCGTGCGCACGTTCCCCGAGTTCATCGAGTACGCGAAAAAGGCGAACCCGCCGCTCGCCTATGCGTCGGGGGGCAACGGCTCGCAGCACCACCTGACCATGGAGATGCTGAAGCTGCGCACCGGCATCAACCTGCTGCATGTGCCCTATAAGGGCGGCGCTCCGGCCGCCGCCGCCACGGTCGCCGGCGAAACGGCGGCGGTATGGTCGGGCAGCTCGAATGCCGCGCAGATCAAGGCCGGGCGGCTGCGCCCGATCGCGGTTTCGGGCGCGCATCGCTCGGCGCAGTACCCCGACCTGCCGACCATCGGCGAGTTCTATCCCGGCTTCGAGAACTCCATCTGGCTCGGCCTGTTCGGGCCCGCGGGCATGCCGGAGGAAACCCTCGCGAAGCTGCGTGCCGAGATGAGGCGCGTGCTCGAGTCGCCCGACGTCAAGCAGAAGATGAACGCCGCGGGCGGCCTGGATCCGTACCTCGCCAGCCCCGAGGAATTCGCTGCGCTCATCCAGCGCGACTACGAGAAGTACGCGAAAGTGGTGAAGGACATCGGGTTGAAGGTCGACTAGATCTTCGCGCGCTCGAGCGTCTCGGGCGCGAACAGCTCCTCCACCTCGAGGCGGCGCCTGCAGACCCCCTGCTCGTGCGCGTACTGCACGAAGGCTTCGAGCGTCTCGCGATTCGGCTCGATGCCGTAGGGCCAGAAATCCTCCCCGGCGACCTCGCGCCAGCGGCGCGCATGGTCGGACACCCACGGCACGGGAACGGCGGAAGCGCCGATCTCCGCGGCGCGCTCGAGCGCTCGATCCTTCGCCTCCTCGAACGCCTGCATCAGGTTCATCGCCACCCAGCGGTGCCGCTCGTAGACGTCCCGGCGCAGCACCACCACGTGCATGATCGGGAAGATGCGCGTCCTGCGGAAGTAATCGAGCTCCGCCGCGGGGTAGTCGGGAAACAGCCGCTCGCCGCCCGGATTGCGCGCCGAGATGGCGGCATCGAGGTCGCCCGCGGCGATCATGTCGGCGAGAGAGCGCTCGGGCGCCGGCGTGACGCGCAGGCCCGGCGGCAGGTAGAGCGGCACTTTCTCGACGCGCCCGGCCTCGTGCACGCCGGCCTGCGTCCACGCGATGCTCTTCAGGTCCACGCCATAGTCGTGGGCGAGCATGCCGCGCACGTAGATGGTCGCCGTCTGCGCCCATTCCGGCACGCCGACCCGCTTGCCCTCGAGGTCCTTCGGCCGCGCGATGCCCGAGCCCTTGCGCAGGTAGATCGCCGAGTGGCGGAAGACGCGCGACACGAAAACCGGCAGGGCGATGATGGCCGGGTCGGGCTCGGCCATCAGCGCCACCACCTTGCCGAACGACATCTCGGAAGCGTCCCACTCCCGGAATTTGGTGAAGCGGAAGAAGATTTCCTCGATGCGCAGCTCGGTCAGGTTGAGGTCGATGCCGCGCGGCCGCAGGCCGCGGACGTGGTCGTAGTGCCCTACGGCGAGCGAGAGAGGAAGCGTTCCCATGAGGTAATATTGAAACACACGCAATGCCCAACATCCGTCTACCCGACGGCTCGTCGAAGTCGTTTCCCGGACCGGTGACCGTAGCCGAAATCGCGCAGGCGATCGGCCCGGGGCTCGCGCGCGCCGCGCTCGCCGGAAAAGTGAACGGCAAGCTGGTCGACACCAGCTACCGGGTCGAGTCCGACGCCGAGCTCGCCATCGTCACGCCGAAGAGCCCCGAGGGCCTCGACATCCTGCGCCACTCGACTTCGCACCTGATGGCGCAGGCGGTGCAGGAGCTGTTCCCCGGCGCGCAGGTGACCATCGGCCCGGTGATCGAGAACGGCTTCTACTACGACTTTTCCTACAAGCGGCCCTTCACGCCCGAGGACCTGGCGGCGATCGAGAAGCGGATGCACGAGATCGCCGGCAAGAACCTGGAAGTCCATCGAAAAGTCATGTCGCGCGACGAGGCGGTGGCCTTCTTCAACTCCATCGGCGAGAAATACAAGGCCGAGATCATCGGCGCGATCCCGTCGAACGAGCCGATCTCGCTCTACGGCCAGGGCAACTGGATCGACCTGTGCCGGGGCCCGCACGTGCCCTCGACCGGCAAGCTCAAGGTGTTCAAGCTGATGCGCGTCGCCGGCGCCTATTGGCGCGGCGACTCGAAGAACGAGATGCTCCAGCGCATCTACGGCACCGCCTGGGCGACGCAGGAGGAGCAGGACGCTTATCTGAAGATGCTCGAGGAGGCCGAGAAGCGCGACCACCGCCATCTCGGCACGCAGCTCGACCTGTTCCACATGCAGAACGAGGCGCCGGGTCTGGTCTTCTGGCACCCGAAGGGCTGGGCGCTCTGGCAGCAGGTCGAGCAGTACATGCGCCGCGTTTACCGCGAGAACGGCTACCAGGAGGTGCGCGCGCCGCAGATCCTCGACAGGAGCCTGTGGGAGAAGACCGGGCACTGGCAGAACTTCAAGGACAACATGTTCACGACGTCGTCGGAGAACCGCGACTACGCGGTGAAGCCGATGAACTGCCCGGGCCACATCCTGATCTACAACAAGGGCGTCAGGAGCTACCGCGACCTGCCGCTGCGCTACGGCGAGTTCGGCTCGTGCCACCGCAACGAGCCCTCCGGCGCGCTGCACGGCCTGATGCGGGTGCGCGGCTTCGTGCAGGACGACGGCCACATCTTCTGCACCGAGGCGCAGATCCTGCCGGAGTGCGAGGCGTTCACCGCGCTGCTGCAGAAGGTCTACAAGGACTTCGGCTTCACCGACATCATCTACAAGGTGGCGACCCGCCCGAAAGCGCGCATCGGCTCCGACGAAGCATGGGACAAGGCCGAGGCCGCGCTGAAGACGTCGCTGGAAAAAAGCGGCCTGCAGTTCTCGATCTCGCCCGGCGAGGGCGCGTTCTACGGCCCGAAGATCGAATACTCGCTGAAGGATGGCATCGGCCGCGTCTGGCAGTGCGGCACCATGCAGGTCGATTTCAGCATGCCCGGCAGGCTGGGCGCCGAGTATGTCGGCGACGACAACGCGAGGCACACGCCCGTCATGCTGCATCGCGCGATCGTCGGCTCGATGGAGCGCTTCCTCGGCATCCTGATCGAGCACCACGCGGGCGCTTTCCCGGCGTGGCTCGCGCCGATCCAGGCCGTCGTCCTGTGCATCACCGAGCGGCAGGCCGAATACGCTTCGCGCGTAAAGAATCTACTGGTGAATCAGGGCTTTAGGGTCGCAGAGGATTTGCGAAACGAGAAAATTTCCTATAAGATTCGGGAACATAGCTTGCAAAAAGTGCCCTACCAGCTGGTGGTCGGGGACAAGGAGATGCAAGCGAACACGGTAGCCGTGCGCATGCGCGGCGGCGAAGACCTCGGGGCCATGAGCCTGGACGCCTTTGCCGCCCGCCTCCAAGCCGAGGCAAACGCAAAAGTGCACGGCTAAATTTTTTAACGGTCAGAGGAGCTTTTCACTCATCGCACTCGAGAGATCGCAGCGCATCAACCGGGAAATCACCGCTCCGGAGGTGCGTTTGGTGGCGGAAAATGGTGACCAGCTCGGCATCAAGTCGACGGTAGAGGCCCTGCGCCTCGCCGAGGAGCAGAACGTGGACCTGGTGGAGATCGCGCCGCTCGCGAACCCGCCGGTCTGCAAGCTGATGGACTACGGCAAGTTCCGCTATCGCGAGCAGAAGAAGGCGCACGAGGCGAAGCTCAAGCAGAAGCAGATCCAGGTCAAGGAGATCAAGTTCCGCCCCGGCACCGACGAGGGCGACTACAAGATCAAGCTGGGCAAGCTGACGCAGTTCCTCGAGGAAGGCGACAAGGCGAAGGTGACGCTGCGCTTCCGCGGCCGCGAGATGGCGCACAAGGAGTTCGGCGAGCGGCTGCTCGAGCGCGTGCGCAAGGATCTGGATCCGGTCGGGCTGGTGGAGCAGTTTCCCCGGCTGGAAGGCAGGCAGATGGTGATGGTGCTGGCGCCGAAGAAGAAGGCGCCGCCGCCGCGGTCGACCAAGCCGGTCAAGGCGGAGAAGACGGAAAAGAAGGCGAAGGCGGAACCGAAGGAACCCAAGACGGTTGCAGCAAAGCCCGCCTAGCGGCGGGAAACAAGTGATGGCCGTGGCTTCAAGAGCCCACGTGGTGGGCCGCCCGGCGTCATACGAGAAGAGAAGGGAAGAGCAATGCCCAAGATGAAATCGAAGAGGGGCGCGGCCAAGCGTTTCCGCGTCCGCGGCAGCGGCAGCATCAAGCGCGGCGGGGCCTATCGCCGCCACATCCTGACCAAGAAGAAGACCAAGACCAAGCGCCAGCTGCGCAAGACGAGCGCCGTCCACAGCACCAACACGGCGGCGATCCGTTCCATGCTGCCGTACTCGTCGTAAGGAGCGCGCCATGCCAAGAGTCAAGCGTGGAGTAGCGGCGCGCGCGCGCCACAAGAAGGTCCTCGCCCAGGCGAAGGGTTTCCGCGGCCGCCGCGGCAACGTCTACCGCATCGCCAAGCAGGCGGTGATGAAGGCGGGGCAGTACGCCTACCGCGACCGTCGCGCGAAGAAGCGCACCATGCGCGCACTGTGGATCGCGCGCATCAACGCCGCGGTCCGCGAGCTCGGCATGAGCTACAGCGCGTTCATGTCCGGACTGAAGCGCGCCAACATCGAGATCGACCGCAAGGTGCTGGCCGACCTCGCGGTGCAGGACAAGGCGGCGTTCGCCAAGATCGCAGGACAGGTCAAAGCCAGCCTCGCCCACTAAGGGTCTGGTTTTGGACAACCTGGAGCGCATCGTCGAGCGGGCGCTCGCCGACTTTGCGTCGGCGGCCGACCCGGCCTCGCTCGAGAACGCGAAGGCTCGCTACCTTGGAAAGGGTGGCGAGCTTGCCGCGTTCCAGGCGACTCTCAAGACGCTTCCTGCCGAAGAGCGCAAAGAGTTCGGCGCGAAGTTCAACGCCGTCAAGGTCAGGATAGAAGGCGGCCTCGAGGCGCGCCGCGCCGAGCTCGCCGACAGCAAGCTAGCCGCGCGCCTCGCCGAGGAGTCGCTCGACGTCACGCTTCCGGGGCGGGCGAGAACACGCGGCGGCTTGCACCCGGTGATCCGCACCTGGCAGCGCATCGAGGCGATCTGGCGCTCGATCGGCTTCGACATCGCCGACGGTCCCGAGATCGAGACCGACTGGTACAACTTCACCGCGCTCAATAACCCCGAGAACCATCCGGCGCGCTCGATGCAGGACACGTTCTACGTCGACCTGAAGGACAAGGACGGCCTGCCGCTGCTGCTGCGCACGCATACGAGCCCGATGCAGGTGCGCTACGCGCGCATGCACAAGCCGCCGATCAAGGTCATCGCGCCCGGCCGCACCTACCGCGTCGATTCCGACGCGACGCACTCGCCGATGTTCCACCAGGTCGAGGGGCTGTGGATCGACGAGGACATCAGCTTCGCCGACCTGAAGGGCGTCTACACCGACTTCCTGCGCCGCTTCTTCGAGATCGACGACCTCGAGGTGCGCTTCCGGCCGTCGTTCTTTCCGTTCACCGAGCCTTCGGCCGAGATCGACATGAAGCTCAAAGGCCGCTGGCTCGAGATTTCCGGCTCGGGACAGGTTCATCCGCAGGTGGTGCGCAACTTCGGGCTCGATCCCGAGAAGTACATCGGCTTCGCCTTCGGCTCGGGTCTGGAGCGCCTCACCATGCTGCGCTATGGCATCGAGGACCTGCGGCTGTTTTTCGACGGCGATCTTCGCTTCCTCGGGCAGTTCGCATGAACGTCCCGGAGAGCTGGCTGCGCAGCCTCTGCGATCCGAAGCTCACCGGCCAGCAGCTGGCCGACAAGCTGACGATGGCGGGCGTCGAGGTCGAAGCCTACGCGCCGGTCGGCGCGAAGCTGGAGGGCGCCGTGCTCGTCGGCGAAGTCCTGTCGGTCGACAAGCATCCCAATGCCGACAAGCTGACCGTGTGCCGCGTAAGCATAGGCAAGCAGACGGTGCAGGTCGTCTGCGGCGCGCCGAACGTGCGCGTCGGGATGAAGGCGCCGCTCGCGCAGGTCGGCGTGAAGGCGGTCCGCGGCATCGAAAGCAACGGCATGCTGGCTTCCGCGAAGGAGCTCGGGCTGTCCGAAGACCACTCGGGCCTGCTCGAGCTTCCCGCTTCGGCGAAGCCCGGCGCAGACGCTCGCAAGCTCCTGGGCCTCGACGATCACGTCCTCACGCTGAAGCTCACGCCGAATCGGGCCGATTGCCTTTCGCTCCTGGGCGTGGCGCGCGAGGTTTCCGCGCTGACCGGTAC
>Ga0068871_100002203_pt1 | contig 13241 bp, 9 predicted proteins | sample KBSMisM72_FD_72750 | JGI IMG/M metagenome (GOLD analysis project Ga0068871, IMG submission 72750) | Miscanthus rhizosphere microbial communities from Kellogg Biological Station, Michigan, USA - KBS Miscanthus M7-2 | ecosystem: Host-associated > Plants > Roots > Rhizosphere > Soil ... | reverse complement strand
AGCAGCCGCTCCTTTTGCGACATCTCGCGCTGGAATCGCGCGACCGACTCGGTCAGCGTGTTGAACGTCGCCGCGAGGAGCTGGGCGTCTTCGTCGGTCCACAGCCGTCCCTCGCGCAGGGTGATCTTGCGCGTGAGATCGCCGGTGACGGCGACCTCGCGCATGACGTCGGTGATGGCCGCGAGCGGGCGCGTAATCGTCCGGGCGACGGCGAAACTCAGCAGCGTCGCGAGCGCCACGGCCACGATCGCCGTCGCCGTGAGACCGGTTTGAATCGCGCGAAAGAACTGCAGCTGCTCGGCTCGAGAGCGGAGCAGCAGCGCCACCGCTCCAGTCCCGGTCGCACCGAGCGGCCGTGGGAGGACCGCATAGTCGTCTCCGTCAATGCTGGTCTCCGTCACGTCCGACGTCGTCAAGTGCGAGGCCAGGACCGAGTCGGCGCTCCGTGGCAGCGTCGTCGCCAGAATTTTTCCGTCCATCCCGAATGCGACATCGCTGCCGCCGGTGATCTCTTTCAGCCGGGCCGCCAGCGAGTCGTCGAGCAGGAAGCCGGCGCTCAGCGTGCCGAGAATCTGCGGCTGCGTCTGAAAGAGGCTGATCGGCACGGTCACGACCTGGAGGATGCCGTTCGGCTGCGGCAGCAGGCTGACCGTTTCCTTCCCCGCGAGGGCGTCCTTCACTGCGGGATGCCCGGCGAGTAGCCGGGCGGCGGCCGACGCGTCACCGCTCGTCGCCATGACGTTGCCCTTGTTGTCGGTCACGAGCAACAGATTCGCGGCATTGAACGAGGGCCCGAACTTGCGGACCTCGTTCTGCACCGTCGGCGCGTCGGTCGTCAGCGCGGCCTTGAGCGTGGGCGAATCCGCGATGAGGCGGGCCGTAATCGCGTACGTCTCGGTGCGCGTCGTCCGCAACTGGTCGACGATGTCTCCGGAAACGCGAATCTCTCGCTGCAGCGATCGCTCCGCCTCTCTCGTCACGCGGCGGTTCACGAAGAAGAGCGCCACGCCGCACGAGAGGACGGCGAGCAGCGCGCTGGCCAGGAAAATCCGGCCGCGCAGCGACGAGAGCAGCAGCGTGAGCCGCCTCATCGCAGGACGAAATCCTCTTCGGCGATGCCGCCGTCGGGAATCGTGACGGCGCGCGGCTCCGACTGCACCCCTTCGTTCCACGCAATCACGTTGTAGACGCCCGGCGGGATGTTGTCGATGCGGAAGCGGCCGTCGTTGTCGGTCAGCGAGAAAAACGGGTGGCTGAACACCAGGATAAACGCGTTCATGTGCGAATGGATGTCGCAGAACACTCGCACGATGCCGGGACGATCGAAACGCACGGGCACCGAATGTCCGGCGGCGTAGCGCCCCAGGTCGAAGCGTTTGGTTTTCGAGAGCGAAAACACGTTGTGATAGATGTGGTCGCTGTTCGGAAAGTCCACGGTCGTCCCGGTCGTGATCGCGAGGATATGCGGGACGAATCGTTCGCCTCGCTGATCCATCACCGCGTGCGTCGGCTCGACGGTTTCGAACGCGCCGCGCGGCGCGGACTCCAGATACACGACGGACCGGAGCCGGTCGGAGATGTCGAGCGCGCGCACCGCGGCCCCGAGATCCGCGACGTTGGGGCGCGGCTCTGACGGAGTGGGCACCTTGCGTAGATCGACGCGTCCTCGAATCGCGCCGTTTCTGGCGGCACGAAGGCCACGAATCGCGCTGGGACTCTGCGCGATAAGCGCCGAGGACACGAAGCAAATCAGCGTAACGATTTTTCGTGTTCTTCGTGGAATGAGAAGCACTTCGTGTCCTTCGTGCTTAGAACCAATAGACGGCTTGGACGGCGGCCAGCGTCGCGCTCGGCACGCGTCCACCGTCGCGCGTGTTGCGCTGCACGGAGATTTTCAACAGGAGATTGCGCAGCAGCGAGTACCCTGCCCCGACTTCCACGCGCGTGACCGGCGCGTCCCAACTCTGCGGACCCGCCGAGCCGACGATGTCGTTGAAGCCGAGATGGTCGACGCGCCCGGCGACGTACAGACCCGGCCGGAGCTTGTAGCGTCCTTCCACGTACGTCGAGAGCGCCTGGAGCGGCGTGTCGATGACAGGCGCGCCGAGCGCGGGGAGCTTCCATTCGCTCCAGATCGTTTCGGCGCGCAGCACGTAGTACCCGCGCGAGTACTCGATGTCGCCGCCCCACGCGGTTTGCGTGAAGTCGCGGTCGTGTCCGTCGCCGACCGCGCCCCGTGCCGCCGTGCTCGAGACGAACGGGCCGCGCGACGCCGACACGCCGAGCACCAGCCCCGGAATCGGCCGCGCGCTGACGCGGGCCGCCACCTGCGGCGCAGAGTTGTCGTCGGTAATCCGCGGATTCGACAGCGTGCCGGTCGTCACCGCAACCGTCCCATCGACCTTGTCCGAGGCCGCGTGGAGTTGGATGCCCGTGTCCCAGCGAAACGCAGTGGCGACGGCGACGCCGTTTTCGGGCTCCTGGTTGCCGATCGAGAAATTGGACAGCCAGCCGCGGCCGCGCATCCGCAGCAGTTCGTCGGCGCTCCAGGGGAGAGCGTCGGGACGCAGCGACGTGAGGTACTGATAGGCGAGCGGATAGCCGACCAACGGGTTGTCCGTGGCGTACACACGGCGCGCGAACGCGCCGAACGTCGGCGGCACGCGTCCCGCCTGAATGTCGATGCCGCGGTCGATCCACGGCCGAATGCGGACGTAGAACGCGTACGCTCGGAGCGTGTCGATGTTCTCGTCGCGGATTTCACCGAGCAGCGTGAAATGGGAGTTCAGCGTGACCGACGTCGAGAGATCCACACGGAACAGCTTCAGCGCCGAGTGCTCGTAGTCGGTATAGTTGAAGAACCCGGTGTCGTCGGATCCAATCGCCGCCGTGACGTCGCCCGAAACCGTCACGTGGCCGCCCGCCAGCGCGATGGGCTCCGACGGCAGCACTTGTGCACCCGCGGGCAGTGTGCCGCCGCCGAGCGCAACCGCCGCGAGGAGCGCCGCTCGCCGCAGCCCGGATGTCATGTGTTTCCAACGATTATAGTAATAAGAGCGATGGCGTATATTATTTGTGAGCCCTGCGTCGGCACCAAGGATACCGCGTGCGTGGATGTTTGCCCCGTAGACTGCATCCATCCGCGGAAGGACGAGCCGGCGTTTACCACGGCTGAGATGCTCTATATTCATCCCGACGAATGCATCGACTGCGGCGCGTGTGTGCCGGCGTGTCCGGTCGAGGCCATCTTCTCACTCGACGAGACACCGCAGAAATGGGTGAACTACATCGGCAGGAACGCGGACTACTTCAGGGCTGAGGGCTAAAGGCTGAGGGCTGTGAGCCCTTAGCCCTGAGCTCTTAGCCCTAACAGGATCGCCTTACATGGGTCTTATTGATCACAAGTTCGAAGACAACTTCATCACGACCAGCATCGACCGTATCCTGAACTGGGCGCGCGAGTCGTCGATTTGGCCGATGGGTTTTGGCCTGGCGTGCTGCGCCATCGAAATGATGGCGGCCTCGGCCTCGCGCTTCGACATCGCGCGGTTCGGCGCCGAGGTGTTTCGTGCCTCGCCCCGCCAGTCCGACTTGATGATCGTCGCGGGGACGGTCACCAAGAAGATGGCTCCCGTGCTGCGGCGCCTGTACGATCAGATGCCGGAGCCGAAGTGGGTGATCTCGATGGGCAGCTGTTCGAACGCCGGCGGACCCTTCCCGACCTACAGCGTCCTGCAGGGTGTCGACAAGGTCGTGCCCGTCGACGTGTACGTCTCGGGCTGTCCGCCGCGTCCCGAAGCGCTGCTCTACGGCCTGATGCGGCTGCAGGACAAGATTCGCAAGGAAGGCACCGTGCTCAGAAAAGAGCGCGTGATTATGACGGGGCAGACCGAGCCGACGATCATCGGAGAGCGGGCGTAATGAACACGATCATTCGATTCTTCAAGACGATCTTCCTCGTCGATCTCCTGAAGGGCTTGTGGGTGACGCTCAAGTACACGCCGCAGCCCGCCTTCACGTTCCAGTATCCGGCGGAGCGGCGTCCGACGGCCCCACGGTTCCGCGGCGTCCTGCGGCTGCAGGTCGAACCGGCGACCGGCGCGCAAACCTGTATCGTGTGCGACCAGTGCGCCAAGGCCTGCCCGGACGACCTCATCGCGCTGGGTGGCCATCGTGAACCGGGCGCCAAGATCAAGGTGCTCGACTACTTCGACTTCAATCTCTCGCGCTGCAGCTTCTGTGGGTTGTGCTCAGAGGTGTGCCCGACCAAGCCGATTAAGGCGTTGATCATGAGCGAAGATTACGAACTTGGCAGCTACAACCGCGACACGCAGATCCTCCGCGTCGACCAGATGTACGACGGCGTGCCGATCGAGCAGTACACTCGTTGAAATAGATTTCGCTTTCCGAAACCCCCCAGACAGGTACATTATCCCCATCTAAGGACCGCGTTAAGGCGCGGTTCTTGTATAGGCGCGCGTCGATTCCACGGTTTCCCACCTCGGGGGAGGGTGCATGCGTTCCGGGTTCCGACTGTCGGCCGTTCCCGTCGTCGTTCTCTGCACTGCCGCTGCGTTCGTTATCCATGCCGACGCGACACCGCCGTCGCAAGCGGCCGAAGTCCAACTGCAGCTTGCGACCATGCTTTACGCCGAGGGCCGCTACGTCGAGGCGCTCGACGCCTATCAGAACGCGCTGAAGACGACCGACACCTCGCTTCTGCGCCCGGCACGTGCCGGCGTCATCACGTGTGCGCTGCGCGTCGCCGAGTTCGACCTGGCCCGCCATGAGGCCGAGGGCCTCGTGAAAATCGCTCCCCGTGACGCGAGCGCCGTGTCGCTCTACGCGGATGCCCTCTGGGCATCCGGTCTCTTCGAGGAAGCGGAGGTCCGATACAGGGATGCCTTGGCGCTGCAGCCCGATTTGGCGCGCGGCCTCCACGGCGTAGCGCGGTCGCTGCTCGCGCGCAATCATCTCGACGAGGCGATGGTGCAGGCGCAGGCGGCGCTCCGGCTGGCGCCTCGCGACATGGAGGTTCATCACACGGTCGGGGCGATCTACGAGCGGATGCACAAGTACGAAGAGGCCGCCGTCGCTTACGGCAACTACGTCAACCTGTTGCCCAACAAAGACACGAGCGAGAAGGCGCAGTGGTCGCGTGCGGAAATCCGATTTCTGCGGTCGTTCGCTCAGCGCGTGCCGTTTCAAGCCGATCCCGGGACCGACGACATGGTCTACACGGTCGACTTCCGCACGGTGAACGAGAAGGTGGTGGTCAGCGCGCGCGTGAACGACTCGCGCGCGCAGGACTTCGTCGTCGACACGGGCGCGGAAAACACCGTCATCACGGAGGTGACCGCGCGCCGTCTTGGCGTCGCGCCGATCACCTACACGCTCAGCGCGGGCGTCGGAGAAACCGGCTTGCGCGGACTTCAGCTGGCGCGCGTCGACTCGCTCGAACTCGGGACGCTGAAGCTTCGGAACGTCCCCGTTATCATCAAGAGCCCGCCGCTGCGCGATCTGCCGACGAGCGAAACGGAAAGCCTGTCGCCGCTGTCGCTTGGCTACTCGATGATCATCGACTACGGCACGAAGAAGCTGATCTTCGGCAAGCACTTGCCGGTGGAGCAGGGCGATCTCGAGCTGCCGCTCCGCGTGTATCGGCTCGCGACGGTTCGCGGGCTGGTCGGCAAGGATCACGAGGCCAGCTTCGTCGTCGACACGGGCGGCGAGGTCATCTCGATTAGCAGTGCGACGGCGAATCGGATCCCGGTGAAGGAAGGCGCGCGAAAGATCGCGCTCAAGGTCTACGGCTCGTCGGGCTGGGACAAGGACGCGTTCCTGATGCCCGGCATGGACCTGGCGTTCGACAAGATCAAGTACACGAATTTCCCCGTCGTCGTGCTCAATCTCAACGCGCCGTCAGCGCTGCTCGGCTTCCAGCTCGGTGGCATCGTCGGGCATAAGTTCCTCAGCGGCTATCGCGTCGGGATCGACCTCGAACGCAGCGTCCTGCGGCTGAAGTCTATTTCTGCTTCGTAGTGTCCGCCTTTAGGCGGACCACTCGTGGGGCGGGCCTTTTGAGGCCCGCCCAGCTTTGCACTCGCTCGCGTTTGTACGCGAGTGCCTGAGCGCGATTGACTTTGCCGCATTCGGCGGCGCACACTCCCGCCGTTCATGAGCGCCAGCTTGTGGATCCCGTTGCTCCTGCTCGTCAACATCTTGGCGCCGTCGTCCGCGACGCTGCGTGCGCAGTCGCCTCGCGTCTCGGAGGAGATCGGCGTCACGGGATACGTGCTCGCGCCCGACGGGACGCCGGTGTCGGGCGGAAGCGTCGTCATTCAGCCGGACATCAGTCGGACGATGACGTCAATCGACCGCACGGGCCGCTTTCGTGTGGTCCCGACGCGATCGGGACTGCAGCAGTTCCTGGTGACCGTTCCAGGCCTGGCGCCGTACCGCCTCGCCGTCGCCGTGCCGGCTTCGAGATCGCTGCGGCTCCCGGTCATTCGCCTCGCACCCGCCGCGTATTTTCGCGCGCGGTTCGTGTCGTCCGCAGGTGAACCGATCACCGCTCCGCAACTCCGCCGGCGGTCGTTCGACGTGAGCGGAAACGCGATCGCTGACGGGCTCAACGATCGGAGCTTGGATACGGCCGACAACGACGGCGCTATCGCGATCGGACCGCTGCCGCGAGGCATCATGACGCTGGCTGTGGACAATCCTTCCTTTGCGCAGACGCGTCTGACGGATCTGAACTACAACGGCGCGGCGAAGGACATCGATGGCGGCACTATCGTCATCCAGCAGCCGGGCGCCGTTCTCCACGTCGACGTTCTCGACGGAATCGGCGCGCCCGTGCCGGACCATGACGTCTACCTCGAAGACCCTCTTCCGCGGTCGCCGCTGGTATTCCGGCCCGTGCGAACGAATCGGCAGGGACGCGCGACTTTCGATCGGCTCGCGGCGGGCCGGTACCATGTGTGGACGACGACGGTAGAGCGGTGCGCCGATCAGACGTACTTGACTGCGGCCCGTGACGTGGCCTTGTCTAGTAACGGAACCGTCGAGACACGGCTTGTCGTGGGCGGTCGAGCGGCGTTCCGCGTCACATCACCGCTCGGGCCCTTGAGGGGCATTTCGGTTTCCGCGTCGCCCAACGTCCTGCCGTCATCACCTCCGTTCGCTCCTCGCTCGCCCGCTCGCTCGACGTCCGGGTGCAGCGGCACGACGGACGCGGACGGACGTGTCACGCTCACGAATTTCCCACCAGGGCGCGCGCACGTCGATGTGCACATGGGAAACTCGACGTATGTGCGACAGGTAGAGGTGCTGTCCGGCGGGGCAGAGATGGCGATCGTCATCCCCGACGGGTTTCTGCCGGTGCGCATCGTGAACGCGCGCACGAACGAACCGGTAGCGCGAGCATCAATTACGTGGACCGGGAACGGAGCGCGCGTCGAGGCGACGGCCGCGGTGACCGGCGAGGCGCTGCTCGAGGGTGTGGGGGCCGCAGGAGGGACGCTCGCGGTGTCGGCGCAAGGGTACGAGCCGGCCCAGGAGCAGCTGGCTGAACCACCAGGCATTCCGCATGACATCGCGCTGATGCCTGTCGTCGTAGCGGACACGCATCTGCGGCTTCGCGTGACCACGACGTCCGGCGAGCCGCTGCCCAACGCGGTGGTCGAGCTCATCTCCGCGAATCCGGCTGCAGTTCCGCACGTCGCGATGACGGACGCGAAGGGCGTCGTCGTCTTCTCCGACGTGCCGTCAGGATCGTTTCAGCTCATCGCGACCGCCGATGGATTTGTGACGTCGAAGATGCGCATTGGGGACGATCGGACCGCCGAGATCGTGTTGACGCTGTCGCAAGGGTATCGCCTGATCGCCCGCGTGGAACTGGCGGCGACCGAGGGTCCACAAGTGGTTCGCGTGGTGAACGACGCCGGCGCGTCGATGGAAAACTGGTTGGACAGCGCGTCGGACCGCGGCTTCGACCCGCCTGCTGGTCTTTCACTCGGCCCGCTCGCCCCAGGCGCGTACACGATCGAGCTGTATGGCGCGGGAGGACGCCGGCAAGAACACATTCGCATCGTCGACCGCGACGTGTACGCGACGTTCCGATGAAAGCCACGAGTCCCGCGCCGGCGAGGCTTGTTCGTGTTGGCGGCGAGCGATGCCGACGCAGGCGCGCGATCGGAGACTACGTACATGAAAACGCCCGCAGAGGAATCAATCTCCGCGGGCGTTCGAGTCCCTAGCCCCGAGTCCCTAGCCCCTAAAAATCGTAGCCAATCCAGACGGCGAAGCGCGGCTTGCGGAAGTCGGCGGCGCCGCTGATGCACTGACCGGTGGGGCTGACCGTCGAGCACGCGAACACGACGTCTTCCCAGTCGCGGTTCAGCAGCGTCCGCCACGACCAGTCGAAGTGGATGGGGAAGCCGAGCATGAACGTTTCGAGGCCGATGCCGTACGACGCGCGGCCGTCCTGCAGCCGGAAGCCCGAGACCTGCCGGAGTGCGTTGTTCGTCAGCGGGTTGCAGGTGGGGCTCAGCCCGGGCGTGCACGGGACCTTCGTGACGGTGTCGGCGAACTTGACGTTGCCGAGGTTATCGACCTGATACCCGGTGAACACCTGGCACGTCGTCGTGCTGTTACTGGCGAACTGGAAGCCCTGGTTCTGGCCCTGGCACGGGACGGCCGCCTGCTGATTGCTGAACCACGCGCCGCCGACGCCCGCGAAGAACACGCCACGGACGCCGCCGACGACGCCGATGGGCGTGAGCGCCGCTTCGATAATCGGGAAGCGCAGCTCGGCGTTCGCGTAGACGACGTTCTGGCCGACGAACTGGAGGTAGTCGTACCCGCGCAGGTCGGCGTTGCCCCCGAAGTACATGAAGCCGGGGAAGTCGCCGTCGCTCCTGAACCCGCGGATGCGCGTCGCGAACACGCCGTTGGTGCCGAGGCGCAGGTAGTGGCGTGCGTCGCCGTCGAGGGTTCGCCGCGATAAAAGGCCGGCGACGCTCGGAGCGTATTCGTACGAGATCCGGGCCGTGCTGCCAGCCAATGGGCCGTACTCACGAAATACCGTGGTCTCGCGCACCAAAGCGATGCTCAACGGCAGCATCGAGCCGCTGGTCGTCAGCGACTGTCCGGTGATTGATTGCTGGTAGGCGTTCGAATACGCCTCGAGGTTCGGGTCGTTGAACGTCTGGTCGATGTGTGCGAATCCGAGTGAGAGTTCGACGCGGTGGAACCTGTCGAACGGATAGATACCGATGACCGATCCGCCCTGAATGGTCTGCGTCGACTGCGCCTGATCGCGGCTGATGAACGGCGCGAAGGTCGGATCGTAGAAGAGACCGCCGAGCTGTCCGTAGTAGAACAGCGTCTGCGAATAGCCCTGCAGCGCGTATTGGAATCGCTGGCCGATGCTGACGTACGACAGCGCGAAGGTGCGGTACTGCGCGATGGAGGCGGCGGTGAAATTGAACTGCTTGTCGCCGAGCACGTCGCCGAACGTGATGGCGGTACCGCCGAAGATGTCGCCGTTGCTGGTGACGCCGACGTTCACGGGCGGGCGGCCCTCGAGGAACATCTTCTCGAAGGTCTTCTTCTTCCGCATGTTGCTCTGGACCAGCGTGTGCTGGAGCGGCGCCTGGAAATCGATGATCGCGCCCGGCGCGCCGAAATCCGACACGGACGCCGTGTGCAGCGGCTCTTTGCGCTCGAGCGTGTGCAGCGTGTAGTCGCCCTTGTAGTAGCTGACGAACGCGATTTTGTTCGTCTGGCCTTCGTTGAGCACGACGGCCGACCAGTTGCCGCCGACGGCGTCGGTGTACTGCCGCATCTCGCCGTTCTTCATGTCGAGCGTCCAGACGTTGTAAATGTTGCCGTTGCGCGCGACGTCGGGTTCGAGCGGCACGTTCGGATCGGTGGCCGTCGACGAGAACACGATGGTGTGATCGTCGATGAACTGCGCCGCCGTCTCGTCGACGGTGCCGAACGTGATCTGCGTTTTCTTCCGCGTGTCGAGATCGAGGCGGAACAGCTTCTGGTTGCCGCTGACGCGCGCCACGTAGATCACGTATTTGCCGTCGGTCGAGAACGTGGGCCCGGCGTCCGCGAAGCTGTCGTTGGTGAGGTTGGTGATGGTCTCGGTCGCGAGATCAACGGAGTAGATGTCGCCCACCGCGCCGCGCAGCGCGGCGAACGCGATCGTCTTGCCGTCGGGCGAGAAGGCGGGCGACTCGGGCTCGTCGACCGTCTTCATGTCGATGCGCTGCTCGATCTTCCGCGTCAGCACGTTCTGCACGATGAGCGTCCGCTCTTTTCTGGTGCGGACGAAAAAGGCGAGGCGGTCGCCGCGCGGCGACCACGTCATCCACGGCATCTCGAAGCGTTCGCCGTTCTGGATGATGTGATCGAAGCCCATGTCCTTGTCGAAGCCCTTGGTCAGGTCGCGGACGATCGATCCGTCCTTGCTCGAGATGAGGATGACGTCGATCTCGCCGTCTTTGCGGTTGAAGGTCATGGCGGCGATCAGATCGCCGGAGGGCGACGGCGCGACGGAGATGGCTTCGATGTACGCCGTCTTTTCCTTGTTCGGTGAAAGGTCGCGGCCGTAGTCGGCGGGCCGCTCCTTGTCGCGGAACGGTTTGAATCGATCTTTCAGGTAGCGCTCGAAGGCCTGATCGAACTCGTCCTTCTTCATTTTCAGCGCTTCTTCATACGCGTCTTCGCCGCCGCCGATCACGCTCTTGCGCAGCGAGAAGATGAACTGCCGGACGCCTTCTTTCCCGAACTTCGCTTCGATGAACTCGAACACTGCATGTCCGAGGTTGTACGGCACGAAGCGCGCGTTGTTGCCGCCGTACGCTTCCGTCTCGGTCATCTTGGGCACGATGTCCGAGATCGCCGCGTCGCGCACCATCATCAAGTCGATCGGCGTCCACTGGCCGCGCTCGTATTCCGACAGCCCTTCATTCACCCACAGCGGCACGTTCCGGCGAATGAGGCCCTGCGGGATGATGTCGAACTCGAATTGGTGCGTCAGTTCGTGGACGATGAGGCCGTAGAGCTGGTCGGGCGGCGCGTCGATCGGCATCACCATCCGGTGCTGCGTCGGTTCGGCGAAGGCGCCGACGCCTTCCTGGCCGGCGCTCGGATCGACGTTCTCCTGTTCGAACTCGCTGTGCGTCTTGAACAGGATCAGCTGCACCTTGGTCGAGAGATCGTGTTTGAGATCGGCGCTGATTTGTTGATAGGCGCTCTCCGCGTAGCCGGCCACGCGTTCGATGTGCTTCTCGAGCTCGGGATAGAAGAAGATCTCGAAGTGATCCGTCGTGTAGATGTGCCACTCGAACTTGTCGTAGTGGATCTTGTTTTGGCCGTAATACGGGACAAACGGGGTTTGGGCGAACGTTGACGCCGACCACCCCGCGACAACGGCGGCGAGCACAGCCACGACCGAGGACACACGCGGACGCATAGGCAGGTACCTCTGGGAGAAAGGCGAATCTTACCTGTGCCGTTCACCCGCCTGCAAACGCCGATCCGCGATACTACGGGCAATTCGTTTGCGGTTGTCCTCAGTCCGCTCCAGACCCTGACGCCCTCAGGCGACACGCCTTCGCGGCCTTCGGCCGCTTCGGCGCGCAAGCACACGTCGGCTTGTCGGCCGAGTCGCGAGCTCTGGAGCACGCGCCGGCTCGCTGCAGCCGCGCCAGCCTGAAGCACGCGGGCTTGCCCGCCGAAGCCGCGAAGCGGCGAAGGCGGGGAATAATTGAACTGATGACGGGGTTTACGCCATGGTGACGCCCGCCTTTGAGGCCGACGCTCTGGCGTCGCTCGACAGCCTGTATCGTACGGCCTTAAGGCTCACACATCGGCCGGCCGACGCCGAAGATCTGGTGCAGGAAACCTATCTCAAGGCCTTTCGCGCCGCGGAGCAATTCACGCCCGGCACGAACCTTCGTGCGTGGCTGTTCACCATCCTCCACAACACGGCGCGCAACCGCGCGCGCGATTTCGCGCGGGAACACGTCGACGTCGACAGCGACGCGGTCGAACGCGCCGCCGGCAGCGTCGAGAGGGCTGGCGTCCCGTCGATCAACGCCGACACGCCTGAAACGATCCTTCTTCGCGAGACCCTGACGCCCGATCTGCAGGCGGCGCTCGACGCGCTGCCGGCCGTCTTCCGCGAAGCGGTGTGGTTACGCGACGTGGAAGAGTTTTCGTATGCCGAAATCGCCGACATGCTGTCGATTCCCGTGGGCACCGTCATGTCGCGAATCTCGCGCGGCCGGCGCCTCCTGTTCGATCGCCTTCACCATCTGAGGCCCGCTCATGTCTGACTGTACGTCCATCGATCCGCTCATCACGCCGTATGTCGACGACGACATCGACGCCGCCGGCCGCCGGCGCGTGGACGAGCACGTCCGCCGCTGCCCGCCGTGCCACTCGCGCGTCGCCGCCGAGCGGGCGGTTCGCGACCTGGTGCACACCAAACGCGCGGAGATCTCGCGCGATACGGCGTCGCCGGCGCTGCGCGCGCGCTGCCGCGCGCCGCGTGCCGCGAAAGCGTCCGGCGCCGCCGTGAGCCCGTGGCGCGCGCGCATGAAGCCGCTCGCGATCGCCGCCGGCGTCGTGCTCGTGGCCGGCGGGGCGTTCGTGTTCGAAGCCACCGAACGCTCGACGCGGCTGCTTGCGGCGGAGCTCACGGCCGACCACGTGAAGTGCTTCGGCATGAACGCGCTGCTCGGCACGAATTCGGACGCCGCCGAAATCGAGCGCGCCATGGCCTCGACGTTCGGTTGGGAAATGCGCGTGCCCGAGTCGAAGGACGCTGGACTCGAGCTGGTCGGCGCGCGGCCGTGTTTCTACGCGAAGGGCAAGGCTGCACACCTCATGTACCGCCATCACGGCCAGCCGTTGTCGGTGTTCATGCTGCCGCAGTTCACGCGGCCCGGACATCCAGAGAGCAATCCGGAAATGGTCGACGTGATGGGGCACGAAGCGGCCGTGTGGTCGCAGGCCGGCCGCACGTTCGTGCTCATCGCGCAAGAGCCCCAGCAGGAGATGTCTCGAGTGATCTCGGTCGTCCAATCGGCGTTGCACTAGATTCCAGGTTCCACGTTCCTGGTTCCAGGTTCGAGGTTCATGGTTCATGGTTCGAGGTTCATGGTTCCAAGTTCGATTGCCGTTCGAACCTGGAACCTCGAACCTGGAACCTCGAACCT
>Ga0068871_100002202_pt1 | contig 13246 bp, 14 predicted proteins | sample KBSMisM72_FD_72750 | JGI IMG/M metagenome (GOLD analysis project Ga0068871, IMG submission 72750) | Miscanthus rhizosphere microbial communities from Kellogg Biological Station, Michigan, USA - KBS Miscanthus M7-2 | ecosystem: Host-associated > Plants > Roots > Rhizosphere > Soil ... | reverse complement strand
GGAAGTAAAAGAATATTATTTTCTTTCATCTGCATCACAAATCGTCGGGGGTCCTCTCCTTCCTTCAATTCGAAAATAACCAGGTTGGTTTCCACCGGCATGACCATTTTCACAAGTGGATGCGATTGCAGTGATACACCGATTTTTTTAGCCCGCTCATGATCCTCGGCAAGCCGGTTGACCTGATGATCCAGGGCATACAATGCTGTTGCGCCCAGGAATCCTGCCTGTCGCAGACCTCCTCCAAAAACCTTACGAACCCGACGGGCCTGGAGAATGAATTTTTCAGTTCCCAGTAACACACTGCCGGCGGGACAACCAAGCCCTTTGTTGAAACAAACAGATATGCTGTGAAATAGTGCGCCGTAATCGGTGGGCTTTTCGTTTTTAGCAACTAGGGCATTGAATAAGCGCGCCCCGTCAAGATGCAGGTTAAGATGGCGCTCATCACAGACTAGCCGGATTTTTTTTATCTCCTCTATATCATAACAGCTTCCGCCGCCACGGTTGGAGGTATTCTCCAGGCATACCAGGGAAGTCCTTGCCTTATGAACATCATTGGGATTAATGGATTTTATTACCTGTTCTGCCCTTATTCTTCCCCGATCGCCTATTAGGGTCCTGGCCTGACAGCCCGCATTGAAGGCGATACCTCCGCCCTCATAATAGTAAACATGTGATTCCTGTTCACAAATCACCTCTTCACCAGGTCTGGTATGAGCAGATATGGCGATTTGATTCGACATGGTACCGCTTGCGCACCAGATCGCAGCTTCCATTTTAAAAAGTTCTGCTAATTTTTTTTCCAGAATATTGATAGTGGGGTCTTCTCTGAAAACATCATCTCCGACTGACGCATTCATCATTGCGCTCATCATACCCGGAGTGGGCTTAGTAACTGTATCCGAACGAAAATCAGCTGTCATTTTTACAATGTTAAAGTAACCCAGGCTCCCGCCTGCTGGCATAAAGATTGAAACTTTACCAGTATAAAATTAATACTATGGACAATTTAATTGTGAAAGGAACCTGGAATACAGTGAAAGGTAAATTAAAACAAGCCTATGGCAACCTCACTGATGATGATTTGAAATATGAAGAAGGAAAGGAAGATGAATTCCTGGGAAGATTGCAACAGAAAACAGGCAGAACGAAAGATGATTTGAAAAAATGGATCAAATCGGCACAGGAACCAGAAAGATCGACAAGCAGACTATAATCTAAATCTTCCACAGCCCTTCCGCATTGCGCGGAAGGGCTTTTTATTGTTCACCCTTCCTCCATTTGCAAATGAATCTTTAACTTGCGTCCCTATGACACAGGAAAAGCTAATCGATATGAGGTCCCGGCTGAGTGGACTGAGGAGGTTTCTTTGACGTCGAGAACCGACAGATCAAAATAGATGAAGAAAGACAACTGACCGCCAGTTCGGGATTCTGGGAAGACAATGAACGCGCAACGGCCATTCTCAAAAACATTAAGGTAAATGAGTATTGGTTAAAACTCTATCAGGCCGTGGAAACGGCTATTGAAGATTTTGCCGTACTGATGGAATTCTGGAAGGCTGGTGAGGCGACGGAAGAGGAAACCCGTGTTGCCTATGAAAAAGCGCTGGAACTGATCGAAGAAGCAGAATTCAAATCTACCCTGAACGAACCGGAAGATGAATTACCGGCTGTTTTACAAATCAATTCCGGTGCCGGCGGTACAGAAAGCCAGGACTGGGCGGAAATGCTGATGCGTATGTATCGCATGTACGGAGAAAAGCAGGGCTGGTCGGTTACGGAACTGGATTTCCAGGATGGCGAATCAGCGGGAATCAAAAGTGTTACACTACAATTCGATGGGCCATTTGCTTATGGTTTTCTTAAGGCAGAAAGTGGCGTACATCGTCTCGTAAGAATTTCACCCTTCGATAGCAATGCCCGCCGGCATACTTCTTTCGCTTCCGTGTATGTGTATCCTTTGATTGATGATACGATTGAGATCGAAGTGAATCCGGCCGATATTGAATGGGCATTCTTCCGAAGCGGCGGCGCCGGAGGACAAAACGTGAACAAAGTAGAAACTGCGGTCAGGCTTACCCATAAACCCAGTGGAATAATTGTGGAATGCCAGCAGGCCCGTACTCAGGGGGAAAACCGTGAAAAGGCAATGGCTATGCTAAAGAGCCGTTTGTACGAAGAAGAAATGCGCAAACGTGAAGCCATTAAAAATGCGAACAATGCGAGTAAGAAAAAAATTGAGTGGGGATCACAAATTCGCTCTTATGTTTTTCATCCATATAAAATGATCAAAGACCACCGGACAGGTTATGAAACCGGGAATATTCAGCCAGTGATGGATGGAGAACTCGACGGCTTCATTAAAGCGTATCTGATGTCGGAAAAGGAAACGGTTTAGTAATTTGCAAATTATGAATATAGGTTATTTTTCATATCCTCTTCCAGCGAATGAACCCGTGAAATCATATGCCCCGGGTACACCGGAAAGAATTTCTTTAAAAAAAGCATTAGCCGAAGCAAAAAAGGGAGAGAAAGATTTCCCGGCAGTTATCGGAGGAAAAGAAATCCGTTCCGGCAATAAAATCAAAATGCGGCCTCCGCATGAGTTGTCTCATACCCTTGGTTATTTTCATCGGTCTTCCAGAGAACATATCGGGCTGGCTATTGATTCAGCTCTCAGGGCCAAAGAGTCCTGGGAGGCCATGAACTGGGAAAACAGGGCCGCAATATTCCTGAAGGCGGCCGACCTGCTTGCGGGTAAATACCGCGATCAGATGAATGTGTCCACAATGCTTGGCCAGAGTAAGAATGCTTACCAGGCAGAGATTGATAGCGCCTGTGAACTCATTGATTTCTTAAGGTTCAATGTTCATTACCTGAGTGAAATTTACAAACTGCAGCCCATCAGTTCCCCGGGCATGCATAACCGACTAGAATACCGTTCTCTGGAGGGTTTTGTACTGGCTATTACTCCATTTAATTTTACGGCCATCGGGGGGAATCTTCCCAGCTCTGCTGCAATGTGCGGAAATACAGTGGTGTGGAAACCGGCAGATACACAGATTTATAGTGCCTGGACTTTTATGAAAATCCTGCAGGAAGCCGGACTACCAGATGGTGTCATCAATCTGGTTTATGCAACCGGCGCCGAACTCGGTGAAGTCTGTTTCAACCACCGCGATTTTGCGGGAATCCATTTCACAGGATCGACAGCGGTATTCAATACGATCTGGAAAACCATCGGTGATAATATTGCGAAATACCGTTCTTACCCTCGGATTGTGGGCGAAACGGGTGGAAAGGATTTTGTTTTGGTGCATCGGGAAGCGGATATACAGGTAGTCGTCACTGCATTGGTAAGAGGCGCTTTTGAATATCAGGGACAGAAATGTTCAGCAGCATCCAGAGCATATATTCCTTCCAATCTCGCGACCGGCATACTAAACGAATTACAGGCCCGCGTAAATGCACTAAAAGTAGGTACTGTAGAAGATTTCAGCAATTTTGTCAACGCTGTTATCGATGAAAAAAGCTTCGATAAAATCAAGGAATATATTGACCGGGCAGCGTCGGATTCTCAGGCAAAAATCCTGGCTGGCGGCAAAACAGATAAATCAAAAGGATATTTTATTCATCCAACAGTAATTTTAACCACCGATCCGGAATATGTGACTTTGCGGGAAGAAATTTTCGGGCCGGTGCTTACGATTTACGTTTATGATGAAAATCAATTTGAGGAAACAATTAACCTGGTTGACCGGACTTCGAATTACGCGTTGACCGGCTCAGTCATATCGACTAACCGGCAGGCTATTGAACTGGCAACGGAAAAACTCCGGCACGCAGCGGGTAACTTTTATATCAATGATAAGCCCACCGGAGCGGTTGTTGGTCAACAGCCATTTGGAGGCGCAAGAGGAAGCGGAACCAATGATAAAGCCGGATCCATTCTGAACCTGTTCCGCTGGCTGAGTGCCCGCACCATCAAAGAAACTTTTGACCCGCCTACCGGGCATGAATATCCTTTTTTAGCCGAAGCATAATCGTTTTGCTATTTTTATAAAAATATTCTGATTTGAAGACGATACTGACCGAAGAAGAACTCGGCATAACCATCCAGCGGCTGAGCCACCAGTTGCTCGAAAATCACCTCAGTTATGAAAGTCTGGTAATCATTGGTATCCAGCCCCGGGGTATTTTTTTTTCTGACCGGATCGTACAACAGATCAACCGGCAGATCAAGCCTGGAAAAATAACCTACGGTAAACTCGATATAACCTTTTACCGCGACGATGTACGGCAGGGTTTGCACACCCTTAACCAGACTGATATCTCATTTAACATAGAAAATAAAACAGTTATCCTGGTGGATGATGTGCTGTATACCGGCCGGACCGTCCGGGCAGCAATGGATGCCCTGTTAACGTTTGGAAGACCTGCGAAAGTGGAACTTTGTGTTTTAATTGACCGGAGATTCAGCCGGGAAGTGCCGATCCAGGCTGATTTCACCGGACGATCGATCGATACTATTATTACCCAGAAAGTAAAGGTTCTATGGAAAGAAAGAGACGGCAAAGAAGAAGTGGTTTTGTTGTAAAGAACTTTTTGCCTTAAGTATGATTTTGGGGTATGGCTTTGAAAATATAACTTTGACTTTTAATGCAACTCAGTACCAAACATCTTCTTGGCATTCGAGATTTACAAGCTTCCGACATTCAGATTATTTTAGACACCGCTACCCAATTCAAAGAAGTACTTCAACGACCGATAAAGAAAGTTCCCACACTCCGCGATGTGACCATCGTTAACCTGTTTTACGAAAATTCAACCCGCACAAGAATTTCATTTGAACTGGCTGAAAAAAGACTTTCTGCAGATACGATCAATTTTACGGCTTCGGGGTCTTCCGTCTCCAAAGGCGAAAGCCTGCTGGATACGGTAAATAATATTCTTTCCATGAAAGTGGATATGGTGGTCATGCGTCACAGTGCCAGCGGCGCTCCGCATTTCCTGGCCAAACATATCCCGGCGGCAATTGTGAATGCCGGAGACGGAATTAATGAACATCCTACCCAGGCTTTATTGGATGCTTTTTCAATCCGGGAAAAGCTCGGTTCGCTGGAAGGGAAAAAAGTAGCCATAGTCGGAGATATCATGCACTCACGTGTGGCGCTCAGCAATATCTATCTGCTGAAAAAAATGGGGGCGGAAGTCATGGTAGCGGGGCCCCCCACGCTCATTCCTGTTTATATCACGGAAGCATTTGACATTCCCGTGGAATACAATCTTCGCAAGGCGCTGGAATGGTGCGATGTGGCGAATGTGTTGCGGATTCAACTCGAAAGGCAGAACCAGGTTTTATTTTCATCACTCCGGGAATATAGTCTCGCGTACGGTATTAATCGCAAATTGCTCGATGGGCTATCAAAGGAAATAGTGATCATGCATCCTGGCCCAATCAACCGGGGTGTGGAACTGGACAGTGATGCGGCAGACTCCAAACAATCCATCATCCTGCAGCAGGTAGAAAATGGTGTGGCGGTCCGGATGGCAGTGCTCTATCTGTTAGCCGGCAAGGGATCGAATCTTTAAACCATCAATCTCATCGTATGCAACGGATTGCACTTTTCCCAGGTACATTTGATCCGATTACCATCGGGCATCTTGATATTATCAGCAGGTCACTCGGATTATTTGATAAAGTAGTAATCGGTATCGGCAGGAATGTAAACAAACTACCGATGTTTTCTGAAGAGCAAAGAATTGCCTGGATCAGGGAAATATATAAGGACAATCCCGCTGTTGACGCCGTTCTGTACGACGGTCTTACGATTAAGTGCTGCCAGCAGGTGGGCGCGCATTATATCATACGCGGTATCCGTTACGTAAATGACTTCGAATATGAAAAAGCCATTGCAGACATGAACCGCAGCCTGGATTTTCAGATAGAAACTGTTTTTCTTACCTGTCTGCCGCAATACACATCAGTCGCATCAACACTTGTGCGCGACGTTTTACGTAATGGCGGAGACGTGACCCAGTTTCTCCCCAAAGTCGTAGCAGATTCATTGAAGAAAGTGTGAAAGTGTGAAAGTGTGAAAGTATGGGAGAATATGTCATTGTTCAGTTAAAGAGAACTTATGTCAATTTGGTTTAAAAAAGACTGGGATATAGATAAACTGAATCGTTTCGGAGAAAACACCATGAACGAACTGATCGGAATCAGATTTACGGAAGTCGGGGAAAACTTTTTAAAAGCGACTATGCCCGTCGACAACCGTACCCGCCAGGCTTATGGGTTAATGCATGGAGGCGCTTCCGCCACGCTTGCGGAAACGATTGGGAGCGTGGCCTCAATCATGGTGGTGGATCACGAACAATATTATTGTGTGGGTGTTGAAATCAATGCTAATCATCTTCGCAGTGTAAAAGAGGGACTGGTGACAGCTACTGCCATACCGCTTCATCTTGGTCTATCTTCCCATGTATGGGAAATCAAAATCATCGATAAAAATGAAAAACTGGTTTGTGTAAGCAGACTTACAGTTTTTGTGAAAAAGAAAAAGCCTTAACTCTTCCGGAATTCGCCGGTTAAAAGACCACTAATCACTAACCTCCGGACATCAGTGAAAATCCGCCGGCCCTTAGCACATCAAGGATTACCGGATAGGTATTTCGAACAACAATTTTGAAATTCGCAGGGCCGATCCACCTTAATTCCGTGATATCTTCTTCTGCTTGTGGTATCAGCGGCTGATCGCTATTCGTTTCCATCTGGTACCAGTGGGTCTCTTTTAAAATAGTCCTTCCCCTTTCTGAATAAGAGTGTTCGGTGACCATGAGAAATTTAATGAGTTTCAGATGACCGACACCGGTTTCTTCTTCCACTTCCCGGAGAGCACAGGCTTCCAGGGTTTCACCCGGGTCGAGTTTACCTTTTGGCAGATCCCATTTACCCCGCCTGAACATAAAAAGGACTTCCCCTGCCTCATTTACTACCAGTCCTCCGCCAGCTTGTATCACTAATCTGTTAGCTTTTTTCATACTGCAGGTAAAGATAAAGCAGTACTGTTTATGAACTGAATTGCCCACGGCAGAATGGATAAACTTAATATGGTTTTTTTTGTCGGGTAACCATTTCAGTGACTGATACAATTGAAATTTTTTACCTTCACGCCATGACAAACGAAAAAGCGGTTGCAGAGAAACTACTGGAAATTCAGGCCATTAAACTAAGCATCGAAAAGCCCTTTACCTGGGCCTCCGGATGGAAAAGTCCAATTTACTGTGATAACCGGAAAACACTTTCCTTCCCCCATATCCGGGAATTTATAAAATCTGAAATGTGTAACCAGATTTTTGAAGAATTCCCTGACGCCGAATTACTGGCCGGTGTGGCTACGGCTGGCATCGCCTGGGGTGCAATGGCAGCGGATCAGCTTAAACTGCCTTTTATTTATGTTCGTTCAAAACCTAAAGAACATGGCATGGGTAACCAAATCGAAGGATATTATGAAGAAGGCAAACAGGTCGTTGTGATCGAAGACTTAATTTCAACAGGAAAGAGCAGTCTTGCGGTGATCCAGGCACTCCGGACTGCCGGTTTGCAAATTGCCGGATTGGTTTCTATATTTAACTATGGCTTTGATGAAGCCGCAAGGGCTTTTGCTGCCGAAGGCGTTAGAACCAGGTCGCTCACGGACTATCCGACATTAATCGGGTTAGCCGTTGAAAAAGGTTCAGTTAACGGAGCACAGTATGAAACACTTGTTAAATGGCGGGAGGATCCGGAAAACTGGAAAGCGGTTTCGTATTTTTGAATATAAATTATACTTATGAAAAAGATTTTGAGCCTGTTTGTGGTATTGGGTTGTTTTGTGGTTTTTTGCCAGGCCCAGCAACCGGTGCGTAAGGGTGCTCTTGAAACGGCTACCATCTCAGTGCCCACTGTTCAATGTGAACAATGTAAAGACCGGATAGAAAAATACCTGACCCGGGAAGAGGGAGTTCAGTCTGCTAAGGTCGACTACAAGAAAAAAACCTGTAAGGTTGTTTATTACTGGGATCGCACGACATTGGAAAATATCAAAACAGCCATAGCGAATGCCGGTTATGATGCAGGCGATGTGACTGCGGATCCTGACGCGTATAAAAAACTACCGACCTGCTGCAAGAAACCGGAAGACGGGGATGGTCCACAAAAGAATTAAATGGATGATTTAAAGAGACGGGAATTTATCCGCAATAGTATTCTCGCCGGAGCCGGTCTCTCCCTGACCGTTCCTGAAATCCTGCAAGCCCATCCCCGGCAAATTTCTCCTGTTGAGAAAGATCCGTTTATTCAAAAAAATATTTCCCCCAGGAAGATTATTGTGGCCGGAGCAGGCATTAGCGGACTTTGCTGCGCCTATGAACTGATGAAAGCAGGCCATGAAGTAATTGTACTGGAAGCCAGCGGCCGGCATGGAGGCCATGTGTTCACAGGCAGGGATGGATTTTCAGATGGCTTATATGCGGATTACGGAGCAGACCATATTACCCAGCCCGGATATGAAAAATTTTTTGAATACAGCAAAGAATTTAATCTTACTATTCTTCCATACCGTCAGGGGAACGACGGACTAACCATGATCAAAGGCAGGTTTTATTCGGAGGATCAACTCCGGGATCCTACCCTGTTGAAAAACTTTGGATTTAATGAAAAAGAAATTCAGTTGCTTTCTCAGAATCCCTGGTGGTCACTGGAATCCTTTTATTTGCAGCCTTATATATCAAAATTTACAGACCCATTCCAGCCCTTCGGTGTTGGTCTGGATGACCTGGATAATATTTCTGTCAACGACCTCTATAAAAAACTGGGTGCCTCCGACATGGCCCTGGGCTGGCTTGGGGGGAAAAATACTTCCGCGCTGTATAAAGTATGGCGGTTTGCAATAATGGGTTTTCGTGGTATACCCCTTTCGGAAGGAAATGTTTTCCGGTTGAAAGGCGGTAACCAGGAAATGACAAACGCTTTCGCAAAAAAACTAGGGAGCCGTCTGAAACTTGGTTCCCCCATTATCAGTATCAATCAGTCCGCCGGTTCAGTTTCCGTAACATATAAGGAATATGGATATGAAGAAGTAAAACAAATGACGGCAGATTTCCTGGTAAATGCCATTTCATTGCCAGTCTTTAAAAAAATACCGGTCAGTCCGGCGCTCTCACCAGAGAAACAATTTGTGGTTGATAATCTTGCTTATACTTCTCATCCTCATTATGTATTCGAAGCGAGTTCAAAATTCTGGCTTGAAGACGGATTAAAATCCATCAATCTGGAATTTGATGATCCGGATATACAAGCCACCTGGCAAACTGCAGATGAAGTAGAAACCGAACGGGTGATCGTTGTGGCTTATGGACCTTCGGGTTTATCACCTCAAAGGGTACTCGCAGCATTCAGAAAGTTATATCCGGGTAAACGCGATACGATTGTGCAGGCGCTTACTAAGGACTGGTCAAAAGAAAGTCTGGCACCGACCTGTGAGATGGTCCCTTTTCCTGTAGGTCAGATGCACAGATTCTGGCCGCAGATTATTAAACCAGAGGGAAGGATTTATTTTGTTGGGACATACGCCGACAATATGAGTCGTGGTATGGAATCCTGTATCCGATCAGCAAAAAGAGTTGCAGAAGAAATTAATGCAACTTCCTAATTATCCAGATAAAAGATGCATGTCAAAGGACGCTACGCCGGTTATTTTTTAACGATCAGTTTCCTCGGCGGCATTTACATTTTTCCGAATCCTGCCCGAATGGTAAATACCCGGCATTCCATAGCGCAGGTATCGGCCCAATCAACCAATCATGCGCCGATCGTGAACATTATTCAGCCCGCTAAAAATGCAAGCTTTTCATGGAATACAATGGTTCCTTATTCAATAGATGTTTCTGATTCAGAGGACGGTGAATCGAAATTTCAGGAAATTGCCAATGGGGAAGTAATCGTCAGATTAAAATTTGCCGCTGACATGACTAAAGCGACAAACTATATTAAACAAAAAAAATCAGGCGATACGGTTGGACTGACCGGAATGGTTGTTTCGAATTGTTTTAATTGTCATGCAGTAAAAACAAAACTTGCGGGACCTTCTTTCCAGGAAATCAGCATCCGTTACGGGAAGTCAAATATTGACCGGAGCCAGGTGATAAATCATATTAAGAAAGGATCAACCGGCATATGGGGGAAGGAAGTAATGCCCTCTCATCCGGAACTGACGGAAACGAACCTAAGCCAAATGGTACAATGGATTTTGAACTATGCAAATGATCCCGGGCTGAATTATTTTGTCGGATTGCAGGGCGCTTTACCATTAATTAAACCGAAACTTTCCGGTTCAAAAGGCATTTTTATTGTGACGGCTTTTTATACTGATCATGGGTCTGCTGATCAGACTGAAAAGAGAATTACCGGCTCCGGACAGGTATTGATCCAGGTTAAATAGATCTCAGTATTTAATGTCAACAGGAAATTTCCCCTCGCCGAGTCCGAGTTCAGCAGATGCAGCATTGCTTATTCTTACCAGCAGCCCGTTACTTTCTTTCATTTCCGGAAGCTGTCCCAGCACTTTCGCATAAATGGTTTTGCCATTTGTTCCTGAAACTCTGATAATGGTACCTACAGGGATGCCGTTCATTAATGCATAATATTTTCCATCTGTCCACCCACTGGTACTTTTAAAAGTACCCGCTATACCGCTGGCGGATTTTCCTATTCCGGAAAAGTCGATACTGAAAAATCCACCATTGCTATGGGTTGCAGCGTAGTTGTTGACGCGTTCAGAAGTGTTGCTTACAGGAATAACAGCTGTAGTAGCATTGCCTGTAGCTGGAAGAGTCGTTCCGGTCGACTTGGGGATATTTTGAGCAGATGTATTTGAGGGTGTGGTCTGAACCGGTTTATTAGTAGTGGATTGCACAACGGCAGGCTCAGCTGGCTTGACAGATTTATTTTGCGGATCGGTTGCAGCGATGCTGCCGGCAGGGTTAGTCGAAACCCCCATAGCCAGAGGCGACTGGTCGGTTTTTACTTTCAGGAATCCGACAATCAGCGGAGTACCTTTTTTAACATCGTCTCGTTTGATTTTGTTCCATTTTTCCAGACTGGTTACCGGTACGTCGTTGTAAATAGAGCTGATTTTAAACATCCATTCTTTATCATCAACTGTATGGTAAATAGGAATAAGAGTTTCACCGGACGCTTTTATCTGTTTCTGGTCAAAATTCACTGCTGTAAGAGGTATATTCAGGATCGTCCCTACCTCCAGCGGTTTGTCGAAATTCATATTGTTAAAACTGGCGATTTCATGCGGTCCCTGGTTAAACAGGCGTCCGATGCTATACCAGTTTTCTTTTGCCACCACGGTATGTACCAGGTAAAATTTACCTGATTTGCCTTCTATTGAAAGCGGGTTAGTCTGCGAATAGGCGACAGACAGTGTGAAAATCGAACAAATCAATAGGGCTATCCCGTTTTTCATGGCAGGTATTTATGGATGAACGCAAAGATGCCTAATAATCTTGCAAATGAAATATTAAAAAAATACTAATGACGGATTCTCCAGGACTTGGGATAATAATTATTCATCCGGTTGTCCAGTAGTTTTACCCAGCCTACGTGTTGATCCAGATAGCTGACCAATCGCCAACCACGCGATTTCTTTTCGAAATCGAAGGGTTCACCTCTCAAAAATCGCAGCGCATCAGTCTTCTCCACCCGGATAACCGGAATGTCATCCTTCAAAAAATCAGCCAAAGCCATTTCATGATCTGGTATCCATTCATTTTCACCTTCTTTTCCGATCCGTACGCCTGCTTTTTTTAAATAAAGGCTGCCTTTCAACATTTCAAAAGCCGGCAGGATTTCTATGGGCATTGCGTGAATGGATTCGCCAATAGCCAGGTATTGCAGAGAATCGTCCTCAACCCATGTTTTTATCTGTTGGGCAGCGGATTTGGAAATAGGTGCGGAATTCCGGTTTGATTTATGCCGTGGAATGAGTTTGGTCCCCTGTACCGTTGCGGCCTGTTTTTTTTGAATGACGGACAGAAAAAATCCTTCTCCCTGAATCCTGTCCGGATAAAACCGGTAACCATGGGCGCCGGCCTGATCAGAAATAGTTTCCACAATATTCCATTCCGGATCAGGAGACAATAAAATGGATTCGCATTGGTGCTGTTGAAAGACTGAATCCAGAATATCTTCATTTTCTTCTTTGGAATATGAACAGGTGGAATAAATCAGGAAACCCTCTTCTTTCAGGCAATCCCAGGCATCAGTCAAAATACGTTGTTGTCGCTGGCTGCATAATTTTACCAGGTCCGGACTCCACCCTTCGGCTGCCTCAGGATCCTTTCTGAATAATCCGCTTCCGCTGCAGGGCGCGTCGATGACTACGATATCGAAAAAACCGGGGGTCTGTTTAAAATGAGAAGGATCATTATTGGAAACGATTCCGTTCGCCCGTCCCCATTTAGTAATATTTTGATATAAAACAGGTACCCGGGTTTTAATCACTTCATTACTGACCAATAATGATTCAGGAGAGATCAGCGACTGTATTAAAGTTGATTTACCACCCGGTGCTGCACAAAGATCCAGGACTTTTAATTTTTGTGAGAGGTCTGCAATCTGTTTCATTGCAAATGCAAGGAACATTCCCGATGCTTCCTGTACATAATAGCAACCAGCATGAAATAGTGGATCATGCGTAAAAGAGGGCCGCGATGAAAGATAATATGCATCAGCTGCCCAGGGAACTTTTTGCGATATTCCAAATGGAGGATCTGTAATCGTATCATGCCAATTTTGACCGCTGAATAAAAGTTTTCCCGGGTTCATATGCACGGAAACCAATTGATCACCTGATTCATGGATCGACAAAAAAGCCTCCGGATCGAAATGATCCATTTTAGAAAGAGTTCTGATAAATTCCGGTGGCAGATTGGAAGCCAAAATGTTTATTTAAGATTTGAATTCAGAACCTGATAACGAATTGTTGTTTCACTTTGAATTCATCCCGGAAGAAAACCAACCCGGCTGAAAATATATCGATACTCATTTTAACGCGTGGGTCTGCCTGAATAATTGCCCAGGCTTCCTCCATTTCGCGGCTCCAGTGAATATCGTGTATTATGATCAGGGCAACGGGTGAAATATTATCCAGAAATTTTTCAAAGTATTCAAGGACTGGTTTTTTCCG
>Ga0068871_100002201_pt1 | contig 13250 bp, 10 predicted proteins | sample KBSMisM72_FD_72750 | JGI IMG/M metagenome (GOLD analysis project Ga0068871, IMG submission 72750) | Miscanthus rhizosphere microbial communities from Kellogg Biological Station, Michigan, USA - KBS Miscanthus M7-2 | ecosystem: Host-associated > Plants > Roots > Rhizosphere > Soil ... | reverse complement strand
GTTCGACATGTCATTCCGTCTGCGAAGTCCGTCATTGTCACCGCGACCATCTACAATACGGACCGCCCGTACTCGACCGAGAGCAAGAATCCAGCGCATGCCCACGTCGCGCGGTACGCGTGGGGCGACGACTACCACGACGTCATCGGGAAACGGATGGAGCAACTGCACGACTGGATGCGGACGGCGTCCAGCGAGCCGTTCGAGGCGCGCGCGTACGTCGACACCGGTCCGGTGCAGGAGCGCGTCTACGCGCAGTACGCCGGCATTGGCTGGATCGGCAAGAACACGTGCGTGATCAACGCCGAGAAGGGCTCGTGGATCTTTCTCGCCGAGATCATCTGCAGCCTGCAGCTCGACTACGACCGTCCGGCGTTCGATCAGTGCGGCACGTGCACGCTCTGCATCGAGGCGTGTCCGACGAAGGCGATTGTCGCGCCCGGCGTCCTCGATTCGAACCGCTGCATCTCGTACCTGACGATCGAACATCGGGGCGACATTCCCGAGGGTTTTCACGACGCGATCGGCACGCACGTCTACGGCTGCGACGTGTGCCAGGAAGTGTGTCCGTGGAATGCTGTGCCGCCGATTTCCGAAGATCCCGCGTGGCAGCCGCGCAGGCTGTGGGACGGCGCGACCGTCGGCGACCTGGCGTCACGGCAGGACGATGAGCTTCGCGCCGCCATGCGAGGCAGCGCGATGCGGCGGACGAAAGTCGCGGGCTTGCGGCGGAACTTAGTCGTCAGTCGGCACGCGATCGGCGTGGTCGACGATTAGCATCTCGATCGGCGCGCGTTCGGCTGTCAGCTTCAGCCCCAGTTGCTCCTCCAGCGCCGCGAACACCGCGGTGTCGCTCTCAAAGACCGCCCGTTTGAGCTCCTCGGCCGACGCGCCCGCCGGCAGATCTTGAAGATTCGCGGTGAAGTTGTAGCGTCCGCTCAGCCCCGTGCGATCGACGACGGGCCGGCCGGTCGTGCGAAGCAGCGAGAGCGTCTCGGCAAGCGCGGCCATCGGGTAGTTCCGGTAGCGAAAACCCCCGCCAGGATCGGGGGAGACGTACTGTTTGCCGCCGTCGCCGTCCTTGAGTTTGTGGCCGCCTTTGGCGATACCGAGCGCGTACACCGGCAGCGTGCGCGTCTCGCGATGCATCTGGAGATGAAATCGCTCGGCGAGCAGCGGCACCAGCATACGGCGCAGCTCGCGTTCGGACGCCGGCACAGCTGCTTTGGCGACGATGTCGTACCGGTTCGCAGCGGGACTTGTGATCCAGTCCTCACCGGCGATCTGATAGCGCCGGACGTCGTACGCCATCTCGATGAACTCGCCGAGCGTGACGTTGAGGTAGGTCAGGCTCTGCTGGTCGATGCGGCGCGTGGTGCCGCCTCCGCGCGTGTTGGCTTTCACCGATGCCACTTCGAATTGCGGCGCCGGCGTGGACTGAGCGAGCAGAACCGCAGCCGCAGCAGCAATGACGATCTTCATAATCAGTGTGGACGGCGCCGTGGCCGTTTCGGTTAGCCATCGTCGCTGAGAATTGTTACGATGCGACGCGCATGGACCAGAAAATCAGACGGCGTGACGTGCTGCGGGGCGGCCTCGGGCTGAGCCTCGTCGCGATTGGCGGCCCGAAAGCCGATGCGCAGGATGATCCGGCGGCTGCACGGCCGCAGCCAGGCGACCTGCTGGTTCGGGACGGTGACGACGGCAAGAAGCCGCTGACGCATGCGGAAATCGCCGCCGACGCGAAGCCGACGGTCGCGTGGGCGATGGAACCAGATTCGAAGACGGTCCGGAATGGATCGCGATTCAATCGTCTGGTGGTCGGGCGGCTTGGCGACGATCTGTTTGCGTTCACGGCGATCTGTACGCACGACGGCTGTGACGTCACCGATTGGCTGGCCGATGAGCACGTGCTCTCGTGTCCGTGCCACTTCTCGAAGTTTGATCCGAAGGACGGCGGGCGAGTGAAGGACGGCCCCGCGCCGCGCGCGCTGCCGCAGCTCCCGCTGAAAGTCGTCAATGGCGTCCTCGTCGTCGCGCAGCCGTTCACGTCGAGAGTGGGATTCGAATCGCAGTAGAGAGACACATGAAAACCAGAATCACCGTTCTTCTGACCGTCCTTGCTGTTCCGGTACTCATCGCGCAGACACCTCCGCCCGCGCCGCCGCGTCCGGCGATCTTGCAGAACTATCCGGCGGTGACGCCGGCGCAACTGAAAACCCCCGCGGACGGCGACTGGCTGATGGTGCGGCGCACATATGACGGTTGGGGCTATAGCCCGCTGGAGCAGATCACGAAGGCCAACGTCGCGCGGCTGCAGCCCGTGTGGTCGATGTCGACCGGCGTGACCAGCGGCCATCAGGCGCCGCCGATCGTCAACGGCGGCGTGATGTTCGTCGCGACCCCGCAGAACCAGGTGCTCGCAATCGACGCGCGCACCGGCGCGCTGCTTTGGCGGTACCGCCGCACCCCGCCGGAAGACGCGATCATCGCGCACCGCACGAGCCGAGGCGTCGCGCTGCTCGGCGACAAAGTGTTCTTCGCCGCGGGCGAGGCTGTCCTCGTCGCGCTCGATGCGAGGACCGGCCGCGAAGTGTGGACGACGAAGGTCGGCGATAACAAGGCGGGCTACTACATGTCGCTGGCGCCGCTCGTCGCCGATGGGAAAGTGCTCGTGGGTACGTCGGGCGGCGAATGGGGCGTCCGCGGATTCGTCGCCGCGTTCGATGCGAACACCGGCAAGGAGTTGTGGCGGACCTTCACCGTGCCCGCGCCAGGTGAGCCGGGCAGCGAGACATGGCCGAAGGGTGATCAGTGGAAGACCGGCGGCGGATCGATTTGGGTCACGGCCAACTACGACCCGCAAACGAACCTCGCCTACTGGGGCACCGGCAATGGCGGTCCGTGGATGGGCGATCAGCGACCAGGCGACAACCTCTACACGAGCTCGACGATCGCCATCGACGTCGCGAGCGGCGGGATCAAGGGCTACCACCAGTACCACCCGAACGACTCGTGGGACTGGGACGAGGTGTCGCCGCCGATCCTCGTCGACTTCCAGCGCAACGGCAAAACGATCAAGGGACTCATTGACGTCGCTCGCGACGGCTATCTGTGGTTTCTCGAGCGCACGAATGGCCCGATCAACTTCGTCGACGGTCGGCCGTACGTGAAGCAGAACGTCTTCAAGGGCGTCGATCTAACAACAGGCCGCCCTGAGGTCGATCCGGCGCACAAGCCTGGCATGGGGAAGAAAACCGACTTCTGTCCATCGCTCTGGGGAGGCAAGAACTGGCCGCCCATCGCGTTCAGTCCCAAGACGCGGATGATCTACATCCCGGCGAATGAGAACCTCTGCGCGTCGTTCACGGTCTCGGGCGCCACGAAGTACGTCGCCGGGCAGCGATACATCTACGAGGGCGATCGGGTAATGACCGTCGCGCCGGGCGCGGATCACATCGGCGAAGTGCAGGCGTGGAACGTCGACACGGGCAAGCGCGCGTGGACGCACACCTACGCGACATCGGAGAACTGGGGACCAATGCTCGCGACGGGCGGCGGCCTCGTGTTCACCGGAGGCACGAACGACCGCAAGTTTCACGCGTTCGACGCATCGACGGGCGCGCTGCTGTGGGAGTTTCCGACGAGTTCAGGGATCATCGGCCAGCCCTCGACGTTCATGCTCGACGGCAAACAGTACGTCGCCGTCCAGTCGGGATGGGGCGTCGATTCCGCCGGCATGCAGACGCAGTTGAACAACATCTTTCCCGGGAAATACCCAGAGGTACCCGAAGGCGGGGCCGTGTGGGTGTTCGCGGTGAAATGATTTCTCGCCGACGTCTTCTCAAGAACGCCGCCGCCGTCGGCGGCGCGGCGCTCGCCGCTCCAACGGCGGACGCCCTCGGTCAGTCCGCGGCCGTCGTCACAGGGCGCAAGTTCCGCGCGTGGGTTTCACGCGGCACGGGCAGCGGACGAACGACGCTGCAGGAGCTGACGTTGCGTCCAATCAGTGGACGCCAGATCGTCGTTCGCACCGAAGCGACGAACCTCTGCTACTCGAATACGACGACGGTGCTCGGTCTGCCGGGGATGTTTGCCGGTCCGATGTCGCGGATGGCGATCGTCGACGGCCACGGCGGCGTGGGCCTTGTCGAGGCGGTCGGTCCCGAAGTGCGGCGCGTGCAAGTCGGCGATCGCGTGTGCGTGTCCGGCACGCCGCAGTGCGGCAACTGTTATCAATGTCTTCGCGGCCGCGCGGACATGTGTCAGTTTCTCGGCCGCCAGGGTCCCAACGATCTCGTGCCCATCGCCGACATGCGCGACGGCACGCCCGTGTACGCGAGCTCGCACATCGGCGGGCTTGCCGAGCTGATGGTGACGTTCGAGGAGTGGGTGGTTCCCGTTTTCACGAAAGCGAACGCGGTCGAGCTCGGAATGGTTTGCAGCTGCGTCAGCGTCGCCGGACTCGGCACGTCGACCTCGCAGACGCTGGCGGCGATTGCGCCGGGTGCGACAGCAGCTGTCGTCGGCTGTGGACCGTTGGGGTTGAGCGCCGTGCAAGGCGCCCGCATCGCCGGCGCGTCGAGGATCATCGCGATCGATCCGATCAAGGCGCGCAGAGATCTGGCCCGGAAGGTGGGCGCGACCGACGTGCTCGATCCAAACGTCGAAGGCGACAAGCTCGTCGCGAAGGTGCGCGAGATGACGAGCACGCCTAACAACCGGCTCTGGTCGGGCGGACGCGACGCCGGCGGCCTCCTCGGCGGGGCGGGCGCCGACTTCGTGGTCGAAGGCGTGGGGGCAGACCGCGCGAAGCCGAAATCGGAAGCCGGTCCCGATCCGACCGGCGTTCTGCCCCTGCGGCAGGCCTACGAGATGTGCGCGCCGGGTGGCCACGTCATCACGACGAGCCTGCCCACCGGCAATATCTCGCTCCCCGCCGTCTTCTTCTCGATTGGCGGGCGCACGCATCATGCCGGCCAGGCCGGGGGGGCCAATCCGATGCGGGACATCCCTCGCTTCGTGGCGATGCTCGACTCGGGCCAATACGACGCCAAGTCGCTCGCCACCCGCGTGGCGCCGATTGAGGGCATGCTCGAGGCTTACGAGGATGTGCTCTACAGGACCACTGTGACGGCGATCATGACGGCCTAGAGACATCGTAGAATCGGGAGAGAGGTTGCTTCGTGTCGTCGAGGTCGCTCGCTCCCGCGCTTCTGCTTTCCATGCCGCAGATGGCCGATCCGAATTTCGCCCGGACCGTCATCCTTCTTTGCAAACACAACGACGACGGCGCGTTCGGGCTGGTGGTCAACCGCCCGCTCGTGACGACAGGCCGGGTCATCGTCAACTCCGATCCGCCCGTGGAAACCGAGCGCGAGCTCGAAGTGTGGGTTGGCGGTCCGGTCGAGCCGCAGAGCAGTTGGATGCTGGTCGGCGATCATGAACAGGAGACCGGCCGCGGCGGCATGCGCATCTGCGATGGGCTGTACTTGTCGACGTCCCCCGACAGGCTGAGCCGCCTGCTCGAGCCGAACCCTCCGGCGCGCACGCGTCTCGTGATCGGCTATTCAGGTTGGGGTCCTGGGCAACTCGAGTTCGAGTTGGCCGAGTCTGCGTGGCTGCTGAGCGACGTCAACGCGGATCTGATTTTCTCCACGCCGCCCGAACGCATGTGGGAAACCGCGATTCGCCGCCTCGGCGCCGATCCCGCGGCGCTCCAGATGTCCCGCGGCGTCCATTAGAGGCGCACGACGGTTTATCACGAAGACACGAAAAAGCACGAAGGCCACGAACCCGTTTTTGTACAAAGTGGTTTCGTGAACTTCGTGCGCACTTCGTGTCGTCGTGATGAATAGGGACTGCGACTATAGAATGAACGCATGCCAAGAATAATCGTCGCCGTTGCTCTCGCCGGGCTGTGCGTGGCGATGGCCGGCGCGCAAGGAGGGCGGTTGGCTGCCCGGTTTGCCCCGACAGAAATCCGCGCCGATCTCTCGAAGCTTTCGCCTGCGGACCGGAAGGTGCTCGCGAAGCTCGTAGAGGCGTCGAAGATCATGGACGCGCTGTTTCTTCGCCAGGTGTGGGCCGGCAACGAGGCGATGTTGATCGATCTCGCGCAAGATCAGTCGGCAGAGGGACGCGCGCGACTGCATTACTTTCTCATCAACAAGGGACCGTGGGACCGTCTGGATCACAACAAGCCGTTCGTGCCTGGTGCGCCAGCCAAACCTGAAGGCGCGAACTTCTACCCGGACGGCGCGGCGAAGGCCGACATCGAGCGCTGGATGAAAGCGCTCCCCGACGCGGAACGCGCGAAGGCGGTCGGATTCTTCACTGTCATTCGCCGCAGCGGCACGTCGTTCGCGGCGGTCCCGTACAGCGACGTCTATCGTGAGGAGCTCGCGCACGCCGCTGCGCTGCTGCGCGAAGCGGCGTCGCTCGCCGCCGAGCCCACGCTGAAGAATTTTCTGACCAAGCGCGCGGCCGCGTTTCTGTCGAACGACTACTACGAGAGCGACGTCGCGTGGATGGAGCTCAAAGGGGCCATCGAGCCGACGATTGGCCCGTACGAGGTGTACGAAGACGAGTTCTTCAACTACAAGGCTGCGTTCGAATCGTTCATCACGGTGCAAGACCAGGACGAGAGCGCGAAGCTGCAGAAATTCGCCGGCGAGCTGCAGGACATCGAGAACAACCTGCCGATCGATCCCAAGTACCGCAATCCCAAGCTCGGAGGCCTGGCGCCGATCGTCGTCGTCAACGAGGTGTTTGCGGCCGGCGACGCCAACCGCGGCGTGCAGACCGCCGCGTTCAACCTGCCGAACGACGAACGCGTCGTTCAGGAAAAGGGCGCCAAGCGCGTCATGCTGAAGAACGTGCAGGACGCGAAGTTCGCCAAGACACTGGTGCCGATCTCGAAGGTCGCCCTCACGCCTGCCGATCAGAAAGACGTCGCGTTCGACGCGTTCTTCATGCAGATCGTCGTGCACGAGTTAATGCACGGCCTCGGACCGAGCAACATCACGGTCAACGGCAGAAAGACGACCGTCAGGCAGGAAATCAAAGAGGCGTACAGCTATCTCGAAGAAGCCAAGGCGGACATCTCGTCGCTGTTCGCCATTCAGCACATGATCGACAAGGGCGTGCTGCCGAAGTCGCTCGAGAAGCCGCTTTACACGACGTACCTCGCCTCGGCGTTCCGATCGATTCGATTCGGTATCAACGAAGCCCACGGCCGAGGCGTCGCCGTGCAGTTCAACTACCTCCTCGACGCCGGCGGATTCGTCGCGCACGGCGACGGCACATTCGGCGTCGACGTGGCCAAGGTGAAGACCGGCGTCGCGGGCCTCACGCACGACATCATGACAATTCAGGCCGAGGGCGACTATGCCAAGGCGATTGCGCTGCGCGATCGTTTGGGCGTCGTCCGGCCGCCGGTCCAACGTGCGCTCGACAAGATGACGGCGATTCCTGTCGACATCGAGCCGAAGTTCACCAGCGCCGCGCAGCTCCTCCAGTAAGCCGTGGCCGAACGCGTGCTCGATCCCGTCTGCGGGATGATGGTGGACCCCGACCGCGCCGCCGGGCACGTCGATCACAACGGCACGACGTACTACTTCTGCTCGAAAAGCTGCGTCGCGAAATTCAGCGCGAATCCTGAACAGTATCTCGCGGGCGCACGCGAAGCCATGCACGCGCCCGCCACGATGCAAATCAGTGGGTTGAAGAGGAACGCTGTCGAGCCCCGAGCCCCGAGCCCCGAGCCCCGAGCCACGAAGTGGACCTGCCCGATGCACCCGGAGGTGATCAGCGACACACCCGGACCATGCCCGAAGTGCGGCATGGCGCTCGAGCCGATGCTCGACGACGTATCCGCGGCCGACGTCGACGCGCCGAACCCTGAACTCGTCGACATGACGCGCCGCTTCTGGATCGGCGTCGTCTGCACCGCGCCCGTGTTCGTGTTGACGATGGGCGATATGGCGACGGGAGGGGCGCTGATGCACCGCCTCGGCGCGGCCACGGTGAACTGGATCGAGCTGTGGCTGTCGATTCCAGTCGTGTTGTGGTGTGGCAAGCCGTTCTTCGAGCGGATGTGGGCGTCGTTCGTCAACGCGAGCCCGAACATGTTCACCCTGATCGGCATCGGCACAGGTACCGCCTTCGTCTACAGCGCCGTCGCCACGGTTGCGCCCGGGATCTTCCCGGATGGATTCCGGACGCACGGCGCGGTCGAGACGTACTTCGACACCGCCGACGTGATCACCGTGCTCGTGCTGATCGGTCAGGTGATGGAGCTGCGTGCGCGCTATCGCACCGGCGCCGCGATCCGGCAACTCCTCGGGCTCGCGCCGAAAACCGCGCGGATCGTGCGCAACGGACGCGAAGAGGATGTGCCGCTCGACGCCGTTCACCCGGGCGACGTGCTGCGCGTGCGTCCGGGAGAAAAAGTCCCCGTCGATGGCACTGTCGCCGACGGCGAAGCGGCGATCGACGAGTCGATGGTGACCGGCGAGTCTTTGCCTGTCACGCGTCGTCCTGGCGACAAAGTGATTGGCGCGACGATTGTGGCCAACGGCACCGTAACCATGCGTGCCGAACGCGTGGGACGCGAGACGCTGCTCGCGCAAATCGTCAAGATGGTCGGCGAGGCGCAGCGAACCCGTGCGCCGATTCAGGGTCTCGCCGACCGCGTTTCGGCGTACTTCGTGCCTGCCGTCGTTGTCTGCGCCATTGCCGCTTTCGTCATATGGAGCGTGTGGGGACCTGAGCCGCGTCTCGCACACGGCCTGCTTTCGGCCGTCGCCGTTCTGATCATCGCGTGTCCGTGTGCACTCGGTCTGGCGACGCCGATGGCAATCATGGTCGGCACGGGACGCGGTGCGCACGCCGGCGTGCTGATCAAGAACGCGGAGGCCCTCGAACAACTCGCTCGCGTCGACGTGCTCGTCGTCGACAAGACGGGTACGCTCACCGAAGGCAAGCCGCGCGTGATGTCGGTCGACACCACGCCGGAATTCACCGAAGCCGACGTGCTCAGGCTCGCCGCGGCCGTCGAACAGGGCAGCGCACACCCGCTAGCGTCGGCCGTCGTGGCGGCGGCGCAGGCGCGTGGTCTCGACATTCCTCCGGTCTCCCGTTTCGTGTCGACGACGGGCCAAGGTGTGAGCGGTGTGGTCGAAGGACGTGCGGTCGATGTCGGCTCCGCTGGCTTCGTACGGCGGCCCACGGCCGGAGACATCGGGCGACCTGACGTACGGCGACCCACGGTAGAGACGTCGTTGTTCGTCGCGATCGATGGACGCCCCGCCGGCGCGATCGCCGTCGCCGACGCGATTCGTGCGACGACGCCGGAAGCCGTCGCGATGCTCAAAGCCGACGGCCTGACGCTCGTCATGTTGACCGGCGACAACCGATCGACGGCACAGGCGATCGCATCACAGTTGGGCATCGACGATGTCCGGGCCGAAGTGCTGCCGGGCGACAAGCGGAACGTCATCGCCGAACTGCAACGTTCGGGGCACCTCGTCGCGATGGCCGGCGACGGCGTCAACGACGCGCCCGCGCTCGCGCAAGCCACGGTCGGCATCGCGATGGGCACTGGCGCGGACGTCGCGATGGAGAGCGCAGGCATCACGCTCGTGCGCGGAGATCTACGCGGCATCGTCCGCGCACGGCGGCTGTCGCGCGCGACGCTCCGCAACATCCGCCAGAATCTATTCCTGGCGTTTGTCTACAACGCGATCGGCATTCCGCTGGCAGCTGGCGTCCTGTATCCGTTTGTCGGCTGGCTGATTAGCCCGATCTGGGCGAGCGCGGCGATGACGCTCAGTTCGGTGTCGGTGATCGCCAACGCGCTGCGACTGCGTCGGGCGACGCTGTAGCTCGGCCCTTTGAGGGGTCGCGATCCAAGTCGATCAAGCTCTCACAAGAAATCCGCACTTAAGCAGACAACACAACGTTTGCATTCCAGACATCGCGACGTCACACGCGTGTTGCTGGCGCTGCATAACGTCTCCAACACATTCACAACCCACACGTCTTGGAGGTGTCATGCCCGTTCGATTAACCAGCATCGCAGGTCTGCTTGCGCTCGCGCTAGGAGGCTCGCCGTCGCTGGCGTCCGCCCAGCAAGTGAAGACTGTCTTCGTCATTGCCATGGAAAACACGAACTGGGCGCAGAATGCGCGGCAGTTCACCGGGTCGCAACAGCAGATCTTTCAGAATCCCGCCGCGCCGTGGCTGAACCAGTTGGTCACCGGCAACCTGATGGTCACCGTCAACGGAGTGCCGACGAACATCAGCGCGCAGACGTCGTACGCCACCCGCTACCACAACGTCGGCGCGAACCCGACGGGCACCGGCCTTCACATTCATCCGTCCGAACCCAACTACATCTGGTCGGAAGGCGGGTCGAACTTCGGCGTCCTCAACGACAACACGCCGTTCGGCTCTGGCGGAACGAATCAGAACACGACGGCTCACCTCGTGACGCTGCTGACGAATGCCGGCAAAACATGGAAGTCGTATCAGGAAGACATCGACCTCGTGCCGAACTCCGGCGGGATCAACACACCTGGCTCGAACAGCTTGACGAGCGCGGTCGCTGCTCAGAGTGCCTGGACCGTCCCGTTGACGAACTTCTCCGGCACCAGCGCGTCGTACGTGAATCCGTACAACGGCCGGAATCAGTACGACTACGCCGCGAAGCACAACCCGATGGTGTTCTTCACCGACAGCAACGGCGGCAACAACAACACGAACACCAATCCGCTCCGGCTGCAATACGCGCCGCTGCAGCAGCTGGCGATCGATCTGGCGAACAACACCTTTGCCGATTACAACTGGATCACGCCGAACCAGTTCAACGACATGCACTCGGCGCTGACCGGCAGCTTCACCTACCAGGGCGTCACCTATCTCAATAACTCAACGACCAGCGGCGCCGAGAAGATCGCGCAGGGCGACAACTTTCTCAGCCAGATCGTCCCGATGATCATGGCGTCGCCGGTGTATCAGGCCGGCAACGCCGCAATCATCCTCTGGTGGGACGAGTCCGAGCCGGACGGGACGAGCAACCAGGACGATTTCACGCACATGATTCCTGAAATCGTCATCTCGCCGCTGGCGCGTCCGAACGTCAGCGGCGTTCCGTACGCGAGCGCGGTCGACTACACGCACTCGTCCGACCTGCGCTCGATGCAGAAGATCTTCGGCGTCGACGACTCGTTCCTGCTCGACGCGGCGTTCGCGCCTGACCTCGCCGATCTCTTCGCGCCCGACGCGCTGAACGGGCCGATCTCCATCACGCGAAGTGGATACGTCCGCGATCGACGAACCGGGCACTGGTATCAGCAGATCACGGTCGCGAACACTGGCACCACGCAGCTCGCGGGATCCGTTTACATCATTCTGGATGGCCTCAGCGGGAATGCGACGTTGGTGAACGCGACCGGCGTCACGAATAACCCGCCGGCGGGCAGCGTGTACGTGTCGGTCCCGGGAACCGCAAACGGCTTGGCGCCGGGCGCCTCTGCCGCCGTCATTCTCGACTTCACTGACCCCAGCATCCAAGGGATCGCCTACACGCCGCGCGTGCTGCACGGCAACGTCAACCCATAAGGAGACCCATGAAACGCTTTGCGCTCATCTCGGTGCTTGTTGCAGGTCTCGCCGCCGCGGCCGCGTCGCCGGCCGAGGCGACGTCCATTTCGTTCCACGTCCAGGTGAATACGTCGCCGCTCATCGGCAGTCCGCTCGCACCGTTGTTTCTGGATTTCATGCTGATCGACGGCTCCGGCAGCCTGGCGGTCGCGAACACAGTCGTCATCAACAACTTCAACTTCGGCGGCGGAAGCGCGGTCGGTTCGCCGACGCCTAGTGGCGGCGCCATCGGCAATCTCACGTCGTCGGTGACCTTGTCCGACAACGCGAACTTCTTCAACGAGCTGTTTCAGCAGTTTACGCCCGGCAACTCGCTGAGCTTCGACGTGACGGCGACGACCAACGCGGATCCGATTTCTCCAGACGCCTTCAGCTTCGCGATTCTCGACAAGAATCTGTTCAATCTGCCGACGACGGGACTTGGTGACTCGCTGCTGCTCGCAAACCTCGCTCCGTCGCTGACCGTGTCGAGGGTCCAAACCTTCAGCACGACGGCCCCGGCTGGCGTCACCGTGCTGGCAAGTCCGATTCCGGAGCCGGGCACGTTGCTCCTGCTTGGAACCGGCATCGTCGCAACCATTCGCCGCGTCTGGAAGTAGCGCGATTCTCGTTCGTGGGGCGGCCCCTTCAGGGCCGCCCGTGTTCCTACTTCACTTTTTGCCACTCGGCCTCGAGATCCTCCAGGCTCATCTCGCTCATCTTCCGGCCGGAGGCACTAACAGCGGCATCCATCGACTCGAAGCGCTTCGTGAATTTGTCGTTGGCTTTCCGCAGCGCGGTCTCCGGCTCGATGCCAAGCTGACGCGACAGGTGTGCGATGGTAAAGAGCAAATCACCCATTTCTTCTTCCGCCCGATCTCTGTCGACCGCCACTACTTCGCGGAGCTCGTCGACTTCCTCCTGGATCTTGTCGACGACGTCAGACACGTTCTGCCAGTCGAAGCCGACCGACTTCGCGCGAATGCCGATTTCGTGCGCACGAAGCAGCGCAGGCAGTGTCGTGGGGATGCCGCTCAGCAGCGTCTTCTGCTTGGCCGTCCCGCGCTCTTTCGCTTTGATTTCTTCCCAGCGCGTCACCACTTTGTCGGGTGTGTCGATCGCTGCGTCGCCGTCCTTCCGCGCGAAGACGTGGGGATGCCGCCGCACGAGCTTGTCGGCAATCAAGCGCAGCGAGTCGGCGATCGTGAAGTGGCCGGCGTCGGACTCGAGCTGCGCGAGGAACACGGCTTCGAACAAGAAGTCCCCGAGCTCCTCGCACAGCGCCGCGTGATCGTGACGATCGATCGCTTCCAGTACTTCGTAGGTTTCCTCGAGGACGAACGGTTTGAGCGAGTCGATGGTCTGTTCGCGGTCCCAGGGACAACCCTGAGGCGAGCGCAGGACAGCCATGATTGCCACGAGGCGGTCGAACTCTTCCATTTGGTAAAGTTAGCAGATTGTCGCGTTAGGATACGGGGCGCTCTCGCGCCGCCTCTTTGACAGCGTGCTTCTTGTTCATGCTCGTCAAGACGATCTTTCGATCTCTCAGGTCGTCCAGGCTCCGGATATGCTTGAAGAGCATCCAGTTCGCGTCGTAGGCGGGC
>Ga0068871_100002197_pt1 | contig 13257 bp, 7 predicted proteins | sample KBSMisM72_FD_72750 | JGI IMG/M metagenome (GOLD analysis project Ga0068871, IMG submission 72750) | Miscanthus rhizosphere microbial communities from Kellogg Biological Station, Michigan, USA - KBS Miscanthus M7-2 | ecosystem: Host-associated > Plants > Roots > Rhizosphere > Soil ... | reverse complement strand
AATTAAACCAACATGACTAATCGTACAAGCAGGTTAACGAAATACACGACTGGTACCGGATCGTTCGAGCAGCTCACACAGCGAAACATCGAGGTGGTGCGGAAACTCGAGGAAGCTGCCAACGAACAGAGAACTACCTCAGACCATGTTGCCCGGATCATTGCAAGGTTCTGCGGCAGTATGACATTCGTTTGGGTTCACGTTATCGGTTTCGGCGGTTGGATCACGATCAACCTTGTTCCCGGTGTGCAGCATATCGATCCCTTTCCCTTCACTTTTCTGACTTTCCTTGTGTCGCTCGAGGCGATTTTCCTCTCGACCTTCATTCTGATCAGTCAGAATCAAGACACGCGAGTCAGTGAACGACGGAACCACCTCGATCTGCAGATCAACCTGCTGAGTGAGCAGGAGAACACGAAAATGCTCATGATGTTGCAGGCCATCGCTGAGAAGGTCGGCGCGGAATTTGAGCCTGATGAGGATGTGACAGTTTTAGCTCAGGAGACCGAACTGGAAAAGGTGGTGGAGCAAATTCAACAACATGAAGAGAAATAGTCTGCCGTCAAACGTATGATTAGCCTCGCAGCACTCGACAAAGAATCAGGGCATTTGAATGCCATCATCGACACGCCCAAGGGTAGCCGTAATAAATTCAAGTATGACGAGCAACTTGGTCTGTTCAAGTTATCGGGAACGTTGCCGGTTGGTAATGTGTTCCCTTTTGACTTCGGCTACATTCCGTCAACGAGGGGCGATGATGGTGATGCGTTGGACATTCTAATCCTCATGGACGAGCCAGGCTTCACGGGCTGTTTGGTGCCGGCGAAATTGATCGGTGTAATCGAAGCCGAGCAGACAGAAGAGCAAAAGACCACTCGCAACGATCGGCTAATCGCCGTCCACTCAGATTCCCGCAACCACTCTCATGTTCGTTTCCTGGGCGATCTGAACAGTAACCTGCTGCACGAGATTGAGCGGTTCTTCATCGCGTATAACGAGACGAAGGGAAAACGATTCGAAGTTCTGAATCGCCGTGGTCCGGAGCGCGCACATGACCTGGTTCTCGCCGGAATGAAAAAGTTTCGTCCTGCGGGCCGCGGCAAGAAAAAGCGCCACGATGTCTAGGCGCAAGTGACTTAGGCACGCTCGGTTCTGCCGATCAGTCGTACCGCGAGTGTGAACAACAACACTGCGAGTGCGGGCGCGAGTATGCTGAAGGGTTGCGAACGAAGTAGATCGAGATCGCTTGCGGCGGTGAGCATATTTCCAAGACTTGGTTCCGGTTCCTGCAACCCGACGCCAAGGTATGAGAGAGCAACCTCAGCAAGCAAAAACGTCGGCAGCAGCAGGAGCGCTCGCGTTCGCAGCGACGGCAAAATATTCGGAAGAATGTGACGAAACAAAACTCTCTTTTGACTGACGCCCAAAGCGACTGCCGCAAGAACGAACTCTCGTTGTCGCAATGAGAGAACGAGCCCGCGTGTCAACCGCGCCATCTCGGCCCAGCCCGTCAGAGCGAAGATCAGTAACAGGAGTAAAGCTGCCCTCGTCATTGGCAACTCAAGCGGAAAAGCAGCCCGCACCCCGAGTATCAGGATCAGTGTCGGCAAGGCAAACATGGCATCCGTCACACCCATCAGGAACGTATCCGTGAACCGTCCCGCATAGCCGCTCACTCCTCCTATCAAAACACCAACGAGGCAAGCGACGAGGACACCGATCGACGCAACGACGAACGAGAACCGTAGCGCGTAAAGCAAACGCGAGAAGCGGTCGCGGCCTAAGGCATCAGTTCCCAGAAGATTGATCCTGGGAGCGATGCCCGAAGTGTTTCTAACCCCGAACAGATGTAAGTCGGTTCCTGCGATACCGAGCAGCTTGTATGAATAACCTCGGACCAGGAATCCCATCGGAAAAGCGACTGACGTGTCTTCCGTGTACGTGCGGCGCAGTGGATCTTCGACACGCCGTGGATGAATGAAAGCCGTCAGGCCGCTGAAGTGGATCGTCGTCGCCGGCGCGGATGGTTCAAATCTTGACTGAGCACTGTGGTCGTACGGTGCAAGAAAGCCGGCAAAGACAGCGCACAACGCGAACAGCCCGATAACCAGCCAACCAAAGACCGCAACGCGATCGGTTCGCCGCCTGGTGAAATCTTCTCTTGATAGTTGTTCGTTCAAAATCCGAGGTCGCGAATTCGCTTGTCATTGGCCGCCTGCAGCAATTCGCCAATGGCATTTCCGAGCCAAACTGCCGTACTGGTAAATAAAACGATTCCCATAACCAGGGGAAGATCGCGCGCGCGCACGGCTGAAACCATCAATGTTCCTATTCCCTGCCGTCCGAGCACAGATTCGACGATCACCGATCCTCCCAGCACACTGCCAAGCGAGAGGCCGGCGATTGTCAGCACCGGATTGAGTGCAGGCCTAAGCGCGTGGCGAACGATCACGGAGCTCTCGCTTAAGCCTTTCGCGCGTGCAAGCGTGATGAAGTCTTCCCGCATCGTGCGCTGTAACTCGCCATGAAACTGTGCCAGAAAAACCGAAATCAGCGGCGCCGATAGGGCCAACGCCGCCAGCCAGAACAAAACCGCCGAAGAGCTGTCCATCGCCGACGCAGTCAACCGGACAGATATCGCGAGCGCGACGAGCGCGAGAACGATCCGCGGCGTCGAGGCTGACAGAAGGATCACAGAGTCGATCAATGCCGCAATCGCAGTTGATTGGTAGCGCACGCCGATGAGGCTTAGCGGCAGGGCAAGAATGAGTGCGATTGCAAACGCGGCGGTGCCGAGCCAAAACGTGCTAACCGAACGCGACAATACGAGACCGCTTACCGGCACGTGAAAGTACGTCGACTCGCCCAAGTCCCCCGTGACCGCGCCGGAAAGCCACCGGAAGTATCGTTTCGGAAGTGGTTGGTCGAGCCCGTATACGCTGCGAAGGCGCTCGATTGTCACCGCTGAGATCTGCGAGTTATCTCGCAACTGCGTCAGGGCGTCGCCGCCAGCAAAGCCGAGTAATGCAAACGTCACGGCCGAGACGATCAGTATCATCATTAGACCTTGCAGAAATTTTCTCAGCAGTAACTTGATCATTCTCGAAGTACTATCCACAGATTACGCAGATTGTTTCCCAAATCTACGTAATCTGTGGATTAATAGCATCATGCGCCCCTTCAGATACTCCCGTCTGCTTGCTTTTCTTCTGCTTCCACTACTGGTTTCTTGCCGGCAACCACCACCATCAAACACGACGACAAGCGCCAGTCCCGAACAGCGAGGAATCGGAAAACGTGGCGGGAAGTTGGTCTATCGTCTTTCTTCACCGCCCAAAACCTTCAACTATCTTCTCGCAAATGACGAGTCGTCGATCGTAACTGCGTTCTTCCTGCTCAACAGCCGGCTGGTGGAGTTCGATCACTCGAAGCAAACTTACGTGCCTGGCCTCGCAGAAGCCTGGACCACAAGTTCCGATGGGCATACGGTGGACATCAGGCTTCGAGATGGACTGAAGTTTTCGGACGGCCAACCTCTGACTAGTAGTGACGTGGCATTCACCCTCGAGGCTGCTTACGATGAGCGGAACAAGGCAGGGGTATTTCGTGACGCTCTCCTCATTAACGGCAAGCCGATATCTGTAAAGGTGATCGATAATCGAAATCTTCAATTTGTCCTTCCGGAAACGATACCGGCCCCTGACAATTATCTCTATAACATTGCCGTGCTGCCCAGGCATGCTCTCGAAGCGGATCAAAAAGCGGGCCTGCTCTCCGAGGCGTGGAAGATAACAGCGCCGCCCGCGTCCGTAGTCTCGAGTGGTCCGTTCGTTGTCGAGTCGGCAGTAGCCGGCGACAGGATTGTCCTCAAACGCAATCCTTATTATTGGAGGAGTGACGCACAGGGAACGCAACTGCCATATCTTGATGAACTCACGCTCGCGGTAGTGCCCGATGCAAATCAGACACGTGTCGGGTTGGACCAGGCAACAATAGATATCGTGGACCGTTTACGACCCGCGGATTACGCTTCCCTGCTACACGCCGGCGGACCAGTAAGAGCCTTCGATCTCGGGCCAAGTCTCGGGGTCGATTATATTTGGTTTAATCTAAATCCCACCAAGGCAGACGGCACGCAGCAGAATCCAGTCAAGCTTGCTTGGTTCTCGGATACGAAGTTTAGAAGGGCGGTTTCAATGGCCGTTGACCGCGATTCAATCGCCAGGTCGACGCTTCAGGGTTTGGCAACGCCACTCTACGGTGTCGTATCACCAGCGAATCGGATCTGGGCCAACCCCGATCTACCGAAGATCGCGTACGACCTTGGTCAGGCAGCATCATTGCTGGAACAAGCTGGGTTTGCCAAACGCGGCGCGGAACTATTTGATGCGCAAGGCAACCGTGTCGAGTTTTCGCTGCTGGTTCCTGCTGAGAGCGAACCGCGGAAGCTCATGGCGGCGGTGGTCCAGGAAGACCTTGCGAAGCTCGGCATAAAAATGCAGGTCGTACCGGTCGAGTTCTCGGCTGTGACGAACGCCTGGACCAAGTCATATGAATACGATGCGATACTGCTCGGTCTTTCGCTGACGGATCTCGAGCCATCAACGTACGCAAACCTGTTACTCAGCAGCGGCGATGCGCATCAATGGAGGCCGAATCAAAAGTCGGCTGCGACTGAGTGGGAGATGAAACTCGATCAGCTTTTCGCGGAACAGGCTCGCGAAACGGATCCAGGAAAGCGGAAGTTGAAGTTTTACGAGATTCAGAGGATGGTGGCTGATGCGTCGCCTGTCATTCCGCTCGTCGCCCGCCACGTTGTTTCGGCCGCGAACTCACACGTCGGAAACTTCTCACCCAGCCCCTTGTTTCCTTACTCAATGTGGAACGCCGAGGAGCTTTTCATCAAGTGACGCCTCCGAACGTACTGTAGGGGCGGCCCTCCGTGGCCGCCCTCGGTTGGCACACGGATTCAAGAAGCGACGGTCTCGGGTTTGCGAACATGATTTTAAACCGAGGGCGGCCACGGAGGGCCGCCCCTACAGTACGTTCCTAATCCTGTTCGGATTTGATCGTGAAATCGACCGCGGTTGTGACGTTGCCGCGGATTCGGAAGACGTAGTTTCCGAGCGCCAGGTTACGGAGTTCGATCTTGTCGTTCTCAGCGGTCGCGATCAGGTTCCCATTTGCATCCAGCAGCTCTAAATAGATCCGCTGGTTTCCGTGGTTCTGATTGATCTGCGCACCGAGCCCGCTACGTCGAAGCGAAAAAGGAATCGCGACCGACGATTGCCCTGGCTGGATCGTACCCGAGTAGCGCTCCTTGAAGTCCTCGGGAGCAGGTGTCGGGCTCGGAGTTGGAGTCGGAGTTGGTGTAGGCGTCGGATCGGGCGCGGCCGGAGCGATGTCATAACTCGAGCCCGTTCCCGAATCGGAGTTCAGGAGAAGCCCACCGGACAGCGACGAACCGATAAGTATTTGAGCTTCAGCCTGCGTGTTCGTCGAGGTCGTTCCAAGTACATTCTGCCCGACCGCAGCGTTCACCTTTTCAAGTCCGAGCTTGATCGTGATCTCATTACCGTCGATTGCGCCAAAGTCCGCCGCGCCGATCGTCTCCTGATTTTGCGTACCGGTCGCGAGAGTCGTGATCTTTCCGTATTCAAACGTAGTAGCGGTCTCGTCTACTGATGCCGTGACGTAAACCTCAACCGCGCCAAATGCCGACGTCAGTGTCCATCGCATGTTCGGCGTGCGGACTGACGCATCGGTAACTCTCAACCGGTAGACGATTTGATTGGCGACGGGATCGTATTTGAAATATGCAGCTCGAATATCCTGAGCGGTAGTACCGATCTGATCATCCTGAGCGTCGACGATCTGTGGTGCGTTCGGATCGTTCGACGGAAACAGGTTGGCCGGATGCGGTACCGCCGTCAGCGACATTGCCGCACGCACAGCGTTGTGCGCATCGACATAGCCGGCGCCGACCACGCGTTCCTCGTAGGGCATCGGCGTTGCCGTCTGGCGAAGCAGCGTTACAACCTGGTCGGGCGTCAGCAGCGGATTTGCCTCCATCATCAAGGCGACGATCCCTGTGACCTGCGGTGTCGAGAAACTCGTTCCCTGCGACGTCGTGTAGTACGGCAGAAACGCAGGCGGAATCGTCGAAAGGTCGTTCGCACCGACAAAGATCGGAAGCGTGCCCGCGACATTCGTCACACCTGGAGCCTTCGAGCGTGTGCTCTTGATATCGACTCCCGAACCGGTGATGTCAGGTCGCAGATTCGGAACAGTTAAAGGATCAGCAGGCTGGCCCGCGGTATCGCTGCCGGTGCCGTTGTCGTTGCCACGTGACGAAAATCCCGCTGGCGTACCGAGGCCCTGCTTCTCAGCGGCTGCGACCGAGATCACCCACGGAGCAACCGAGAACGGATTGATCATATTTGGAGCGTCGCCGTCGTTGCCGGCAGCGAAAACGACCGTGATATTTCGGTCGTGCATCATACGTGTGGCGGTATTGATCGGGTCGTTCGGATCGTAAGGATAGTCTGCGAGCGTGGTTCCCCACGAGTTGTTGCAGACGCGAATGTTGTATCGATACTGATTGACAAGCGTGTAATCCATCGCTTGAACGATAGCGTACGTCGTGAGTCCGACATCATTCCCAGCACGTATAGCGACCAATTTCGCACCCGGCGCCATTCCTTTGTAGAGACCCGCAGATGCAGCGCCTGTACCCGCAGCAACGCCTGCACCGAAAGTTCCGTGTCCGCCCTCGACGTCTGTTATCGGCACGTTCTCAACGGGCACAACGGGAAGAAATCCGGCAGGCGGCTCGACCGGTAGATCAGCGGTTGCGTAATAGACGTTCTGAATGACGTTCTGACCGAGCTGCAGATCGGGATGCGTCGCATCAATGCCTGTATCAACGTAGGCAATGCCGATGTTCTTGCCTGTCACCGGAAGCCCGTTATTGAGCGCTGTCACCTGAGTGTCGCGGATGAGATTCTCGATACCCGTTATCGTCCGGCCTTCCAGATCGAGCAGGCGAAACGTGCGATTGGCGTAAAGCGATCGAACGCCGGGCTTTGTCTTCAACGCATTGAACTGTGTTCGATTGATCGACGTCAGCACGATAGGCAACGCCTGTGTGTAGCGTCCGCCGGCAATGCCAAGCGACTGCAGCATCAGGAAGTCGGTGTTTGTCACTTTGTGATCGAACGTGATCACAACCGGTGTTAACGACAAAGGCGATGTATTGATCCTGGTTGCCAAAAGGCTATCGACCGTTGGCGCCGCAAGGGCAGAAACGGATGCCGCAATCGTGACGACCAGTACGGTCAGGGCTTTTACGAGAATTCTCATCGGGCTTCCTCCTGTGTTCATCTAGCCCGACATTAACCAAAGCGGCTTGAGATTAACTTGAGGCCTGCTTGAGTTTGCTCCGGAGGAGCAGCATGTTTATAGCCCACGCCACACACCAACAGGTCGCTCCGTTAGGAGCGAGATGTAGTTCTGCGTGTACATTGCGCTCCTCCGGAGCGCCCGTCTCATAAGGAATAAAGTGCTATAAACATGCTGCTCCTCCGGAGCAAAGGCAGTTGAGGCAAGCCTGACGTCCCCCAAAAAAGGCTGTCCCATCGGACAGCCTTTCCGGGGGGGACGCGAATACTCCAGCGAACTAGAGTATTCGAACTGATACGGTTCTGGTCAGTGGATTCACTGTGAACCGGACCAAACGCGTGAGTACACTCGTCGTCGCCGAAACCGTCGAACTTCCTCCTACCGTTCGCGTACCGCCGTTCTCGTTAGGCGAACCCTGCGGAAGCAGCTGATTCGACACGATCTGGTACGTGCTCGGACCGTTCGCAAACCCGAGTACTCGGAACACGTACGTTGTATTCGGCTGAACTGCCGCAGAGACAAATTCGCTTGGCGTTGCTCCAGCCGAGCGCATCAGCACCTGCCCGTCCATAGTTCGCAGCTCAAAGTCCATATCGACCGCAGTAGCGGAACTGAGTTGTCCTTCGAGAGCCAACGCATCGGATTTCGTCGTGACGAGCACGTCATCCCACGTGATGCCTTTGAACTCAGGTTTGCCCCACGTGGCGCTTGTGCCGCCCGTGGCGGTTGGCTCGCCCGCGAGCAATACTCCCGTCTTCGTTTCCGTAAAGATCGAATACGTGACCGGCGCCGGCGGGCTCGAAGTACCATCTCCACTTTGCGAACCCGTGCCGACAATCGAACCTGCGAACGCGTTTGCATAGACCTTAGCGTCGAAGGTAAACATCTGCGCTAGCGAATCGTTGAATTCAATTCGTTTCGCGGCGGATGTTTGGCCGAGAGTCAACGCCTCGTTGTAGATGAACGTGTTGCCGTTCGCGTCCGCGTTGCGAACTGTTACCGAGGGATTCGAGATACTCACGATCTGGAATTCGAGCGGGGTATAGAGAGTCTTGTCTGTCGAGAATGCACCGCGTGCATTTGTCAGACGATTGTCAAACGCCATCACGCCATTCGCGAATGAGATGTTGGAGATGGCTGAATCGACTTGAGCCGTAACCTCCTGGCGTGTCTTTGTCGCTCGAGAGGAACCCGAGAAATTCGACCATCCAAGCTGCCCGGTCGAGTTCACGCCGATAGCGCGAACAACATATTCGCTGTCGAACACGTCTTTCAGACCAGTTGGCGCAAGGACCTCAAAGATCGGCCCTTTGTCTTCCCATGAGTTTTGATCTCCTGCCGTGAAAAATGCATGGCGGTAACCTGTAGTCGATGCATCGCCATCGGCATACACGCGCTTACCGTTCGGTTCCCGCTGCCCGGCAAGTGCGGTCTTTCGCTTTAGAACTTCGTAAGCAACGACGCCCGGAACAGGATCCCATGTAACGGTTACGCTTTTTGTAGAAGCTGGGGCGACTTTCACATTTTGCGGAACCGCCGGAGCCGTCTGTTCACCGGCAAAGTGCGAAACCTGCGTCGAGATCGTCGCCTGTCCGCCAGAAACTTCCCGCGCATTGATGCCAAGCTCTTTCGCAGCAAAGATCTGTTCGATCATCGCACGATGCTTTCCGGGCGCGTCCGGATCGGTCGAATCCGACGGATACAGCATCTGGTCCGCAACGATGAAAGCATCGCGGGCCTTGACCATCGTATCCGGCGACGTAGTGCCGAGAATGTACATCGAGCCGAGGAAATCGCGTTCGAAGATGTTGGTCCCACGGGTGATGGGTTTCTGTGGCGAACCGTCCATGGCGCGCGGACGCTTGTAAGTCGTGTTCTCCGGATAAAGGCGATTCATCATTTCGCGAATGTCCCACATCGTCGACATGTAGATCTCGCCGTCGCGATGCTCTTCAACCTCGGCACTCGCGCCGTAGGTTCCGTAGTCGGAATATTTAAGAGTCGAACGCGCGCTGCGGATGTACGCGATCGAATCCGGATCGCGTCCGTTGTCGCGATAGAGCTGGCGGAAACCCTTTGCGTTTACGACATAGTCGCCAAGGCTTGCATTGTCCGTGATGGTGAATGCCCACATGTCTGCCTGGCCCTCGTTCATGGCGCTTCCTTCCTCGCCTTCGAGTCCGGCGATGGGCGATGTGATCGCGTGCATCCCTTCGTGATACGGAACGGTTCCCTCGAGAGCGAGATCGTTGAAGTAGTAACCATGGCCGTAAACCGTCGGGTTCACGACGACGGGCGATTTAGTGGCCGTCACGCCTTCGATCAGCGACGTCAAATTTAATGCGACGGCATTGTCGAGCCCCATAACAATCTTGACGAAGTCAGGATTAGTCGGATCAGGCAACTCACCGTTTGCGGCGCCTAACGCGAGATAGAAATTGGGAATGTGGACCGTCGCCGGAAGGGGCGTCGTCTTGTTTGGATAATCGTCCGGAAAAGCGCCGCCGCCGATGGCAGTGTTATCGCCGCCGACATGCAGGTAGTCGACGTACTCGACAAGATACGTTACGAAGAAGAACGCATTGATCTCGTCTTGATGTTCGGCGGGCTCGGCGAGTTGATCTTGTTCGTTAGTGCGAGCTTCGAGTGCTGCCGGATCGTCCTTGCGGAAGTGCCAGGTGCCGAGGGCAGCCTGTCCGAACGGCTGCTTTGTCGCGAGCGCGTTGTTGACGATCGTGTGCGTTCCGGTCAGGGTACCGTTAAGGCCCGTCACCCGGTTCGACGGATCGAAAGAGCGTAAGTTGACACGTTCCTGTCCGCACGGCGCAACGACGCCGTCCTTCGTGCACGAGCTGATTATGCTGTTGTCCTTAAGGTTTGAGTCGATCTGCGGGTACTTCGGATAAATGTCCGCGGTTTCCGCTCCCGGCGTAGTTTGAAATGCTGCAAAATCATTGCGTCCAAGAATCTCACCGGAGTTTGCATCGACAGTGACCATGTACAAGCCGAATGGATTCTTCGAAAACTTCGCGACCTTCCAGGCGAGACGATAGCCATTCGCGGTCGGATAGATTGAGAGAGTCGGCGGAATGCTCTCTACAGCGGATAGCTGCTGCGAGAGGATTGATAAACCGTTGTTCAGAAGATTTGTCGCAGCGGCGGGCAGCCCGACGTAGAACTTATTAAGATCGTTGTCGGCCGCCGTTCTTGCCTGCTCTGCGCTCAGTGAAGGCTGAGTGTTAACGGCAACATCGCGAAAGAACGGGCCTGACGCCATGATGACCTGCTTGTTCGCATTCATCACAATGCCGATGCCGCCATTGTCAACCGCGACGCCGTTGAACGTCTGCTGAAACCTGACAAGATACCCACCGAGCGCATTGCGTGAGCTAAAGACGCGGAAGTTATTCAACTCCGTGACGCCGAAGATATTTGCATTCTGCATGACGAACGCGCGCGCCGCTTCTTCCGGCGTGCCTGAATATGGCTGCGATGCGAAGTCGTAGATCACGTCAGGCGATCCGCTGAAATCGTTCCAGCGAGTGGTCATGCCTGGCGCGTTTACGGATGTCTTGAGGTCGTTGAGAGCGGCGAGCTGCGCGGATATTGCCTGGCGAACGTTCGGCAAGTGCAGCGAAGCATTCAGATCGAAGTTCGGAGCAGGACGCTTGTAGAGATCCTTCACCATTTGCAACGCTCCCGGCGCCGCCTTACCTGAGTCGAATGGTAGCCAAACCATCGCTCCGAAGATCGCTGCAATCGCGGAAAGCAAAACCGCGAACCGGAAACTGCTCTTCCTCCTAAGTGCTTTTTTAGTGTCTCTCATTCTGCCTCCAGGACGTCTGAAAAATAGTTGTAATAGCGTTTGGTCATCAGCGTATTCACCACTGCTTGAGAAACTCTTGAACCATACTCACGACTCCGAAATCCATTCTTGGATCGGGTCAGTACAGGGGAGCGGTAGCGACCTGGTCAGTGATATTCCCCAATGACCCTGACTCCTATCGTTGACCAGGTCGCTACCGCTCCCCTGTACTGACCCGATCCAAGCGTGGCTCTAACTGCCAAAAAAAAGCGGCCCACAGCGGGGGGCCGCTAAACTCGTTCCTCTGGGCGGGAACGAGAAACCGCTGGTATTAAAACGCCGAGCGGAAGTTGTCGTTGGGGGTGAGAAGCCTAACCACCTGTCGTAAACAACGTGTGATACGTGTTGAGCTTCCCTGCCAGCCCAGCGCGAGATACTGCTGTCGCGGGTTCAAATCGTGGTCCCGGGATAGCAATGAATTGTCCCGGAGCGACTTCACGAACTTCAGCTGGAAAGACCTCGAATAGTCCTTTATTGATCGCGATCTGAACGTAGCCACGCAGCGCGCCCGGTATCTGAGCGTTGTCGCTCAGCGCGGTTCCGTTTGACGTGACGGTTGTGTTTGCCAGAGCGCGTGCCTCAGCGTCGTGACCCAGTGCTTTCACTAGCGCGACCGCAACATCAAGCCGGTTAACGAAGCCTGCCGGATTGAACGAGGTGCCTGAAGCCGCGATCATTCCTGTCGGAGTGAAATCGAAGTCGCGGTTCGTTGATCCGCGGGCAGTGCTGTACTCGGCGTAAAACCGCAGATCGCCGCTTACGTCAGTGTACTTCGCCGTCGATCCGAGTGTCTGACGAAGGCTGGTGTTCAAGGCCAGTGAACGCGCAAGGTCTTCGCGCGTGACCGTTGAATCCGGACGAAATGTTCCATCCGGGAAAGTGTCGATCAGCCGGCTCTTCAACGCCGCTTCGATCGCTGCCTGCTGCGGATGTCCCTGGATGTCGGCGATCAACGGAAGAATGAATCGCGTTTGCGTAACGTTTCCATCAACCGGCCCCGGAAGCGCGACCTGCATCGGAGACGATACTTGTTGCGCCGCAGTTAAGCCGCGTGCGCCGCGTATCTCAATCGTCCATGTTCCCGGTTCGGGATTCTGAACCACGATCTCTCGCTTATCCGTACCGATCACCGGATACTCGATCGCTGTCGAATAATTCACACCGCTTGGGCTGGTGACGCGCATCCCGACGAGGTTTCCCGTTCGTTCTCCGGCAAGCGTGTCGACGGTCGCAAAGACGTCAACGACGTTGATGTTAGGCTCGACTGTGAACGTTCTAGCGTTCGCAGATGTTGGCCCCGAAACCTCTGGACTGAAATCGATGTGGAAGTTTTGTTCGGGCGGATGTTCCATCTCAAAAACTGCGTTATACATGGCATCCTGAATGTTCCTATATGGTTTGGAGCGGTTGAAGACCTTATCAACCGCCGCGTATGCGTTGACGAAACCGGCGCCGACTTCCCATTCCTCGCGGCCCGGCATTTTGCTGGCAGTCGAAGTAAGGATGTCCCGGATCTGATCCGGCGAAAGAGTTGGATCGGCATCCAGAAGCAGAGCGACAACACCGGCGATGTACGGCGTCGCCATCGATGTGCCCGAGATCTGCGTGTAGAAAGGAATGTATGCCGGCGGAAGTTCGGTGTCTGCGTCGAGCCCGTTCGCTACCAGATTGCTGGTCGAGCGAGTTGAAACGATCGCGGCCGTGAACTTACCAGCGTTGGTTTCGTAAATGCGGCCTGTGCCGGGAGCGGTGATTGTCGGGGCATTGAAATCATCGTTCGGATCGTCGTTGCTCAGCCGAATATCACGGCTAACTCCGCGTGAAGAAAAGTCAGCGAGATCACCTTCTTTCCCACCTGCCGCAACGCCGATAACCCAAGGCGCTTTCGCATAAGTGTTGTAAGTGTCTTTCGTTGGCCCGTCGTTTCCGGCTGCAAAGACGACAGTAATGTTTCGGTCATGCGCCATTTTTGAGGCGATCGTGATCGGGTC
>Ga0068871_100002196_pt1 | contig 13263 bp, 12 predicted proteins | sample KBSMisM72_FD_72750 | JGI IMG/M metagenome (GOLD analysis project Ga0068871, IMG submission 72750) | Miscanthus rhizosphere microbial communities from Kellogg Biological Station, Michigan, USA - KBS Miscanthus M7-2 | ecosystem: Host-associated > Plants > Roots > Rhizosphere > Soil ... | reverse complement strand
TGAGGGAAGCCTCGCGCAGCTCATCGGCCAGGATGAGGAGCCCTTTCTCGGTATCCACCAGCTGATACGTCAGGCCGGGATGGACGTTGAGCGCCTGGTTCGACGGAATCGTCCAAGGCGTGGTGGTCCAGATGACCGCGTACACGGGTTTCTGGATTCTCGTGCCGAACGCCTTTTCCAGCAGCGGAACATCGACCGCCTTGAATCCCACGTCGATGGCCGGATCCTTGCGATCTTCATACTCGACTTCCGCTTCCGCCAGCGCCGAGCCGCAATCGAAGCACCAGTTCACCGGCTTCAGGCCGCGGTAGACGTAGCCTTTCTCGAGCAGCTTGCCGAGCACGCGGATTTCGTCCGCTTCGTTGCCGAAGGCCATCGTCAAATAGGGGTGCTGCCAATCGCCGAGCACGCCGAGGCGCTCGAAATCCTTCTTCTGGCTGGCGATCTGCTCGGTGGCGAAGGCGCGGCACAGGCGCTGGGTTTCCGCCGCCGGCAGGTTCTTGCCGTACTTCTTCTCGATCTGCACCTCGATCGGCATGCCGTGGCAATCCCAGCCGGGCACATACGGAGCGTCGAATCCGGCGAGCGTCTTCGACTTGACGATGATGTCCTTCAGGATCTTGTTGACGGCGGTGCCGATGTGGATGTCGCCGTTGGCGTAGGGAGGCCCGTCGTGCAGCACGAAGCGCGGGCGACCTTTCGCCACCTGCCGCAGGCGCTGGTAGACGCCTTTGTCCTGCCATTCCTTCACCCATTGCGGCTCGCGCTTGGCGAGGTCGCCGCGCATCGGGAACGGCGTTTCCGGCAGGTTCAGCGTGTCTTTATAGTCAGCCATGCGTGGCGAAAAACTCCTTTGCCTGCTCGGCGTCGCGGGCGATCGCCCGCTGCAGCGCCGGCAGCCCATCGTACTTCTCCTCGTCGCGCAGCTTCTTCAGGAAGCGCACCTTGATGTGGCTGCCGTACAGGTCGCCTTCCCAGTCGAAGAGGTGCGCCTCGAGCAGCGGGATCGGCACCGGATTGACGGTAGGCCGCCGGCCGACGCTCGCCACGCCCGTCTTTTTTCCCGCCCCGACGCCCTCCACTTCGACCGCGAAAATCCCACTGAGCGGCGCGGTGCGGCGCAGGATGATGTTCGCCGTCGGAAAACCCAGCCCGCGGCCGAGCTTGGCGCCGTGCGCGACGCGCCCGCTGATCGAGTACGGATGGCCGAGCAGGCGCTCCGCGCTCGCGAGGTCGCCTGCCTTCAGCGCGGCGCGGACCGCCGAGCTCGACACGCGCTCGCCGTCGAAGAGCACGTCGGGCATCGCCTCGACCCGGAAGCCGTGGCGCACGGCGGCATCCTCGAGCGTGCCGAAGTCGCCGCCGCGCCTCTCGCCGAAGCGGAAGTCGCGCCCAACCAGCAGCCAGCGCAGCCCGAGGCCGCGCACGAGAACGTCTTCCACGAATCGCGCGGCCGGCAGCGCCGCAAAGCGCGCATCGAAGCGGGCGATGTGCACGCGCTTCACGCCCGCCGCTGCCATCAGCTCGAGCTTGTCGCGCAGCCGCGTCAGGCGCGCCGGCGCGGCGTCGCGCGCGAAGAATTCGCGCGGGTGCGGCTCGAAAGTCAGTACGCAGGAGGTCAATCCCAGCTCGCGTGCCTTGGCCGTAACGCGGTCGATGAGCGCGCGATGGCCGCGGTGCACGCCGTCGAAGTTGCCTATGGTCAGCGCGCACCGGCCCCGGGCGGCCTGCAAAGAGCCGTGCGTGACGACCATGGACTCGGTTAAAACCCTGAATTATAGTGTCTTTATGAAGACGCTCGAAGAGCAAATGGGCTTCTACGCCGCGTATCACCAGGATCGGCGCAACAAGGCGACGCACTTCATCGGCGTGCCGGCGATCATGCTCTCGCTCTTCATTCCGCTGACCTGGCTGCGAGTGGAGGTCGGCGGCATCACGCTGACCGCGGCGATGGTCTTCGCCGCAGCGGTTCTCGCCTACTACTTCCTGCTCGACGTCCCGCTTTCGCTCGCGATGCTCGCCTTCACCGCGGTCCTCGTCTACGCCGCCGACCGGATCGCCGCCCACGGAATGCTCGCCGGCTGGAGCTGGTTCGCCGTCCTGTTCGTCGGCGGCTGGATCCTGCAGCTCGTCGGCCACGTCTTCGAAGGCCGCAAGCCCGCCCTGGCCGACAACCTGTTCCAGATCTTCGTCGCCCCGGTCTTCCTGTGCGCAGAATTGTTCTTTGCGCTAGGCTACAAGTCCGCGCTGCATGCAGCGCTCCAGGAACGCGCACGGAAGATGCGCACAGCCCGGACTGACACGAAACTGACGGTGGCTGGATAAGGCCCGCCGGCGGACCGATCTTCCTTGAGGTGGAGGAGGGAATGAAGGCTTTGCTCGCGCTCTCGCGCGCCATCGATACGCTCAACGAGCAGGTCGGCAAGCTGACCTATTGGCTGATCCTCGCCGCGGTGCTGATCAGCACCGGCAATGCGATCGTGCGCTACACATTCGATCGGAGCTCGAACGCCTGGCTCGAGCTGCAGTGGTACCTCTTCTCGTTCGTGTTCCTGTTCAGCGCCGGCTACACGCTGCTGCACAACCAGCACGTGCGCATCGACATCATCACGGGCGGCCTGTCGGGCCGCGCCAAGGCCTGGATCGACATTTTCGGCACGCTGTTCTTCCTGGCGCCGATGGCGATCACCATCATGTGGCTGTCCTGGCCGGTGTTCACCGACGCGTACCGCAGCGGCGAGGTTTCGACCAACGCCGGCGGCCTTCTCGTCTGGCCGGGGCGCCTGATGGTGCCGGCGGCATTCTTCCTGCTCATCCTGCAAGCGGCCTCGGAGCTGATCAAGCGGGTCGCTTTCCTGATGGGCATGATCCCCGATCCGTCAGAGAAGGACGAGGGCCCGACCGACGAGGAGCTCCTCGCCCAGGAGCTGCGCAGGCAGCGGGGGGAGCCGGTATGACCGCCTTCCTCATCAACAACATGGCGCCGCTGATGTTCGCGTCGCTGATCGTCGTGATGCTGATCGGCTATCCGGTGGCGTTTGCGCTCGCTGCGTGCGGAATCTTCTTCGGCCTGTTGGGAATCGAGCTGGGGCTGCTCCAGCCGACGCTGTTCCAGGCGCTGCCGCAGCGCGTCTGGGCAATCATGTCCAACGACACGCTGCTCGCGGTGCCGTTCTTCACCTTCATGGGGCTGATCCTCGAGCGAAGCGGCATGGCCGAGGACCTGCTCGACACCATCGGCCAGCTCTTCGGGCCGCTGCGCGGCGGCCTCGCCTTCGCGGTGATCTTCGTCGGCGCGCTGCTCGCGGCGACCACCGGCGTGGTGGCCGCCTCGGTGATCTCCATGGGCCTCATCTCGCTGCCGATCATGCTGCGCTACGGCTACGACCGGCGGCTGGCCTCCGGCGTGATCGCGGCCTCCGGCACCCTCGCGCAGATCATCCCCCCCTCGCTCGTGCTGATCGTGATGGCCGACCAGCTCGGCAAGTCGGTGGGCGACATGTACGCGGGCGCCTTCATTCCGGGGATCACGCTGGCGGGCCTGTACGCGGTGTTCGTGATCGGAATCACGTTCTTGCGTCCGGCATGGGCGCCGGCGCTGCCCCTCGAAGCGCGCACCATTCGGGAGGACAACGGCGCGACCGGCAACCGCTCTCTCGCCGTACTGTTCGCGGTCTCTGTGGCGGCCTCCGTCGCCTTCGCCTACTGGAAGTATCCGCAGGCCGATCCTCCGGTGGACGAGATGCTCGTGCTCTCGACCGCCGTCGGCGTCGGCGTGGCGTTCTTCGCTTCGGTCATCAACCATGTCCTCAAGCTCGGCCTGCTCTCGCGGATGGCCGAGCGCGTCACCTTCGTGCTGATCCCGCCCCTCGCGCTGATCTTTCTCGTGCTGGGCACAATCTTCCTCGGCGTCGCCACGCCGACCGAGGGCGGCGCCATGGGCGCCTCGGGGGCGCTGACCATGGCGGTCGTGCGGCGGCGCCTGTCGTTCTCGCTGCTGCGCCAGGCGATGAATACGACGGCCAAGCTCAGCTCCTTCGTCGTCTTCATCCTGGTCGGCGCGCGGGTCTTCAGCCTGACGTTCTATGGCGTCGACGGGCACCTCTGGGTAGAGCACCTCCTCAGCGGCCTGCCGGGCGGACAGCTCGGCTTCCTGCTGGTGGTGAACCTGCTCGTGTTCCTCCTCGCGTTCTTCCTCGACTTCTTCGAGCTCGCGTTCATCATCATCCCGCTGCTCGGCCCGGTGGCCGAGAAGCTCGGCATCGACCTGATCTGGTTCGGCATCCTGCTCAGCGTGAACATGCAGACGTCGTTCATGCACCCGCCGTTCGGCTACGCGCTGTTCTACCTGCGCAGCGTCGCGCCGACGAAGGATTACGGGGACAAGCTGACCGGCAAGCTGATCGCGAAAGTCACCACCGGCCAGATCTACTGGGGTGCGGTGCCGTTCGTCATCATCCAGCTCCTGATGGTCGGCCTGATCATCGCCTTCCCCGGCATCGTCAGCGGCGGCCTCGCCAAGAAGGCGGCGGTGAACATCGACCAGATCCAGATCGAGATCCCGTCGGAGCAGAACGAGGACGCGCTTCCGCTCGAGGGCGAGGGATCGCGGTCCAACAAATAAGCGACAGCGCACGCTGCGTTCATAAAAAAAGCCCCGCTCGCGGGGCTTTTTTTTGGAACGGAGCTGGCACTAACCCTTCTTGCCGCCCTTCTGCGCCATCCGCTGGGCCGACACCATGAAGTTGTCGAAACGGTTCTCCGCGATCGAGAACCATTGCACCTGCTCGTCGCGAAACTTCCTCCAGGGCTCGTAGACCTTGCGGAATTTGGCGTTCTTCGTCGCGATCTCGTCGAAGGCGTCGGTCGAGGCCTTGTAGCAAGCGGCCAGGATTTCGTTCGAGAAGCCCTGCAGCTTGACGCCGTTGCTCAGCAGACGCTTCAGCGCGGCGGGGTTGGACGAGTCGTACTTGGCGGAAATCCAGTCGTTCGCGTCCGCGCAGGCCGCCTCGAAGATTGCCTGGTATTCCTTGGGCAGCGCGTCGAAAGCCTTGACGTTCACCAGCACGTCGAGCTCGGTGCCGCCCTCCCACCACGCCGGATAGTAATAGTTCTTGGCGACCTTGTAGAAGCCGAGCTTCTCGTCGTCGTACGGCCCCACCCATTCGGCGCCGTCGATGGTGCCTTTTTCCAGCGCCGGGTAGATGTCGCCGCCCGCGATCTGCTGCGGGACGACGCCGAGGCGCGCGAGCACCATGCCGCCGGTGCCGCCAATGCGGAACTTGAGGCCCTTCAGATCGGCGACCGTCTTGATCTCCTTGCGGAACCAGCCGCCCATCTGGGCGCCGGTGTTGCCGGCCGGCATGAAATAGCAGTTGTGCTCGCGGAAAAACTCGCGCATCAGCTCCATGCCGCCGCCGTGGCGCATCCATGCGTTCTGCTGCCGCGCGTTCAGGCCGAACGGGATCGCCGCCGCGAAAGCGAACGTCGCGTCCTTGCCGAAGTAGTAATAGTTCGCGGTGTGCCCGCATTCCACCGTCCCGTTCGACACGGCATCGAGCACCTGCAGCCCGCCGACTATCTCGCCGGCGGCGAAGATCTTGATGTTGAACTTGCCGCCGGTGGCATCCGAGACCCGCTTGGCGAGAAATTCCATCCCACCGTACAGGGCATCGAGGCTTTTCGGCCAGCTCAACGCCATGCGCCAGGAGACGGCGGGAGACTGCGCGCGCACGATGGAGGGCGCCGCGAGCGCGGTTCCCGCGCCTAGCGCAGCGCCGGCATTTTTCAGGAAAGAACGACGTTTCACGTTGATTCCTCCAAAAGGACGAAACCCCGGAGGTTCCGGGGCTTCGTATTCTAGGCCGCAGTTCTAGCGCGGCACAGCGCGATTCAGCCCTTCTTGTTGCCCTTCTGCTGCGCCATCCGCTGCGTGCTGATCATGAAGTTGTCGGCGCGGCCCTCGGCGATCGAGAACCACTGGATCTGGTCGGCGCGGAACTTCTTCCACGGCTCCCACACCTTCCTGAACTTGGCGTTCTTCGCGGCGACCTCTTCGTAGTTCTCCTCCGAGGCCTTGTAGCAGGCCGCCATGATCTCGTTGGAAAACCCGGAAAGGATGACGCCGTTGGCCAGCAGGCGCTTGAGCGCCGCCGGATTCTGCGCGTCGTACTTGGCGAGCGTCCAGGTGTACGCCTCTGCGGCAGCAGCCTCGAAGACCGCCTGGTATTCCTTCGGCAGGGATTCCCAGGCCTTCGCGTTGACGAATGCCTCGGGCGTGGAGCCGTTCTCCCACCAGCCGGGGTAGTAGTAGTGCTTGGCGACCTTGTAGAAGCCGAGCTTCTCGTCGTCGTACGGGCCGACCCACTCCGCTGCGTCGATCGTGCCTTTCTCGAGCGCGGGGTAGATGTCGCCGCCCGCGATCTGCTGCGGGACCACGCCCAGGCGCTGGAGCACCGTGCCGCCGGTGCCGCCGATGCGCATCTTCAGGCCCTTCAGGTCTGCGATCGACTTGATCGGCTTCCTGAACCAGCCGCCCATCTGGCAGCCGGTGCAGCCGGCGATAAAGTTGACGATGTTGTACTCGCGATAGAACTCGCGCATCAGCTCGAGGCCGCCGCCGTGCGTGTACCAGGCGTACTGCTGGCGCGAGTTCAGGCCGAACGGGATGTTGGTGCCGAAGGCGAAGGTCTGGTCCTTGCCGAAGTAGTAGTAGGCCGCGGTATGGCCGCACTCCACCGTGCCGTTCTGCACTGCGTCGGCGACCTGCAGGCCGCCGACGATCTCGCCCGCGGCGAACAGCTTGATGTTGAACTTGCCGCCGGTTGCCTGCGAGACCCGGTTGCAAAGGTGCTCGGCGCCGCCGTAAAGCGTATCCAGGCTCTTCGGCCAGCTCGCGGCCATGCGCCAGTTGACGGTCGGTTGCGACTGCGCGATCGCCGGCGCGGCGAGCGTGCCCGCCGCGACGCCCGCCGCGGCTTTCTTAAGGAATGATCTGCGCTTCACGTTTCCTCCTCCTCGTAATAGGAAAAACGACCGGCGGAGTATAGCCAGTCAGGCGCCGGCTGTGGGCCAAATGTCAATTCAACCGCGCGCAGCGCTCGGAGAGGTCGACCAGGGACGCTCGCACATCGTCTATGTCAGGCGCATCCGGCTCGCGCTCGAGGTAGTCGGTCAGGTCCTTCAGCGCCGGCCGCCAGCATTCCAGCTTCTGGTAGACATAGCCGCGATCGCGCAGCTCGGCAGTAGCGTCGGGCGAGACCACGAGCATCCTGTTGAGCACTTCCAGCATGCGCTCGGGCTTGCCGGCCTCGCGATAGATGCCCTTCAGGTTGCGCAGCACGCGCGACAGGATCTGGCGCTTGGTCGCCGGCTCGAGGAACTGGTCCATGGGCAGCTCGGCGAGCGGCAGGCCGCCGCGCGCCTGCTCGGGCACCACGCGCTCCAGGCGGCGGCGCAGCTCGGGCTCCGATTGCGGCGCGCCGCCCGCGAAGGGGTCGATGATCAGCGTACCGCCGCGCAGCCGCAGGCGCACCAGAAAATGGCCCGGGAACGACACGCCTTCCAGCGGCAGCCCGACGCGGCGGCCAAGCTCCATGTAGAGGATGCCGAGGGTGATCGGAATGCCGGTGCGGCGATCGATCACCTCGTTGAGGTAGCTGTTGCGCGGATCGTAGTAGTCCTCGGTGTTTCCCCAGAAGCCGAGGTCGGCATAGAGGAACTGGTTGAGCGCCACCACGCGCTCCTCCGGCTGCGGCGAGGATTTCGCGACCCGGCCGCGCAGCCGGATCGCCATGCGCTCGATGTCGCCGAGGTAGCGCTCCACGTCGAGCCCCGGGTAGGCGTCCTGCGCGATCAGCAGGCACGCCCGCGCGAGGTCGATCCGCTCCTCTTTTTCGGACAGGACTTCTTCGAAAACCTGCAGCCCTGCGCTCAGGTCGCGCCCCGCCGGGAAAAGTCGCGCGGGCGAAAACCGAATGCCAGGAGGCAGGCGGCGTAGACCGCGGCACCGAGCGCGACGAGGCCCATGATCCAGCCGACTTTACGCTCCCAGTTCGCGTACAGCCACCATGCGGACTCGCCCATGGTGCTGAAGAGCACCACCGACATCAGTCCCACCGAAGCGCCCACCTTGAGGAGGAACACCGCCCAGTCCGGCTGTGGCGTATAGACGCCCTTTCGCCTCAGGAGAACGAAGAGAAAAAGAGCGTTCAGGCAGGCGCCCAGGCCGATCGCAAGGGCGAGCCCTGCATGGCGCAGGGGCCCGATGAAGGCTAGGTTCATGAGCTGCGTGACGAGGAGGGTCGCGATGCCGATCTTCACCGGAGTCGCGATGTCCTGGCGCGCATAGAAGCCCGGCGCCAGGATCTTGACGAGGATCATCCCGACCAGCCCGATGCTGTACGCGACGAGGGCCTGCCGCACCATCCAAGCGTCGTCCGCGCCGAAGCGCCCGTACTTGAACAGCGTGGCGACGAGCGGCATCGCCAGCACGGCGAGCGCGGCCGCGGCGGGTACCGCGAGGAGGACGGTCACGCGCAATCCCCAATCGAGCAGCCGGCTGTACTCGGCCGGATTGGCGTCGGCGTGGTATTTCGACAGGCTCGGAAGCAGGATGGTGCCGAGCGCCACGCCCAGCACGCCCGCCGGAAATTCCATCAGTCGGTCGGCGTAATAGAGCCAGGACACGCTGCCCGAAGGGAGGAACGAAGCAAAGATCGTGTTGATGAGGAGCGAGATCTGGCTCACCGAGACGCCGAAGGCGGCCGGCAGCATCAGGCCGAGGATGCGCCGCACGCCTGGATGCCGGAAATCGACCCGCCAGCGCGGCATCAGGCCGAGCCGGACCAGGAACGGGATCTGGAAGGCGAGCTGCAGCGCGCCGCCGGCGAACACCGCCCAGGCGAGCACCAGGACCGGCGGATCGAACCAGTCGGCGAAGAACACGGCGCCGCCGATGAACGCCACGTTCAGGAACGCCGGCGTGAGCGCCGGCACCGAGAATCGGTTCCATGTGTTCAGCACGCCGGAGGCGAGCGCCACGAGCGAGATGAATACGATGTAGGGGAAGGTGATGCGCAGCAGCTGGACGGTGACTGCGAACTTTCCCGGCTCGGCGGCGAAGCCGGGCGCCGACAGGTAGACGACGATCGGCGCGAGCGCCATGCCGAGCGCAGCGGTGGCGGCGAGCGCGAGGAAGAGCAGCGTCGCCACGCGGTCGATCAGGCCGTGGGTCGCCTGGTCTCCCTCGCGGTTCTTGTACTCGGCCAGGATCGGCACGAACGCCTGCGAGAAGGCGCCTTCGGCGAACAGGCGCCGCAGCAGGTTGGGGATGCGAAAGGCGACGAAGAACGCGTCGGTGAGCAGGCCCGCGCCGAAGATGCGGGCGATGAAGAAATCGCGGATGAAGCCCAGGACCCGGCTGATGGTGGTCAGGCCGCTCACCGTGACCAGGGCGCGCAAAAGGTTCATCTGTCGCAGGGGCTCATGATAAAATTCGCGCCCTTATTTAAGGACTTACCGGCAAGGGACTGACAGTCAAATGGCCAACATCAAATCCGCGAAGAAGCGCGCGATCCAGGCAGTGCAGCGGCGCGACCACAACATGAGCCTGCGCACCGCCGTGCGCACCGCCGTGAAGAACGTCAGCAAGGCAGTCGCCGCCGGCAAGAAGGACGACGCCGCGAAGGTGCTCCAGGCGTCGCAGCGCGTGATCGATCGCGTGGTGGCCAAGGGCGTGCTTCACCGCAACGCCGGCAACCGGTACAAGAGCCGCATGGCGCACGCGGTCAAGGGCCTGAAGTAGCCACGGCCTGAAGCGGCGCCTCAAGCCGTATCGCCCACGCGCTGCAGCTCGGCGAGCTTGGTGCGCTCTGCGACGCGGCCGTTCCTCACCTGCAGCTCGTTGTCCTTGGCGAAGTTCACCAGAAAGCGGTAGGCCATCGGCTCGATGGCTTCCAGCCGCGCATCCACCACCACGCAGCGCACGCCGGCCGCGGTGATGGGATGCACGAACGGCGAATACGCCATGCGATGGTCCCCGCCGAACGCGGACATCACGCCGCACAGGCGCTCCGCCCAGTCGCTCGGCCGGAACGGCTGGCCGTCGAGCGTCGTGCCCACGATCACGAACTCGACGACGGCAGGCTCTTCGGCGGCCATTGGTTGCCCATTATAGTGAAGCGCTAGTGGCCAAGCCCGCCAGCCGCATTCTGGTCATCAACGACGAGCACCTCGTCCTGCGCGAGTTCGTGAAGGGGCTGAACGCCGCGGCGCGCGCCCTCGACAACCCCCTCGGCATTTCCTTCAGCGGCGTCGCCACCGCGAAGGAGGCGATCGCCGCGATCGAGTCCGACGGCGACCTGCAGGCCGTGCTGGTGGACGACACGCTCTATTCGCTTTCCAAGAACGGCTCCAGCTCGAAGAAGAAGCTGCAGATGTCGGCGCTCGAGCTGGTGCAGCGCATTACGCGCCTGCGGCCGGAGCTCGACGTCTACATCCTCATCGCGCAGGAGAAGGAAGACGACGTCGTCGATGCGCTCTTCGCCGAGGCCGTCGACGGCTACTTCTATCGCGAGGAGCGCGACTACCGCGGCATCTACCGCATCCTGAACGCGCAGATCCAGGAGCGCGCGCGCACGCCGTTCTACGACCAGCTGAAGAACTACGTCTGGATGGCGAAGGACCAGTGGCACACGCCCGGCCATTCCTCGGGCGAGTCGCTGCGCGGCAGCCCCTGGGTGAACGACTTCTACGACTTCATGGGCGAGCACGTATTCGACGCCGACCTTTCGGTCTCGGTGCCGATGCTCGACTCGCTGATGGAGCCGACCGGCGTCATTGCGGAAGCGCAGGCGATGGCGGCGAAAGCGTTCGGCGCGAAGCGCACGTTCTTCGCCACCAACGGCACGTCGACGGCCAACAAGGTGATCTTCCAGACGCTGCTCGCCCCCGGCGAGAAGCTGCTCCTCGACCGCAATTGCCACAAGAGCGTGCACCACGGCGTGGTGCTCTCCGGCGCCCATCCGGTGTATCTCGATTCCGCGCTCAACAAGAAATACGGCCTGTACGGCCCGGTCCCCAAGAAGCTTCTTCTGCAAAACATAAAGAAGCATCCGGATGCGCAGGCCCTGATCCTGACCTCGTGTACCTACGACGGCCTGCGCTACGACCTGGGGCCGATCGTGGAGGCGGCGCACGCCCGCGGCATCAAGGTGATCATCGACGAGGCCTGGTACGGGTTCGCGCGCTTTCATCCGGCGTTCCGTCCCACCGCGCTCGACGCCGGCGCCGACTACGCGACGCAGTCGACGCACAAGGTGCTGTCGGCTTTCTCGCAGGCCTCGATGATCCACGTCAACGATCCGGGCTTCCGCGAGCATCTGTTCCGCGAGAACTTCAACATGCATACCTCCACCAGCCCGCAGTACGGGCTGATCGCCAGCCTCGACGTGGCGCGCAAGCAGGCGGTGATGGAGGGCTTCAAGCTGCTGTCGCGCACGCTCGAGCTCGCCGACGAGGTGAAGAAGCTGGTGAACTCGACCAAGGTGTTCCGCGTGCTCGAGCTGGAGGACCTGCTGCCCGAGGAGGTGCGCGACGACGGCATCCGCCTCGACCCGACCAAGGTGACCATCGACGTCTCGGGCTGCGGCTACACGGTCGACGACCTGCAGAAGGTCCTGTTCGAGCGCTACAACATCCAGACCGAGAAATCGACCTTCAACACGCTCACGCTGCTGCTGACCATCGGCACCACGCGCTCGAAGGTGTCGAGGCTCTACGACGCGCTGATGCGCATCGCGCGCGAGGGGCGTCCGCCGCGGCGCCTGGTGCGCACTCCTGACATTCCCGCCTTCACGAAATTGAAATTCCTGCCCAGAGACGCCTACTACTGCGGCGGCGAGCTGCTGCCGGTGCTGGACGACAACGAGCGCGTGAACCGCAGGCTCGCCGGCCGCATCTGCGCCGACCAGATCGTCCCCTACCCGCCTGGCATCCCGGTGCTGGTGCCGGGCCAGCTGATCACGCAAAACGTCGCGGAGTACGTCGCCAACCTGCTGCGCTCCCAGAAGCGCATGGAGATGCACGGCATCGTGCACGAAGGCTACGTGCCCTGCATCCGCGTGCTGAAGCCCGACGAGGAAAAGAGCCTGCGCCGCCTCGCCTAGGGCGCGATCGGCGCGTCTTTCATTCCGGCGGCGTCGAGCGCTCGCCGTACCGTCCCGTCCTTCTTCGCTTTTTCCAGGAAGCTCCTCGCGTAGGCAAGCGCAGCGGAACGGCCTTTGGGAACCGCCACCGCCGTTCCGGTCGCCTGGAAGTGCCCATCCAGAATGCGCGACCCGGGCAGCTTCGCCCGCATGCCGGCAAGCGACTCGCGGCCGAGCGCGATCGCGTCGGCGTTGCCGGAGCGGATCGACTCGAACAGCTCGTCCGCGGTGCGATAGGTCTTCACGGTGTTGTTCTTGAGCGAGCGCTGGGCGCTGCGCGCCGTGGTGGTGCCTTCGACGCCGGCTACGCGCACGCCGGGCCCGTCCACGTCCGCCAGCGTGCGGATCGGCGAGCCCGCCGCGACCAGGTAGGTGCTTTCGGTCAGGTAGTAGGCCGGACCGAAGTCGACGATGCGCGCGCGCACCTCGTCCACCGGCATGAAGGCGACATCCCACTCGCCCTTGGGCCCGCCGTTGGTGACCTCGCCGGAATTGGCGTAGGCGACGAGGCGCAGCGGCACGCCGAGGTCCTTCGCCATCGCCTTGGCGAGATCGACTGTGACGCCGCGCGGCTCGCCGCTCGCGGGGTCTCGCGTCGCCCAGAACGCCGACGGGACCGGCCCGACGCCGATGCCGACTCGCAGGGTGCCGCCGGGCGCCACCTCGGTCGCGGCCGGGTTGGCAGCGCAGCCCGCGAGAAGAAAGGCGAACAATCCGGCAACACATCCGTCGACAACTCTCATTGCCCCATCCTACACAACACTGATAGGATTTCATCGAAACGGCGGCACGTGCCGCCGTTTTTTATTCGAGGGAGAGCGCCATGAGCCACGTCATGAATACCTACGCCCGCCAGCCGGTGGCGTTCGTGCGCGGCGAAGGCGTCTGGCTGTGGGACGAGACGGGGAAGAAATACCTCGACGCGCTCGCCGGCATCGCAGTGAACACGCTGGGCTACGGGCATCCGAAGCTCACCGCCGCTCTGCAAAAGCGCATCCAGAGCGGCGTCATTCACACCTCGAACCTGTGGCGCATCCCCGACCAGGAAGCCGCCGCC
>Ga0068871_100002192_pt1 | contig 13269 bp, 13 predicted proteins | sample KBSMisM72_FD_72750 | JGI IMG/M metagenome (GOLD analysis project Ga0068871, IMG submission 72750) | Miscanthus rhizosphere microbial communities from Kellogg Biological Station, Michigan, USA - KBS Miscanthus M7-2 | ecosystem: Host-associated > Plants > Roots > Rhizosphere > Soil ... | reverse complement strand
CCAGGTCGACGGCAAGCAATACGTCGCAGTGCAATCGGGCTGGGGCGTCGACCCGGCAAAGATGCAAGCCCGGATGAACCTGCTCTTCCCGGGCAAGTATCCCGAGGTGCCGCAGGGCGGCGCGATCTATGTGTTCGCGGTGAAGTGAGGCGGATCGTTTAGCACGAGGCGGTCCTCAGCGCGACTTGTCACTGCGCGGCCGTCCGCATTCACGTGCGGCGCGCGCCCCGCACGGTGACGAACTGCAACTGTTGAATCGAAGCGCCGAAGGGCGCTCTGCAGAGCTATTCCTAGAACTCACGCCGGGTTGGCTGACCCACACCGTATTCAGCCAGACGCAAGGCGAAGGCATGGCGCTTGCACGATCTGCGGCAGCACACGCGCTATTGCTCATTGACGCGTCGGTAAACGGTTAAACGATGAACCCAACCCTTGAATCAGGAGATCTGCAATGAGACGCTTGATCGCTTTTCTATTGCTCGCAACATTCGCACTCTCGGGATGCAGCAGCGTTCCTCCGTACGGGCAGGCCGAGGCCCCCGGATCGCCCTGGACGAACGATCCCTACTTCACGGCGCCGCCAACGTGACGCGGGCAATGCTCTCCTTTCACTGCCGCTCTCCCAGGAGTTGCAGCTGAACGGCGCGCATGACGGCGCCCGCCGCGCAATGCACCTCCAGCTTGCGGTACAGGTTCTTGATGTGTGTGGTGACGGTGTGCAACGAAATGCCGAGATGCTCGGCGGTCTGCGAATAGGTGCAGCCTGAGGCGATGAGCTTCAGCACCTGCGATTCGCGAGCCGTAAGTTTTTGCGTGATGAGCAGGTGCTGGCCGTTTCCTTTGACGGCGTCCATGGCGTGCCTCCCTTGTTGTGGTGATATGCCTGCCCTGAGCACCCCTTGTGCCAGTGTCTAACTATTTGTGTTCATTGAAGATTCATTTTCTAGTCGCGACGCCGACTAGCACTTGATGCATGGCGGGCATACATTTTGTGTATGTCCAGTGAAAAACCGAGCGCGGGAGATCGAGACTTCCTGCGGGCGCTGGCCGACGTGGTGTTCGGCAATCCGTTCACGCGGGAGCGCATGGCGCTGATTAGGCGCCTTGCGCCGCTAGCACCCGAGGACCTCACGAGCGACCGTGAGGCGCTCGCGCGCGTCGTAGCGCCGAAAGTGGCGCGGTTCGTGCGCGAAAACGCGATCGCGCATTGGGCCGCGGATGACCGGCTCCTTCTAGAGCCGGCGCTGCTCTACGTGACCTACCACCGTTACGTGCCGCAACTGGACACGCACATCGAGCGACAAGCGAACAAGAGTGGCGAGCCGCTAGGCGCGCCGTTCGGCGAGGACGCGGTACGCGAGCTCGTGCAAATGGGATTCGCCGGGGACCGGGCGGCTCGATTCTTCGCGTTCTTCTTCCAGCTGCGGCGTGCGTTCTATTTCATAGGTCGCGCGCTCGCCGGCGGTAGCGAGTCGATGGAGCGCCTGCGCCAGGCGCTTTGGAACAACATGTTCACCCACGACATGCGCGGCTACGAAGCGGCGCTCTGGAACCAGATGGAGGACTTCTCGACGCTGTTTCTCGGCGAGACCGGTACCGGGAAGGGTTCGGCGGCCGCGGCGATCGGCCGCTCGGAATTCATTCCGTATCTGCCGCACGAGCGGCGCTTCGCCACCAACTTCGTCGACGGCTTCATTGCCATCAACCTGTCGCAGTTTCCGGAGAACCTCATCGAGTCGGAGCTTTTCGGCCATCGCAAAGGTGCGTTCACCGGCGCGATCGATCACCACCAAGGCATCTTCGAGCGCTGCAATCCGCACGGCGCGCTTTTCCTCGACGAAATCGGCGAGGTGTCGATTCCGGTGCAGATCAAGCTGCTGCAAGTACTCCAGGAGCGCACTTTCACCCCGGTGGGCGGGCGCGAGAGGAAGCGCTTTTCCGGGCGGGTCATCGCCGCGACCAACCAGCGCCTCGATGTGCTGCGGCACCAAGGCCGTTTCCGCGACGACTTCTTCTACCGCCTCTGCTCGGACGTGATCGAGGTGCCGACGCTGCGCCAGCGCATCGGCGAATCGCCCGTGGAGTTCGGGCAGCTCGTCGACCTGCTCGTGGCGCGCGTCACGGGCGGCGCAGCGCCGGAGCTCGCCGCGCGCGTGCTCGACACGCTCGAGCGCTGCCTGCCGCGCGGATACGCTTGGCCCGGAAACGTGCGCGAGCTCGAGCAGGCGGTGCGCCGCGTGCTTCTCACCGGAAGCTACGCCGCGCACAACGCGGCCGGCACGCTGAGCGAAGAAGCCGCGCTGGTCGAGAAACTGCGTGCGGGCACGCTCGGCGCCGACGAATTGATCGCGCGCTACTGCGGCATGCTGCACCGGCGCACGGGCAGTTACGCGGAAGTCGCTCGGATCACCGGCCTCGATCCGCGAACCTCCCGCAAATATGTGATCGCCGGCAGCAAGCGCTTCTAGCGCCACATCCGGCAAGAGAAGGCTCGGAAATTCATTCGCGTCATGTCGCGCAAGCGAGTTGTTGCGGCATGGTTTCCGCTTCACTCTCCCCGATTCATGGGATTTTCCTGCGTGGCTAGGTGGTGGAGACTGTTTGACGTAGGACCAAAACCACCGAGGGGGAATCATGACGAAGCACACGATGCTGTTGGCGGCGAGCGTAGCGTTCGTGGCACAGACGGTCGGCGCCCAGGGTTTGCCGAATGAGATTACGGCTCGACAGGGAGCCGACGAGCGGCTGCAGCGCAGTATCGATGCCGAGGCCGCGACCCGAGCGGCCGCCGACGCCAACCTGCAGAGCAACATCGCCGGCGAAGTTGCCTCTCGCACGCGCGCGATCGATGAGCTGCGCGCGCTTATCGGCAGCGGCGGCGGAGGCGGGACAGTGAATGTCGACTGCGGCGCGGGCGGATCGGTCGCCGACGCGCTCGCGAGCGGGGCGGCGCGCATCATCGTGCGAGGTATCTGCCCGGCCGGCGTGCTGATCGATCGCGACAACGTCGTAGTGGAGGCCGATCCGGCCGGCGGCAGCATCCACGGCACCGATCCCAACATCAATACCGTCGTCGTCACGGGTCATCGCGTAACCCTGGAAGGGCTGACAGTGAGCGGCGGTCGCAACGGAATCACGGGCGTGGGAGCTTCGAATTTGACCGTCCGCAACGTGACGGTTCAGGCCGTCGGCCGCGCCGGTATTGTCTATGCCGCCGGCTCGAGCGGCACCGTCGACGGCTGCACGGTCCAGTCGAATGCGGGGAACGGCGTCGTGGTGGACGGCTCTAACGCGAGGATTATCAATAGCAGTATTACTGGCAACCGGATCGGGGTCCTGATGTCCAACGGCAGCAACGGGACAATCGGCCTGACGGACCGTGGCGTCCCAGCGGGCAACACGATCCAGCAAAACACCGTGAACGGAATCTTTATCTCGGTTGGAGCAAGCGCCACGGTGGCGATGAACCAGGTCATGCAGAATGCCCAGGGAATCGGCGTATTCCATGCGACGGCCAGCATCGCGGGCGGCAATGTGATTACCGGCAATCCCGGAGGTGGAATCGTGGCGACCAGCGCCAAGGTCGTGCTGGGCGACCCGGGACCGGGCGTTACGACGGTGAACACGATCAGCCAGAACGGCAGCCCGACGCAGACTGGTGGAGTATTCGCCGGGGTGGGAACATCCATGCTCGTACGTGACGCCCAAATCAATTCGAACAACGGCACCGGACTGATCATCAGCCTTCGATCACAGATCCAGATGTCGGGCACCACGATTCAAAGCAATGCAGGCGACGCAGTCCGCCTCGTCCTGGGGGCGGCGCTTCTGCCGCTCGGGCCGGTAAGTACGCTGTCCGGAAATTCGGGCTTCGGCGTGCAGTGCACCGACGCCGAATCGAGCGTCGTGAATCTGGTGCCTACGATCGTCGCCTTGTCTGGAAATAGCGCGGGCAACATAGCGTCGGGATGCACCCAATTCGACGCCAATCCGCTTTTCCCGACGCCGGGACCCAACCCTGCACCGGCGCCGGGGCCTGTGCAGTAGAGCTAGGGCCGATTGCGCCGTGAAGCTCTTGCTACACGGATAGAGGCCCAACCTTAATGATTTGCGCTCGCCGAGATTCGTAGAAACTCGGCGAGCGTGTCACGCTGAAGTCACCTCTCTAAGCGCTAAGGCAGTCACAGGCCCGCACGCGCGCTGCACCGGAAGTGCTCAAGGGTGGCCCGGTTCGCAATCTCGACGGCGCGTCCAAATGGACATGGACGATGACGAAGAACTCGCGCCGGATCGGCTGACCTGGCGTGCCTTGGTGCGAGTGGTCGGGCTCTGGCAACAGCACCCGCACCGCAACAACCCTCGGAGCGCGCGTTACTGCTCAAGGTCGCGCATGAGCTCGCCATCGCCGATCGCCTCGGCGCGCTCGCCGGCGACCGTGTGAACGATGACACGCGCCCGAAACAATCGTTTCCCAGGGGAAATGCGGCGGATACACCGTACGTCTAGCTTACGAGCAACGGCCGTTCTACGCCGGCTACCACGCACCGGCGGAAAGAGGGGTACGACTGGAGAAAGTGTCATGGAACCTGTTGCTTCGACTCAGCCGGTAGTTATCGCTCTCGCAGAAGGCCTTTGCTCGTTCGTTCGTAAGGCCTGGGAGCGTCACCTTAGGACGATGGAAGTGCGCTCCGCGCGCGAGGTGCTGAAGCGCCTCGACGACCATATGCTGCGTGACCTCGGCCTGCACCGCTCCGAGATCGACTCCCTGGTCGCCGAGAACACCGGCGAGGTCGAGCGCACCCGCGTCCGCGTCCTCAGCGGCTTGGGGCCGTGGTGAGCCCCTCCGCGCGGGCACCGCTCGCCATCGCTATCGCGGCGGCGGCGGTATACGCGCTGGCCTTCGGCCTGCGCCAGGCGCAGCCGCTCTTCATTGGCGCGCTCAATTCGCACACCGGGATCGGCTACGCGGCGATCAGCCTCGCCTTCGGCGTCGCCCAGCTCGTCTGGGGTTTCGCCCAGCCGGTCGCCGGCGCGGTGTCCGACCGCTTCGGTCCGCGCCGCGTGATGATCGGCGGCGCAATGCTGCTTGCCGCCGCCAACTCGGCGATCCCGTTCATCAGCGACGCCCTCGTGCTCACGCTCGTCATCGGCATCGCCGCCGCGCTTGGCGCCGGCACCATGGGCCCGGCCATGCTGCTCGGCGCGGCGAGCCGCTGGATCCCGGAGGCGAAGCGCTCGGTGGCCCACGGCATCATCAACGCCGGCGGCTCGTTCGGCCAGTTCACCGTCGTGCCGCTGGCGCAGCTTCTCATCGGTCTCGCCGGCTGGCAGCCGGCGATGGTGCTGCTCGGCCTATCCAGTCTCGCCGTGATCCCGCTGCTGGTGCTCTTCGCATCGGCGTCACCGGCGCCCGCGCCGGCCGCCGGCGCGGCCGGCGGAAGCTCGGTCGGCTCCGCGCTGCGCGGCGCACTGGGCAATCGGAGCTACCTGCTCCTTAACGCCGGCTTCTTCACCTGCGGGTTCCACGTCGCCTTCATCGTCACGCACTTGCCAGGCGTGGTGGCGCTCTGCGGCCTGCCGGCGGAGGTGAGCGCCTGGTCGGTGTCGCTCATCGGTCTGTTCAACATCATGGGCAGCCTGTGGATCGGCCGCTTCGTGCAGAGGCGGCGCATGAAGCTCGCGCTTGCGGGGCTCTACTTCGCTCGCGCACTCATCATCGGCGCCTTCTTCTTCGCGCCCAAGACGCCGGCGACCTTCCTTATCTTCGCCTGCGCCATCGGCTTCACCTACCTGTCGACCGTGCCGCCGACGGTCGGCCTTGTCGCAAAGCTGTGTGGCACGCGCTACCTCGCCACGCTCTTCGGCATCGTAATGCTTTCGCACCAGGTCGGCGGCTTCCTCGGCGCCTCGCTCGGCGGCAAGGCCTTCGAGGCGACGGGCAGCTACGACTGGATGTGGTACGCGGACATCGCGCTCTGCCTCATGGCGGCACTGGTGCACCTGCCGATCCGCGAGGCAAAACCAGCACCGGCGCTTGCAGCGGCGTGAAGAAAAGGTTTCCGACCCGGGCTCGAACCTGGGACCTTGCGGACTAGCAGGTCTGCTTCTCCATTGGAGTGTGCGTTTTGGCGTCAGCGGGCGCGCTTCTAGGCCACTGACGCCAAACCGCCGAGGCGTCGCTGCTGATGTGGATTTTGTCGCAGCGCTCCGAGCGCGCTGCGCATATCCTTCGCTTCGAAGCCAATTCAGGTAGCTCTGGCGCTGCGCGCCTACGGAGCCTGAAGGGAGAGCCATGAACAAGAACAAGAACATAACCGTCGTCCTCGCCCTCGTCCTCATGCTCGCGGCGGGCAGTAGCAGACCGCAGGATCCAACTTACGGGCCGCCGCCGCCGATGGATCCGAAGCGCAAGATTAGCGAGCAGGACTGCGGCAGAACCATCAATTCCGACGGCGGCAACCTGCTGTGCCGCGAGCTCAGCGAGCGCGAGCGCCGCGCCAAGATCAAGGAAGAAGAGCGGCAGGCCAAGGCCCGGAAGGAGGCCGCGGAGCGCGCCGAGCGCGAGCGCCTCGCGCGTGAGCGCGCCGAGCAGCTTGCCCGGGAAGAGGCGGCCCGGAAGGAGCAGCTTGCCCGGGAAGAGGCCGCCCGCAAGCAGCGGGCTGCCGAGGAGGAGCGGCTCGCCGCCGAGCGCCGCCGGCTCGAGGCCGAGGCCGCGCGCAAGGCCGAGGAAGAGCGCCTGCGTCAGGAGAAGCTGGCTGAAGAAGCCCGTCTCCGCCAGATCGCCGAGCAGGAAGCGCGCGAGGCAGCCGAGCGCGAGTGCCGGCGTCTCGAGCAGGCACGGCTCGACGGCCGCGCGCTACTCACGGAGTTCGTCGACAACTACGGCACGGTCGACGAAAACAAGAAGATAGCCGGGCAGATCACCACGTTCCTCAACACGCCTCGCAAGGCGAAACCATGCCCGCCGGCCGTCGCCATGCTCGAGCAGCCGGCGAAAAAGAAAAAGCAGTCACCTAAGGCCACTGTCGCGGACCGCTAAATCAGATCAGGCAGGAGCGTAGGTCAACCTGATCACGTCCTCGGCGATCCGATCGTTGGTCATGAGGCGGAGCCGCGGCCGGGGCCCGGCGAAATAGGGCTTGCCGTGGCCGAGCACGACCGGGTGCAGGTAGATTCGATACTCATCGATCAGGCCGAGTTCCGAGAGGCTTCGCGCCAAGCCCGGGCCGGCAACTTCGATCTCCCCGGCCCGCTCGGCCTTCAGCTCACGGATCGCGCCCGCGAGATCGCCCTCGACAAGCGTGGCGTTGGGGCCGACCGATTTCAACGAGCGCGAGACGACCCATTTCGGCTGGCTCCGCCACGCCGCCGCGAAGGCGCGATCCGCTGCATCCCACTCAGGATGATCGTCGTCCCAGTAACGCATGACCTCGTACATCCGGCGACCGTACACACTACCTGCCTGCCCCTGAGCCTCCTCGATGAAGTGGCGGAAAAGCGCGGGGCTTGGCGCAAAGGGCATATGGTCGACGTAGCCGTCCAGGGACTGGTTCATTCCGAACACGAGCTTGGCCATGCCAACTTCCTTTTCAAAGGGAATGATCTTCGCACCGCTCCCAACGTGGACATCGGGTGTCATTGACAGAACCGTCGGTCGGAGTATTACTAGCCGGACACCGCATCGGAGAGTGATATGGAAGCCACGAAAACCACGCCAGGCAAGACGCTCTATTGCTCCTTCTGCTTCAAATCACAGCATGACGTCACAAAACTGATTTCGAGAACTGCCGAGCCGACGACGTCGAGCAACGCTTGAGCACAGTCACGCTGATCGTGTTCAACTACGACCGCTGCATCGAGCAGTACCTCTATCTTGCTTTTCAGACGTACTACGGCATGGTCGCCGAGCGCGCTGCCGGGCTGGTGAAGAAGATCCACATCTACCACCCCTACGGCAGCGTCGGCTCGTTGCCTTGGTACGGCGGCACCCAGACGAGCCCCTTCGGCCATGAGCCCGGGGCGGGGGAATTGCTGAAACTCGCAGGTGGCATCAAAACGTTCACGGAAGGCACCGATCCTACGTCCAGCGACATCACCGCGATCAGGGCCAAGGTGCTCGCCGCAGACCGGCTCCTTTTCTTGGGCTTCGCGTTTCACCGGCTGAACCTGCAGCTGCTGTGGGATGCGTCGAAGCGGCAGGCGTCCCCGGCCAGGTGCTGGGCGACAGGCAAGAATATTTCAGTCAACGACCGCGATGAAATTGCCAAAGAGCTGGTCGCCCTGGGCTGGATACCGCGCCCACCATTAGGATCGACCTCACCTGCTCCGAATTGATCCGTGATTACTGGCGAAGCCTCTCGATGCTGTAGCGCCGCGCTATTCACGTCCGCCCGTGCTGGCGATGACGTAGTCGAGCGGTGGCTCGCCGCGGTTCCACCGCTGAAGAGAAGCGAGCACCTGGTCATCGGACAGCGTGTCGCCCCAGGAGCCCACCACCGCGAGGAGATGGCGGTCGGCGTCTAGATCCTCCAGGCGGTCGTAGATCTTGGCTCGGGGAAGGGCGCGGATTTCCTCGCCGCCGCCGCCCAACCGTTCGGCGGCCTTGCACAGCGCGTCGCGGATTGCCTCGTTCAGGTCCATGCTCGACTTCTCGATGCCGCCGCGAGGATACAAACGTAGCTACAACGCAAGCAACATGCCGAAGCTCTCGCGAAACCCTTGATCCCATTGGCCTGTGGCCGTTCCATTGACAGGAACCCGCTTTGCGCGCAATGTCCGGTAGCGTACACAGGCCCTTCGAGGTGGGTTCACTTTGCCAACGGTTCACGCAAGGACACTCAAGCGGGCCGCCGAAATCGTCGGAGGAGAGGTAGAACTCGCCCGCCGACTCAAGGTCACGACGAAGCTTCTAGAGCTATGGATGGGCGGCGTCGGAGTGCCTCCATGCGATGTGTTCCTGAAAGCGGCCGACATCGTGGGCGAACACGACCTACAGGAGATGGCGAAACCGGCGCCTGTCCTGAGCGCGGGCAAAGCGTAACGTTCGTCCGGCGCGCCCGCGCCTGCAAAAGGGGCAGCAACAAGTCTAGAGTGCGGGCATGCCTACAAGACTGCCGCTCTACGCGCTCGTCGCAGCCGCATTTGCAACCGCCTCTGTGAAACAACAGGCACCGAGTAGGCACCGTAATCGCCTCTGAGCGGGCACTTACAATAAGGTTGGCTCCCCGACCAGGGCTCGAACCTGGGACCTGCGGATTAACAGTCCGTCGCTCTACCAACTGAGCTATCGGGGATTCGTCTGCGGAAACAAAATTATAGCCGAGACCGTGTAAGAGAAATTGGTGCCTCTGGGTCGCAAACTCGCGTTTCCCGGTTCACTCCGCGATTGTGAAGAAAGCCTGGCGCCTAGTTCACCGGCACAGGCTCGTCAAGACACCTTTCCCTGGTTTTGGGTCGAAGGTGGGGAGTTCAGCGACGAACAAGAGGATTAACAGTCCGTCGCTCCACTGGCTCGACTCTTCGCTCGAGGACGCGGGAATTTGCCTTATGGCGGCGGCGGTTTTCCCGCTATGGTCGGCCGGCTATGGGGGCCATGGGGAAGGCGGTGCGCAGCACGCTGGGAGGCATTGCGCTCGCGGTGGCGTTCGCGCTCGCGGTGCCGTTCCTCGTCCCGGGCTCGTACTTCATCCCGGAGGTGACGCGGATCGCCTCGGAGCGCCTGGCGCAGCCGGTGGAGATGGAGGACCTCACGCTGCACCTCCTGCCGACGCCGAGGGTGATCGGCCACCGCATCAGCGTGGGCAGGAAGGGCGAGATCCTGATCGGCGAGCTCGAGATCGTTCCCGACCTGCACTCGCTCATCGTCGGCCCGCGCAGCCTGCGGCTCGTGCGCGCTAGCCGCGTGGCGTTCGACGAGAGCGCGTTCGCCATCCAGCGCGCCATCCCCAAGCGCAGCGACGAGCCGGTCCCGGTGCGCCGGCTGATCCTGAACACGGTGAAGTTCAATCATCCCAGGGTCGACGTGCCGATCTTCAACGTCGACGTGAAGCTCGGGGAGCGCCGGCGGGTGCGCGAGGCGCGCTTCGAGACGAGCGACGGCGCGCTGTCGCTCGTGGTGCGGCCTCGCGGCGACGATACGGCCGCGCTGCAGCTCAGCGCCACCAACTGGACGCTGCCGTTCGGCGCGCCGCTCACGTTCGACGCGCTCGCGGCCCACGGGACGCTGAAAGGCCGGCAGCTCGAGGTCGCCAAGGTCGAGGGCGCCCTCTACGGCGGCCGGCTGGTCGGCGCGGCGCACGCCGACTGGGAAAAGGAGCTCCAGCTCGCCGGAAGCGCGCACCTCGCCGGCGTCGACCTCGCTCCGGTGCAGAAGGCGCTCGGCAAGCCGGGGAAGCTCTCGGGGCGCCTCAAGGCCGACGCCGAGTTCTCGACCAACGCCAAGACGCCGGCGGAGCTGCGCGATGCGCTCACGCTCGACGGGCCGTTCGAGGTCCTCGGGGGTGTCTACCAGGGGGTCGACCTCTCCCGGGCGGGCGAGCTCGCCGGCGAGCGCCGGTTGGACGACGCCACCCACTTCGAGGAGCTGAGGGGCACGCTGGAGTTGCGCGGCGAGCGCGTGCGGCTGAACCAGCTCTGCATCCGCTCGCCGAAGATCGTGGCCGGCGGCAACGTCGACATCGCGCCCGACAAGGCGCTCTCCGGCAAGCTCCACATCGCGGTGGCGCAGACCGGCGGCTTCGTGGGCGTGCCGGTGGCGCTGAGCGGCACCACCGACGAGCCGAGCATGCGGCCCTCGAAGGGCTATCTCCTCAGCGCGGCGATCGGCACGGCGCTCCTGCCGGGGATCGGCACCTCGATCGGGCTGACCCTCGGCGGGCAGATCGAGCGCAGCTCCGGCTGCAAATAGGCTAGCGAATCACCTTCGCGATCGCGTCGGCGACGTAGTCGACGTTGCCGGTGGTGAGCGCGGCGATGCAGATGCGCCCGGTGTCGATGGTGTAGATCGAGAATTCCTCGCGCAGGCGGCGCACCTGCTCCTTGCTCAGGCCGGAGTAGGAGAACATGCCGCGCTGCTTGAGCATGAAGCCGAAGTCGGACGACGGCACGCGCGCCTTGATCTTCTCGACCAGCAGCTTGCGCATCGCCTTCATGCGCTCGCGCATCGCGCCGAGCTCGCGGTCCCACAGGCTCCTGAGATTCGGCGTGCCCAGGACGGTAGCCACGACCTGGCTGCCGTGCGTCGGCGGATTGGAGTAGTTGGCGCGCACGACGCGCTTGAGCTGGGAGAGGACGCGCGCGGCCTCGTCGGGGCTCGCGGTGACCACGCTGAGCGCGCCCACCCGCTCGCCGTAGAGCGAGAACGACTTGGAGAACGAGCTCGAGAGGAACACCGGGCTCATGGCCTCGGCGAAGAGTCGCGCGGCATACCCGTCGGCTTCGAGTCCCTCCGCGAAGCCCTGGTAGGCGAGGTCGAGGAACGGCACCAGGCCGCGCGAGCGGACGATTTCGAGGACGGCGTGCCACTGCTCCTGGGCAAGATCGACGCCGGTGGGGTTATGGCAGCACGCGTGCAGCACCACGATCGAGCCGGCGGCGAGACCCTCGAGGGCGGAACGCATGCCGGCGAAATCGAGCCCGTGGGTGTTCGGGTCGTAGTACGGATAGCTCTTCACGGCAAAGCCCGCGGCCTCGAAGAGCTGGCGGTGGTTTTCCCAGCTCGGCTCGCTGATCCAGACCGTCGCGTCGGGGTTGATGCGCTTCAGGAGGTCGGCGCCGACCCGCAGCCCGCCGGTGCCGCCCAGCGCCTGAACGGTCACGATATTTTCTTTCTTGGAACCGAAAACAAGTTCCTGCACGGCCTTGTCGTAGACCCCCAGACCGTCGATCGGCAGGTAGCCTCGGTGCGGCACGCTCTTCAGCCGCTCGCTTTCCGCGTGGCGCACGCACTCGAGGAGCGGAATCTTCCCGCTGTCGTCGTAGTAGACGCCGACGCCGAGGTTTACTTTTCTCGGATTCTGGTCGGCGACGAACGCCTCGGTTACGCCGAGGATCGGGTCGCTCGGCGCCATCGGCAGCGCGGCGAGGGGGGACGGGGAGTGGGGAGCGTTCATGCTGATAAAATGATCGGTTCGCCGTTCGAGATTGTGCACTGCATTCTATCGTGAGCGTGACCTTTCCCAACAGCCCTTTCCGCCTCAACCAGCTTTTTGCGCCGGCGGGCGATCAGCCGGAGGCGATCGCACGCGTCGTGGAAGGCCTCGACGACGGCCTTGCCTTCCAGACGCTCCTCGGCGTCACCGGCTCGGGCAAGACCTACACGATGGCGAACGCGATCGCCCGCGTGGGCCGGCCGGCGCTGGTGCTCGCGCCCAACAAGACGCTCGCGGCGCAGCTCTATTCCGAGTTCCGCGAGTTCTTCCCGGAGAACGCGGTCGAGTATTTCGTCTCGTACTACGACTATTACCAGCCCGAGGCCTACGTCCCGGCGCGCGACCTCTACATCGAGAAGGATTCCTCGATCAACGACCACATCGAGCAGATGCGGCTCTCGGCGACCAAGTCGCTGCTCGAGCGCCGCGACGTGGTCATCGTGGCGACGGTGTCGTGCATCTACGGCATCGGCGACCCTTCCGAATACCACGGCATGATCCTGCACCTGCGCCAGGGCGAGAGGATGGCGCAGCGCGACGTGCTCGCCCGCCTGGTGGCGATGCAGTACACGCGCAACGAGCTCGACTTCCGCCGCGGCACCTTCCGCGTGCGCGGCGACGTGATCGACGTCTTCCCGGCGGAGCATGCCGAGCACGCAGTTCGAATTTCGCTGGACGATGATGTGGTGGAAAAGCTGGAGGTGTTCGACCCGCTGACCGGGCGCGTGCATCACCCGATGGCGCGCTTCACGGTGTACCCCTCGAGCCACTACGTCACTCCGCGCGAGACCACGCTGCGCGCGGTCGAGGCGATCAAGGCCGAGCTGCGGGAGCGCATCGAGTTCTTCCAGAAGGCCGGGCGCCTGGTGGAGGCGCAGCGGATCGAGCAGCGCACGCGCTTCGACCTGGAGATGCTGGCGGAGCTCGGCTTCTGCAAGGGCATCGAGAACTACTCGCGCCATCTCTCGGGACGCCGGGCCGGCGAGCCGCCGCCGACGCTGATCGACTACCTGCCGGGCGACGCGCTCATGATCATCGACGAGAGCCACGTCACCATCCCGCAGCTCGGCGGCATGTACAAGGGCGACCGCTCGCGCAAGGAGAACCTGGTCGAGTACGG
>Ga0068871_100002189_pt1 | contig 13276 bp, 10 predicted proteins | sample KBSMisM72_FD_72750 | JGI IMG/M metagenome (GOLD analysis project Ga0068871, IMG submission 72750) | Miscanthus rhizosphere microbial communities from Kellogg Biological Station, Michigan, USA - KBS Miscanthus M7-2 | ecosystem: Host-associated > Plants > Roots > Rhizosphere > Soil ... | reverse complement strand
TCATGCAGTTCACCGGAACGCCGGTCTCGATCGGGGCCGGATCGTTCATGGGAAGTTTGCGCAACAATGTTTTCTACAATTTCGCCAGCCGCATCGGGTCTCCGGTGTTGAGCGGCGAATTGGGTGAGTCGACCAATCCACCGCTGCAGCGCCTGCGATATTCGGACTACAACGATTTCTTCAACCCCGACGCAGACATTCAGACGAATTACGGATTGGGAGTCGTCGGCTTAACTCCTGGCTCTGCCGGCTATGGCCTCCACGATCTGGGCGGATTCAACGGGCACATGAACCCGAAGTTCACCCAGCCCACGGTGCTTCCGTTCCCGTTCGCTCCTGAGGATATCTGGACCCGCACCAAGAAAGTCTCGGACGTTCTTTCGACGTACCGGTCGATGTATACACCGGCTGCGGGGAGTCCTCTGCTTGCCGCGGGCGATCCGCAGGATGGACTGGGCGGCAATATCGGAGCGGTTGGTAACGGCGAATCCGCCGATCAGTTCGGGATGTTCGGAACGTCGGGCGGCACGCCTGGCCCGGTGAGCGTTGGTGTATCGCCGACGAGTGTCACGGTACAGCCCGCAGCAACCCAGCAATTCACCGCGATCGTTACGGGCGCCGCGAACAATGCCGTCACGTGGACGGCAACCGGTGGCTCGATCTCTACTTCCGGACTCTACACCGCAGGTACGACAGCCGGCTCGTTCACTGTGACGGCCACAAGCGTCCAGGATTCGACCAAGAGCGCGTCGGCCAACGTCACGATTCCGTCAGTACAGGTCAATGTGAGCGTCGGCGTCTCCCCCACGAGCGTCACAATCCAGCCCAGCGGCACGCAGCAGTTCACAGCGACCGTTACCGGCGCGGCAAACACGTCGGTGACGTGGACGGCAACCGGAGGTACGGTTTCCTCCGCTGGACTCTACACCGCGGGCGTCACGACGGGCTTGTTCACCGTCACCGCTACCAGCGTGCAGGATGCAACCAAGAGCGCGTCGGCTGCCGTGACTATTTTCACTTCGAGCTCCGGTGCGCGCCCGCGCATCATCCTGGATGCTCCAACTCTCGCGACGCTGCGTTCACGCAGGCAGGCAAACACGCCGGAATGGCAGAAGCTGAAAGCAACCTGCGACTCCTATGTTGGCGGCACCGTGTCCTTCCTTAACGGGAATGACTATCCTGACCGTCCGAGCGTGGGTGAGGGTTATCAAGGCAGCGGATATTACGACGCGTTATTACCTCTGGGCCTTTGCTATCAGACGGCACTCCTGTCCGATCCGACGAATGCGGCGAAGTACGGAGCCAAGGGCGTCGCGATCCTGATGGCTATGTCCGACCCCGCCAACCAGATCGCGGATGAATATCCTTGTCAGCCCACCGATGTGCACTGCGGTGTGTGGCTGCGCGACTACGGATACGGCATGCGCTTCTTCGGCGTGACCATGGGCCTAGGCTACGACTGGTTCCACGACCTGCTGACATCCGCGCAGCGGACCCAGGTTCAGAATTCGTTGAATGACTGGATCATCGGATTTGAGACCGGCAGAGACGGACAGGGCAACTTCGAATACGATCATCCGCAGGGTAACTATTTCGCCGGATACTACTGGGCGAAATGCGCAGCGGCGCTAGCCGTGCAGGGCGACAGCCCGCTTGGTGACACGTGGTGGAATGCCTGGTACAACCAGGAACATCTGGGTCGAGTGGCTCCGTATTACCGGGCGAATCTCGCAGGCGGAGGCTGGACCGAAGGCTACACGCAATACGGCATTCTGGCGACGTTGAATCAGTCGCTGCCGGTGCTGGCGGTGAAGACGGCGAAAGGAATCGACCTGATTCAGGCAGGCAACCCACAGTTGTCTTATACCTACCCGGTTGACAATCCACGCTGGCTGATGGCTTTCACCTGGCCTACGCGCGATTTCGTCGATGATCGTGGTGAACTGTATGGCACCGGAGATCCGAGGATCTGGCCAGGAACCGGCCGTCTCGACTCGTATCGATTCTCCGCCGGTTTACTCGCGATCCTGGGAGATCCGGCCGCGCCGATGATGCACCGGTACGCGCGCGACGCCAAGACTGCACTCGACGCGCTCGGTGCCGGCGACACCTCTGAATGGAGCGACTTCCTCTTCTGGGATCCTGCGGCGCCTGAGGCGGATTATTCGAGCCTCCCCCTCTCCTATCTGGCTCCTGGTATCGCTGAAGTGTCGGCGCGATCGGACTGGTCTCCGAGCGCTACATTTATGTCGTTTGTTTCGGGTCCGTATATCAATAGTCCAGGCGCGGGTCATGAAAACTTCGACAAGGGATCGCCGGCATTCGAAAGGAACAAGAACCCACTGCTGGTGAATCCCGGGGCGTGGCTGGCCCACGAACCATTCGGCGATCCGGGCTGGAGCTTGAAGTACGACGACCAATTCGGCAATTGGGATGTGGATCACAACATCGGCAATCGCAGCCTCTACAACACCTTTCAGGTGCGTCAGCTGGACGCGCAAGGTAACCTGCTCAAACCTTTCGGTCAGAGCTCGAACCAGCGTTCCGACGGGGTGCGGACGAAGATCAGCCGCTACGAAGATGGCGGATCGTATGTCCTGGCTACAGGGCAGTTTCTGGAGGACATGTATTATTCCGCGGTCACGTCATTGTCGCGGCAGATCCTGTACCTGCGCCCATCGCAGTTTATCGTTTATGACAGGAGCGGTATCTCCGACAAGTCGTTCGATCAGTATGAAGCGTTCCACTTCCCTGCGAATCCGGTGGAAGTCACCGCTCCGGCTCCCGGCACTCATCGTTTTGATGTGAACCCCGGCCTGTTCGCCGGATCTATGACCACCATCCTTCCAGCGAACGCGGCCATCGTGACGTCGGATCACCTCATCCACTCAACCGATTCCCGGACGTGGAACAAGGTATGGCGCACCGAGGTTCGTCCAACGGACGCGCCCGCGGCCAGCCGGCGCTGGATGACCGTTTTCGATCTGGCGCCGTCGTCCAGTCAGGTTGCCGCGGCAGCCTCTGTGAACGTCACGGCAGGTTCCGCGGTAGGAGCGCTGCTGCAATCGCCCGCCGGCAACAGCGTAGTCGTTTCCGGCACCGCAGCGGTGGGCATTGCGATCGCCGGACCGCTTGGTTATGTCGTTCCGGCAGCGCAGACACGCCACGTGATTACCGATCTGGCGCCGTCGGCGGGATACACCGTTTCCGTTGGTGTTTCGGGCGGGAACCACTCCGTCAGCATCGTTCAGGGCGGCAGTAGCACCGCTTCCGCCAACGGCGTCCTCACGTTCCAGGTAAGCGCAAGCGGTCTGGTAACGCCTTGAACCATCGGCCTCACCTAACTGAAAAACTAAGGCGCCGATACACTAAACCGCGTGCATTCACCGCGCGGTCCCCGAGTTGGCGCCTAGCTTGCGGCCTAATGGCAACCCTGGCTCCTCTCGCCTCTGGCGGCACGATGGATGTGACAACAACCAATTGATTGTAGGCACAGAGGCGGGGATGGCAGCCAAGCGATTGCACCCGAAAGCGATCTTCTTTGACCATTGTGTCCAGGTCTCGATTAGTTGCGTCGATGACCCGGACGTCCACCACTTGCCGCCTGCTGCCGCCCGATCGATAGAATTCCTTAGTTGGATCGCTCGCAGGATTTTCGCCTGCCCTAACTGGCTTAGATCTCCAATCTCGTCAAAAGAATACCCTGCCTCCGTTTGCTTGGGCCAGCTTCCCGTCGCGCGCACTGGTGGCGCCCGTGAAGGCGCCTTTCTCATAGCCGAATAGCTTGCTTTCCAGCAGCGTATCCGGAATAGCGGCACAATTCAGACACACGAACGGTTTGTCCCGCCGCGCGCTAAGTCCATGGATTTGTTCAGCAACCAATTCCTTCGCGGTCCTGGTTAGACCGGTGATCAACACACTGCCTTCGCCGAAACTAACGCGATTGTAGTACTACCCCTCGATCGCAGAGAGGACCACCCCGACCCGTTCTCGGAACGTATTGGCGTACGCGGCACTGCCGCTGATGCGCAGCCCCATCAAGTAGAGAGAGCCCTTTCCGGTGCCGTTCAGTAGCGCTGGATCCGATGACAAGGCGAGGTACCCCCCGGATTTCACGTTATGCAAGCGTACCGCCTCGGCGGCTATGATCAGGTCCGTCTGCTGAAACAACGTATCCCAATCGTTGTTGGTGCTTTCGAAGGCCACTTGATCTGGCGGCTTATCTTTCCACCGTCGCTTAAAAAACGTCAGCGTGGCATTGTCGCCGCCATATTGCTGGACGAAGTCCACCAATCCTGCGTAGTTCGCACGGCCCGTGGTCTGGATGAAACCGCGGCCGCGGAATTTCATAAAATCTGCTTCCTGAAGAAACCCTGTGACAATGGGATCCCTGACTGAAGGAACATCGGCGGGCCACACTTCCCCCGACCAGCGGATATCCGTGGTTCGAGCGAACCGGTCTGATCCCGCAAGGCTCCGATGGGTTGCAACGTAAGCGTCGTTGTTGAAACATTGAAACGCCGTTTGGTTTCCGGCCAGCGTGTTGTAAGAGCGCTTCGTTCCCTGAATCCGGTCAAACAAATAGGCGATGCCGGGATGGCCGGATGCACCCATCTTCTCGGCCTGCGGAGTAAAGTCTCCGCGAACCTCGTTGGAAAGGATGCTCATAAGGGACACAAACTGGATTAGATTGATGCTTCCCCCGAAGATCTGGTTGATCCTATTCCAGAATCGGTGGAAACCAAGCTCGTTCTGGGCGGTATCCACGAGTTGCACGCCACTCCAAGGCGACTTGTTCCCCAGCGTCGCATTGAACCACTTGGTATAACTCTGCGCCTTCTCGCGATGGAAGTAATCGTCGATCTCCGAGCAGGTCTCGAGCGTGACTCCGGAGCAGAAGTCAATGGCGGCCTCGGATACGGGCGGTCCTGGCGGCATAATAGTCCTCTTTCGGGGATCCGACTGTCGCAGCGTTCTCCCTTGCTGTTTTTCGTCACAGCAAACTTTTCCCTTGTGCTACTGCGTACTTTTAGCTTATATTCGCGACAGTCCGTTGGCTAGCGTTAAGACTGTTGCGGCCGCAGCAAGGAGGAACTATGGCCAAGAACATCATTATCTGTTCGGACGGAACGGGTAATACGGCCATTAAGAATAGAGGTACTAATGTATTTAAACTCTTCGAAGCTGTCGATCTGAACGGCCATCGCACCAATCCTGACCTGGATGCGCAGGTAGCGCTTTATGACGACGGAGTTGGCACCCAGACCTTCCTGCCGCTCAAGCTGTTGGGGGGTGCATTCGGATTCGGACTCGCCCGGAACGTACGGAATCTCTACAAAGAACTGGTAAGAATTTACGATCCCGGAGATCGGATCTATCTCTTCGGGTTCAGCCGGGGCGCGTTCACGGCGCGATCCCTGGCCGGAATGATCGCTAAGTGCGGCGTCCTGGACCGGGAGAAGCTCCCGACGTCTGTCTCCTTGCAAGACGCCGTCCAGAAGGCCTATAAAACATACCGCCGGTCTTATCGTACGCGGATCCAGAAGGTTACGCATGCAGTCCTGCGTAAGTTCGCCCTTCGTAAATCGGATACGCACGCTCTGGAGGACTTCCGCAAGCGCCATTCCATTGATTACGACGTGCGGATCCGGTTCATCGGAGTGTGGGACACCGTGGACGCAGTGGGCGGACCTTTGCATACCAGCGACATTATCAACGCCGTCTTTCATCGCTTCAAATTCCCCGACCATGTGTTGAGCGGCCAGGTGGACCACGCCTATCAGGCGATGGCAGTCGATGAAGCTCGTGCCGCCTTCCAGCCGGTTCTATGGCAGGCTGATCCGCGGATCGAGCAGGTTTGGTTCGCCGGCGTGCATTCCAATGTCGGTGGCGGCTACGCCAAGCAAGGCATGTCGCTGGTGACGCTCGAATGGATACTCCTGGCGGCCCATGATCTTGGCCTCAGGATTCTGCAGTCTGACCGCGAATACTATCGCGAGCATGGAAATGTCGATGATAAGCTCTACGATTCGCGCGCGGGACTGGGCGTCTTCTACCGCTGGAAGCCGCGCGACATGCGAACCTTGAGCGAAAAGCAAAAAAGCGGATGGCCGCCCTCGATCCATCTGAGTGTCCTGGAACGCATCGCGCATGGAACGGACGGCTACAATCCGGGTACGCTGGCGCACACTGTCGGAGTCACGTTCACGCGAAGCAACCATCCCGATCCAATCCGGGCCGCGGAAGAGGACGCCGCGGCTGCTGGGCGGGCCCGGGCGGTCGAGGCGGCGCTAAAGGACGCGTTCGCGAAAAGGGGCGCGGAGCTGGATAACGTCAAACACACTCTCATAGTGGGGCGTCTTTCCTACTACATCGGAGTCCTGTCCTGCATCGGCCTGGTCCTGATTATGCCTGGAATTCTGTACCGGGCGGGCAGGCTAATCGTCCAGAACCTGGAAGCCGGGCAATGGAACGAAATGTTTCCCAACGCAATCCGCCTGCTGCATGCCCCGTGGATACTGGCCACACTGTTATTCGCCCTGGCCTTATCGGCAGGGATCGGGAAGTACATCGATAGCGTTAGAAACAGAGCATTTTCGCAGTTCTGGCATCTTTCCCGTCAAGAACTACGGACGGCGCTTAAAGATGCCAAAAAGCAGATGCAAGCGGCAGGCGGGAAGTAGCGAGCGTTGTAACGTTCGGAGCTTCACGATCACTAAGGTTCATACTCGGCAATCTCGTAACAGTTTGGATCGTCTGATAAATCGGGTTTCAGTCGGAGGTGGCTGATGCGGCGGGTTTTCCATTTTCTTTTCCTGGGGTTCACGTTAGCTCGGCTGGCGGCCGCCGGCAATGTCTACGGAACGCTTCGCGAAGGCAATAAGCCGCTATCGGGAGCTTCGGTAGTCATGACCTGCGGCAAGGAAAGGGTTCCCGGCAAGACTGACACAGAAGGCGTTTATCGGGTGTTTGCGCGGGCAACGGGAGCCTGCCAGCTGCTTGTCGATCTTCCCGGCAGGCGAATGAGCGCCCCCGTCTATTCCTTTGACCGGCCCACGGCTTACAATTTCGACGTGGTCCGGGACGGGAATAACTGGATCCTGCGAAAGCATTAACCCATGCCCGACGCCCCCAAACCGCGCGATACGTGGGACAAAGTCCAGGTTCTGCTTGACCCGATCGGCAAGATCCTCACCGCTCTTTTGGTGGTGGCCCTGGGCTATTTCGGTAACCGGGCTCTCGAGAATGACCAAAAACGGCGCGCCTACGTCGAACTGATGAGTACCCGGGAACAAGCGGATAACAACCTGCGAAAGGATATGTTCAGCAAGGTTATCGATCAGTTCATCGGGCAAAAGGCGGCCGGCCTGGAGCCGCGAATTCTCAATCTGGAGCTGTTGGCATACAACTTTCACGAATCTATCGACCTGGGTCCTTTGCTCAAGCAGGTTTATGCGGAGTCGTTAGCTACCAACGCTACGCAGACCCAGCGCAAACGGCTGCAACGGCTGGCGCAGGATATCGTGTCGCGCGAGGTGGACACTCTTCAGGAAACCGCGTGTGTATTGAAGACCGATATCAACTTCGAGGAGTTGCAGCAGACTCAGGTCATGCCGCATGTAATCCGGGGCACCTGCCCGCTAACGCCGGAATTGCACAGCAAGTGGTTTAACGTCGATGTGATGACCAACCCGCAAACGACCGATCTGAAACTTCAAACCGAGGTGGATGTCGTGCTCTCGATTCGAACCGCGGCCGAGGCGCAGGAGCAGGAAAAGGAAGTTCAATTCGCTGTCAGCCCGTTCGACTTTCCCCTAATCGACAATACTCGGCTGGATAATCGCAGTCGCGTCTCCTTGGTCATGACGCGCGTGGACGATGGCGGCGTGACGCTGACGCTGGTTTACTTTCCTGGATCGCGGTCCAGCGTCAAGGACAGACCGTATCAGGATGAGGTCATTCAGAGCTTGAGTGAAGTGCGGGCCCAGTAAGGAGGGATTCTCGTCATGTCGTATATAAATGCAACGGCCGGGGTCGTGCTCCTGATTGCAGGTGGCTGGAGTCTCGCCATTATGGGGGTCGATCGCGTCCATGCGGCCCGGCAGGAAACCTCACAGGACCCGGCCAACTCCGATAAACAAACCGCCAAACAGGATTCAGCCGACAAACAGGGCAACCCGGATCAAGACAAACAGAAGAAGCAGGATAATAGCGGAAAACCAAACAAGAAGAACAACGGAGCCAAGACCAAAGGCGGAGCCACGGTGACCTTCACGGTCCTCAGCGATCCACAAACTCCGATCAAGGGCGCCGTGGTCCTGCTGTACAGCGACAACTCCCAGGAACGAAAGACTACGGCCGCCGACGGAAAGGCGTCCTTTCAGGTCCGCGACGGCCCGATGACTCTCCGGATCCTGGCGGATCACATGGAGCCCTATCAAAAGCTGCTAACCGACGACCAAAAGAACTCCGGTCTTCGAGTTATATTGCAGGCCAGATGAGTGGAACGGAGGCATCGCCACGCTCAGAAAGGAAACACATCCGTGAACCTGGGACGGCTCTAAATCGGAGCCATCCCGTCGAATCCCGTTGTCCTTGAAGCTGAAGCCTCCCAGAGTGGTTCAGCTTCGATAAAAGAAGAGTCGAAAGGAAATGCTATGAAACCTGTGATTATTACGTGCACGCCCAAGAGTCTGCCGAAGGAACAAGCTATAGCGGCCGCCCGAACCGCGATCAAGATCAATCCGCAGAATCATGTGCCTCTCGCCCACCTCGCCGGCGCCATGCGGGGGCTGCAAATTACGCCGCAGCGCATCGCCCTGGTAACGAAGAAATACTGGGGCATTCAGGGCGTCAAGCTTACAGTCTCCTTCATGGACACGCCGCCTGCCGACCTGCGCAAACGAATCCTGCTGCACATGAATGCCTGGGCAGAGACCGCGAATGTGAAGTTCACGGAGACCAAGACAGGAGGTCAGGTCCGGATTGCTCGCGTGGAGGGTGAAGAGGGCGGCTACTGGTCCTATCTCGGCACCGATATTCTGCACATCGCCAAGAGCAAGCAGACGATGAACCTTGAAGCATTCACCATGCAGACGCCCGAATCGGAGTATCACCGCGTGGTGCGGCACGAAACCGGCCATACGCTTGGTTTTCCGCATGAGCATATGCGTAAAGCCCTGGTCGATCGAATCGATGCGGCCAAGGCGATCAAGTATTTCATGCGAACTCAGGGCTGGAGCGAAGATGAAGTTCGCGCGCAGGTTTTGACGCCAATCGAAGAATCGACCATCCAGGGAACTACTCCGGATGAGAAATCCATCATGTGTTATCAGATTCCCGGCGACTTGACAAAGGACGGGAAGCCGATCATCGGCGGGAAAGATATCGACAACTCGGACTCCACATTTGCCGCCGGCATCTACCCAAAGACGTCGAAACCCAAGGCCGTGAAGGTGAAGGCGAAGGCCAAAGCCGCAGCCAGGGGTGGCAGGGACTAAGCCCAGCCGCTGTCCCGGGAGCCAGCGGCTTACACCCGAATCGTAAATTCGCGGACCAGACCTTCCGCGGATTTATAGTCTTCGGTGGAAGTAAATTCGCTCTCCTTTTTCAATTCGTCTACCAGGAGGCGCCGGGGAACTTCAGTGCCGGCGTCTTCGCTGCCATGCGCACCGGCTTTTGTGGAGCATAGCGTCTCTATGCGGCCTTGAGCGGCGTGCTCGGCTTTGTGCTTGAATCCCGCCCACAAGGTCTTCGGTGTGGCGTTCAGGCTTCCATGGTGTCCCACCTTATATAGGTCCACGTCTCGCAACAAAGTCATCCATGCGGGATTTTGAAAGGCGAAAGCCCAGTTTTCGATCTGAGCATCGCCCGGAAACAGCAGCTTCTTAGCGCCGATTTCCAACAGCAGAATGACGCTGGTATTGTTCATCACATCATCCAACTCCCGCACAAGGGCGAGCATCTGGCTGGCCTGAATCTTTCTGGCCTCCCGGATGAACCAGCGGACTTTAGGCCCGCGGGTTTTCGATACGTTGCCAGGGAACAGCTTGTGAGGGCGGCTGGAAACGGTTCTCGCTACTGCGGCGTTTTGCGCCGCCCAGAAATTTCGGAACTGCCAGAACTCCGCTGGATCCTTCGCTCGCTCGACTCGAATCTTATCACTCTGCTTCAGGTTGGGCGGACCCAGGACGGTAATCTTCACACCGGGAAGAAGACCATTCAACTGCATGCCGGCATTCACGTAGTACGGCGTGCCGGCTCGCCCCATCGCCATAAGATTCTTGACAGCGGACAAATTCTTTAAGTTGTCGTCGCCCAGGAAGGAAACTTGATCCGCCGTAGCGGAGTCCGTCACCGCCGCATTCTGCCTGGCCCACGTGCCAATGCCTGCGGCCACACGATGCATCGCCTCAAGCGAACCTAGATAGTGCGCAGTCAAGTGCTTAGCACTAGCGCCGCCCTTCGCTCCCACGGTGACAGTGGCCGTCAGCGCATCAGGCTTGGCGTTAGGATCCTCCGTCCACGGTTGGACAACGAAATCGGGCTTCAACGCCGCTATCGTTTTGCCGGTACCATTCCCGTCCGTCGCGAAGCCGCTGATGTGATCGCGATGCCGGTGTGTGACAACCACGATGTCCAGCTTAGAACCGCATTGCGCTTTGATATCAGCGGCTATTCGCTGCATGTAGTCTTTTGGCTGTCCCGCCGGAGCGGAAGTACTGCCGAAGTCGATCAAGATGCGGCGTTTCTCCTGGGGGTAGTTGAAGGTCAGAAGGAAGCAGTCCCCAAACCCCACGTTGTACATCCGAATGCTGACGGACCCAGGCCCGGACCCCGTGGTGCGTTTCGCCGCAGGTTTCTTCACGGCCATCAGTTATTCCTCCTGACCTCGAACAGCGCGATACCAGTCCATGGCACCGCGTAGATGAATCTGCCGGAAGGGAGACATTGCGGAACTCTGCCCGCTGAATGCGCCGGCACGCCACAAGTATGCGAGGCGATCACTCTGCTTCTTCTGAACGCTCTCCCGTGCCGGATCCAGGACGGAAGTGCCGATGTTATATTTCACGTGTCCGTATTCATCGAAGATCAGTGCGTTCCCGCCGTAAAGAGTCACCTCGGTATTGCCCGGCATGCCCTCAGGAGCCTGAATGCCTCGCCGGCCCAGTTCCCGCGCCAGTAGCGTCACTTGCTGGACATACTCAACCACGGTTTCCCGGAGGATGAAGCCGTCTCTCCCGGTACGAACGCAAGGTCTCACGGAGCATACCCTCGTATCCGCATCCTCATTCAGCTTCAGGAGCTTGCGATTCTCCCAAAGAAACCGGAACAATTCGTCTTTGTCAGACTTCATGCTCTCGAAATGCGTGCGGTCGTACAGGAACAGCTCCGGGGATTCTGGTGGATCCCAAGTCCCCGCTTCCCGTCCTTCCTGAGCCTTTTGATCCTCTAGAATTCCAAACTTGACGAACCACTCGAACAGTCTCGGCCGCATGGAATACTTGTCGTCCATGGGATTCAATTCCATGTCTATGGTGAGGAGCGCCCGGGCAAAATCACTGAGCTGGAGATCCGTTGGAGGGCAATAGTCGATTGCCCTGATGCACACGGTCAGCATTCTCTCGGCAATTTCGGCGCCTTCCTCGGCCGCCCGTTGCCGGTTGAGATTGCTTCTTCCCAGAGCCTCCATCCGGCGAATCCAAACATCCAGGTGTGCGTTGATCACCGCGGCCACCAGCACTTCGCCGCACGCGTGCGGTTCCTGGTATTCAGGGGAAGAAAGATAATCATTTCGGGGCTCCAATTGAACCGAGCGGCGGAGTGCCTGCCCGCGGACCCCTGAGATTTCCGCACCCATCTGAGCCGCCAAACCCAAGAGCGCTGAGTTACGCAGCTTCTCCGGAGTTACGCTGGAACGCTTGATGTCGATCTTCTCTCCCTGCGGAAGTCCTAAGTCGATCAATCGCGCTACCAGAGACTGCGCCGAGAACGTCGAGAGCAAAGCGACAATATCGGCAAATCCTTCGTGGAATCCGGCCTGTTGCGGCGAAGAAGGCTCGGTATAGAGTTCGCGCAAACCATCCAATAAGGCGTGGGTGGTTTCGTGCGCGACTACCTCATGAGACAGGCAGGTGAAAATCTGCTTCTTGCCGTCGAGCGCCGGGAAATAACCAAAGAAGAGCCCGTGTGCCTCTTTGGCGTAAAAAGCGTTGGCATCGCAGAACGCATGAGGCGCGATCTGGATCTGATGACCGCCAAAACTCCAGCAGATTCTGCGCCCCATCGCGTATTCGAAACGCGACAGCGTCTTCATGACGATCGCGTAGACCATGCAGGCATGAAAGGCGGGACTGGTTAGCAGTTGCCGGTCGGTGAGATGCTCGAATGGATCCGGAGGAGCTTGATCTTCGCGGTTCCATTTCCTGACGATCTTAAGCGCGCGATAGAACGTATCGGTGGTCGAATCGTAGTCCACAACGTGAGCACGATACCCTCGCGGACCATCATCGAGAGCCTCATTGGGGATCTCGATCTGGGTTCGCAGGATTTTTCCCTTGTCCGCAACGCTGGGATCCATCGCGAAGACCGTCACCCACCTGGTCGGATAAAACGGGATCGTCGCTTTCGACCCAGGTGCACGCTTCTTGGCGGCCGATACTCTTTTCGAGGGCGACTTGATCATCTGGACATCCTTCCTCGCTCAGCGAGCACCGCGGCCAGTCCAATAATATAGGTGACTGTCCTTCTGGTCATAGTTCACCCTCCCTGGTCGGATTTCTCAAGTATTGGAGACAACCGAGGCGAACGCGTAGGTTACGAACGCATTCGCAACGTCGCCGTGATCTTTGATGAAGCCGCCGGATCCGTCGAGACAATTGATCTTTTGGCTCTGAAACTGATACGGAGTGCCCACGGTGTGGAGCGCTCCTGTCGTCGATTCCGCAGTCTTTTGCGCGCCGTTGCGACCGATGCCGCCGTAGGGATCATTGGCGTCGCCCACTGCCTCCACGCTATCGCCCGCCAGACGCGAAGCCACCGCGTAGACCGTTCCCACAACTTGGTCCTGTGCGGAGTAGGTTGCGATAAGAGGACCCGTCACAACTTTCTTATCGATCACGTCGCGGAAAAAACCCGCTTGGCCCTTTCCATTGTTGGGACTGAATCCGTAGTGAGAGAAGGCCGCTTCGAGCAGAAATAGCGATTCCACGTGCGAGTTCGTGTGCGCCAGGGACTTGGCGCATCCGGCCATCAGCCGTCCGCCCAGACTATGCCC
>Ga0068871_100002187_pt1 | contig 13285 bp, 10 predicted proteins | sample KBSMisM72_FD_72750 | JGI IMG/M metagenome (GOLD analysis project Ga0068871, IMG submission 72750) | Miscanthus rhizosphere microbial communities from Kellogg Biological Station, Michigan, USA - KBS Miscanthus M7-2 | ecosystem: Host-associated > Plants > Roots > Rhizosphere > Soil ... | reverse complement strand
AACAACGCCCAATCCGGAAAAAGCAGGAAGAAAGGATTCTCGACTGCCTTTGGGTTGGCCAGAACCAGCGCCCCCTGGCCTAGATAATTGAACAGGAGTGCCGGCAGCACCACGACCAGCCAAGCTGCGCGGATCGGACCACGACCAAAATGTCCGAGGTCGGCGTAGAGTGCTTCAGCCCCGGTCACGACCAGAAAAACGGCACCAAGCGTATAAAATCCGACAATGCCGTGGTGGAGAAGAAAGTGCACGCCATACCAGGGATTGAATGCCAACAAAACTCTCAGATTCTGTCCGACCTGCCAGATCCCCGCTGCCGCGATCGCTACAAACCAAAGCATCATGATCGGCCCGAAGAACGCGGCGACCCTGGCGGTACCGCGTGACTGCACGGCGAATAGGCTGACAAGAACGAGCACTGTGAGAGGCACGACGTAGGCATCGAACGCAGGCGTCACGATTTTCATGCCTTCGATAGCCGAGAGCACCGACAGCGCCGGTGTGATGATGGCATCACCGTAAAACAGCGCACCACTGATGATACCGAGAAGGACTAGGAGGCCACCGCGACGCAGCAGCGCGCGCGATGCCAAGGCCATCAATGCCAGCGTACCGCCCTCACCGTTGTTATCCGCGCGGAGCAAAATCAGTACGTATTTGGCTGTCACCACAAGCAAAAGCGCCCAGATGATCAACGACAGAATCCCGAACACAACCGCTTCGCTCGCGGGGTTTCCGGAGCCCGTTGCCGCCAGAACCGCCTCGCGCAATGCGTAGAGTGGACTGGTGCCGATGTCGCCGTAGACAACACCGATACTGCCGAGCGCCAGTGACCAGAAACCAACTTTGACCGACGCGTCGCCACCATTCGTGGCCGCAGCCGAGCCGCCAGGCAGGGCGGCGGTACCGTGGGACATGTTCGGCCTTAGGAATTTTGCTTGGCAAAAAACTGAGGGACGCGGCTTATAACGTCCCGGCGAAGGCTACAGCACATCCATTTGCGCAATCCAGTGGAGCGAGCCATGCAAAGGCCGCATCCGCCGTGTTGTATTTATATTATAATAATCAATGGCTTATGGTGTCGGACCTACACCGTCACCTGGGTGCCGACTTCCACAACACGCCCGGTGGGTATCTGGAAAAAGTCGGTCGCATCGCTGGCCGAACGGGCTAGCGCAATAAACAGATGGTCCTGCCACGATGGCATCCCCGATTTCGCGGAAGGTTTCAGCGCGCGCCGCGACAGGAAGAATGACGTCGACATAATGTCAAATTGCCAGCCGTGCTTGCGCGCAATCGCCAGCGCCTTCGGCACGTTGGGTTGTTCCATGTAACCGAATTTCAGAGACACTCTGGAAAAATGCCTCGACATCGGCGTAATCCGCACTCGCTCCTCTTCGGGCACGCGAGGCGTATCCGCGGTAATGATCGTGAGGATCACATTGTTTTCGTGCAGAACTTTGTTGTGCTTGAGATTGTGCAGCAGCGCGGTCGGTGCAAATTCCGGATCACTCGTCAAAAACACGGCAGTGCCGGGCACGACATAAGGCGGCTTCTTCTCCAAACTGCGGAACAGAGTGTCGAGCGGCACTTCCGTCCGTCGTGTCTTGCTGATGAGGATATTTGTTCCGCGCCGCCAGGTGATGATCAAAAGCACCATGGTCGCGCCAAACAGAAGCGGAGCCCAGGCACCCTCAAACAGTTTGAGGAAGTTGGCCGAGAAGAACACGACATCGACCACCACAAACGGCGCGATCAACAACAACGTGTGCCAAAGAGACCATCGCCATCCCTTCCAAATCACGATGAAGGCGAGGATCCCATCCACGACCATCGTTGTCGCGACTGCGATACCGTATGCGGAAGCGAGCGCACTCGACGTACGGAACAGACCAACGAGAAGGAGCACGCCAATCATCAGGGAGATTGTGACGCGCGGGATGTAAATTTGGCCAGCGTGCGAGGCCGATGTGTGCAAAATAGTGAGCCGCGGCAACAGCCCAAGCTGGATTGCCTGATGCACAAGCGAATACGCCCCCGTGATCACAGCCTGACTTGCGATTACCGTCGCCGCTGTCGCCAGCACAACCATCGGCAACAAGAGGGTCTCGGGAACAAGTTTATAGAACGGGTTTTCGATCGCCGAGGGTTCCGCCAGAACTTTGGCGCCTTGCCCGAAATAGTTGATCAGCAATGCGGGCAGCACGAGAGTGAGCCACGCAATTTGAATCGGTTTGCGGCCGAAGTGGCCAAGATCTGCGTACAGCGCTTCGCCGCCGGTCACGACAAGAAAGACCGCACCAAGTGTGACCAACCCAATCGAACCGTGATGAAGAAGGAATTCAACGCCGTAGTACGGATTGATGGCGAAAAGCACAGTCGGATCGTCGCGAATATGAAGCCCGCCGGCGATCGCAATGGCGATAAACCAGACCACCATAATGGGTCCGAACATCGCCGCTACCTTTGCGGTGCCCCGGCTTTGCGTCGCGAACAATGCGATCAGAATGATGACCGTGAGCGGCACAACGAATTCGCTGAAGCCAGGACTTACGATCTTGAGCCCCTCTACCGCCGATAGAACCGAAATCGCCGGGGTAATCACCGAGTCCCCGAGGAACATCGAAGCGCCGATCACGCCGACAATGAAAACGAAAGCTGTACGTCGCCCAAGCGCTCGAGTTGCCAGCGCAGTGAGGGACAGAGTGCCACCCTCTCCGTTGTTGTCGGCGCGTAGCAGGATGAGAACGTATTTGAGAGTGACCGTTATGATCAGCGCCCAGACGATCAGGGATAGGACCCCAAGCACAACGCCCCGGCTGGCCACGTGATCTCCGGCACTTGCCGCAATCGCGGCCTCTCGAAACGCGTACAGCGGACTGGTGCCGATGTCGCCATAGACAACGCCGACGCTCCCCAATGCCAGCCCCAGAAGCCCCGGCGGCGCATCATCGCGTATCTGTGCGGGCGCCGTGGTCTGGTTCGCACTGTCACTCATGAAACATGCCGTGTCCGCGTTAAAGCCGGGCCTTATATCACTGCGTCGGGCCTGGGAATACGGGACGAATGGCGCGAACTGACGGTTCCGTTAAGGGGTCAAATTGTCCGGCAGCGGCGGTTCTTCACGCATCAAGGTGATCGTGACACGCCGGTTCGGCGACATATAGGGGTCGTCGGGAAAAAGCGGATCGGTGTCGGCTTTGCCTGCCACCATATAGATATTTCCTGCCGGAACACCTTCCGCGTCCAGAATCTGGCGTACGGCATTCGCGCGATCGGCGGACAGTTCCCAAGGCCCGTAACCGGGCTTTGGCGGCACTTTGCTGGATGCCGTATGACCAGTGATGGAAAGCCTATACGGCATAGCCTTGAGTTGTGGGGCGATCTTTTGAATCAACTTGCGGGTGCGCTCTAGGGGCTCTTTCGCTCCATCGGCGAACATTGAACGTCCATCCTGATCGACAATCTCGATATTGAGACCCTGCTTGGTCTCCTCGAGCATGATGTGCTTCGAGGTCTCGGAGATCTCCGGCATATCCTGCAGGGCTTGTCTTAACGAGGCGGAGGCAAGCGAAAATTTGCGATCTTCCTTGAAACGCGCGCCATAAGCTCGCTGTCGGTCGTGTTCGTCGGGAGATGGAGTCGCCGAGGCTTCCGAGGGATCGACGTGGGCGGCGTTTTTCAACCTGGGTCGCGTCGGTAATCCCAAGACTTCGATGATGCCGGAATAACGGACACGGTCCTGGACACCAAAGGCATCGCGCATTGAACCGGCCACAACTTGGAGCTTGGCCTGATCCTGGGTCGAAAATGCGACCAGCATCACGAAGAAGCTCACCAGCAGACCCATCAAATCGGCGAAGGTGACGAACCACCCGTGACCACCGCCGTGCGCTTCTCCTCGACGCTTTGCCATGTCTGCTGCGAAGGCGCCGCGTCAGGCGGGCACTGCTTCCGCTCCCTCATCCGCTTTGCTTTCTTCTTCCGGGTGCCGGTGCTTCTCAGGAAGGTATGCAAGCAGCATTTCGCGCACGAGCGTCGGGCTTTTGCCTTCACGGATCATCAGAATTCCATCGATGATCAGTGTACGGTTGATTTCCTCATCCACCAGTTTGAGGTGAAGCTTGTCGGCAAGCGGCAGGCACAAGAGGTTGGCAACCGCTGCCCCGTAGAAGGTCGCCAGCAGTGCCACTGCCATGAACGGTCCGAGCTTGGATGGGTCGGTCATATTGGCAAACATCTGCACCATGCCGATCAAGGTGCCGATCATGCCGAAGGCAGGCGCGCAATCGCCGATCGCGCGATAGATTTTCTGCCCCTCGTCCAGATGCGTTAGAAAATTGTCCCGGTCGCGTTCGAGGTTGTCGCGGATGAAGTTGCCATCGTAGCCGTCGGCGACGAAACGGACACCCTTGGCAAGGAAAGGATCCTCGATCTCGACCTTTTCGAGACCAATCGGTCCCGACTTCCGCGCAACTTCGGCAAGACCGGCCAGTTCATCGACCAGATCGCGCTGACTCATGCGACGCAGCGAGAAAGCGAATTTTGCCCCAAGCGGCAAGCCATGGAAGATCGAAGAAAGCGGAAAACGGATCAAAGTCGCTGCGAAAGCGCCGCCGAAGATCACGATGGCGGCATGCGCATCGAGGAACATCCGCAAATCGCCGCCCATGAGAATGAGCGTGGCAAGGACCACTACCCCCGCCAGCAGGCCTAGACTCGTTGCGATATCCATTACCCAACCCCAACGCGCACAGCTTGCCGTTCATTCCGGACGCCCAAAGGCGACCCTAGACTGGCGCTGTTAAAGGGCGGTAAAGGCTAACCGTTGGTGAAAGAAAAATAGCCCGCATCGGGAGCCCAACGCGTGACCCACTGCGGAAAAGCTGCAAAAATCGACCCAAAATAGTCGGAAATGCCGCAGGTTTCCCGGGCGTTTCAATAAATCGGAGGAATGCGACCCATGCGTGAGATTGGCCATTTTGTAGGGGGCAAAGCCGTTAAGGGGACTTCCGGCCGCTTCGGCGACGTCTTCGACCCCAATACAGGCGAGGTCCAGGCCCAGGTCGCTCTCGCTAAACATTCCGAGGTCGAGCATGCCATCGCCAATGCGCAGGCGGCGCAGCCCGGCTGGGCCGCGACGAACCCGCAGCGCCGCGCGCGCGTCATGTTCAAGTTTCTCGAGCTGATACAAAAGGAATTCGACACACTCGCCAAACTGCTTTCGTCCGAGCACGGCAAGACCATTCCCGATGCGCGCGGGGACATTCAGCGCGGCGTCGAAGTGGTGGAGTTTGCCTGCGGCATTCCGCATTTGCTGAAGGGCGAATTCACCGAAGGTGCCGGTCCGGCCATCGACCTCTATTCGGTCCGCCAGCCACTCGGCGTCGTCGCCGGCATCACACCGTTCAATTTCCCGGCGATGATTCCGATGTGGAAATTCGCTCCCGCAATCGCGTGCGGAAACGCGTTCATCCTCAAACCGTCAGAACGGGATCCGTCTGTTCCGATGCGTCTTGCCGAACTCATGGTGGAAGCGGGATTGCCGCCAGGAATACTCAACGTCGTCAACGGCGACAAGGAAGCGGTCGATACGCTCCTCACCGACCCGCGCGTCATGGCCATCGGTTTCGTGGGTTCGTCAAATATTGCGGAATATATCTACGCAACTGGTTGCGCCAACGGCAAACGCGTCCAGTGCTTTGGCGGCGCAAAGAATCATATGATCGTTATGCCGGACGCCGACATGGATCAGGCGGTGGACGCACTCGTCGGAGCAGGCTACGGCTCCGCCGGTGAGCGTTGCATGGCCGTGTCCGTGGCTGTCCCGGTCGGCAAAAAAACGGCCGACATACTCGTCGAAAAGCTGATTCCGCGTGTCGAGAGCCTGAAGATCGGTCCTTCCAGTGATCCGCAGGCCGACTATGGACCGATGGTGACGCGCGCGCATCTGAACAAGGTGAAGGATTACGTGGACCTGGGCGTCAAGGAAGGCGCGAAACTCGTGGTCGACGGCCGCGGCTTCAAGCTTCAGGGCTACGAGAACGGAAATTTCATGGGCGGCTGTCTGTTCGACGACGTCAAGCCGAACATGCGCATCTACAAGGAAGAGATTTTCGGACCCGTCCTGTCAGTCGTGCGTGCAAAAGACTACGAAGAGGCCGTGCGGCTGCCATCTGAGCACGAATACGGAAACGGCGTTGCGATCTTTACGCGCGATGGTGATGCGGCCCGCGACTTCGTCAATCGTGTACAGGTTGGCATGGTCGGCGTGAATTTCGCGATTCCGGTGCCTCTCGCCTATCACACGTTCGGCGGCTGGAAGCGCTCCGGCTTCGGAGACCTCAACCAACACGGCCCGGATTCGATCCGTTTCTACACCAAGACCAAGACGGTGACCGCGCGCTGGCCAACGGGGACAAAAGAAGGCGCGGAATTTGTAATTCCGACCATGAAGTAAGGACATCGCGGTAAGCTTGCCCGCAAGACTGTCGCCAGTTTCGGAGCTTTCATGTCGGAATATCAGCTTTATTGCTTCGCGCAGTCGGGCAACGCCTATCGTGCGGCCCTGATGCTCAACCTCATTGGCGCCGACTGGAAGCCGATCTGGGTCGATTTCTTTAACGCAATGGTTCAGCGAACGCCGCAATTCCGTTCCGATGTCAACGAAATGGGCGAGGCCCCCGTTCTCTTGCACGACAAGAGGAAGTTGACCCAATCCGGTGTGATCCTGACCTACCTCGCGGGCCGCAGCGGAAAGTTTAAACCTCAGGGTGAAGAAGAAGAACTGGAGGCATTGCGTTGGATTATCTTCGATAATCAGAAAGTGAACGGATTTCTCGGCCCGTTCCGCTTTCTCAAGAATTTTGCCAAACCGGCGGGGGATCCGGCCGTGCTGGCGTTTCTCAAAGGGCGCATCGACGGCAATCTGGCGATCGTCAACAAGCGGCTCAGCGACCGGCAATTCCTGTTAGGCAACAGGCCGACGATCGCGGACGTTTCAATGACGGGCTATCTCTACTATCCCGCCGACGAGTTTGGTTTCGACATTGCAAAGGATCACCCCGCAATCGGCGCGTGGCTGGAGCGCATGAAGGCGCTGCCCGGGTGGAAGCACCCTTACGACCTTATGCCGGGCTATCCGCTGGAAAAGAAATAGCGTCAGTTCAGGCGCGCCGGCCGATCCTCACCCTGATCGCGAGTCGCTTGACCGGGCGAAAGCTCGGTTGCGGTCGTGGTTGCCGCGGCAGCGACCGCATCCTTGCGTTGGTGTTCGCGATAAGACAGCCATCCAAGCGGCAGGCACCCAAGGTAAGCGACCGTGCCAACGGTCAGCACCTGCCAAGGATAACTGACGAGCATGGCGAAGAACAAAACCACCATGACAAAAACCGGCAGCACCATTTCCGGCGGCACGCGCTTGCCGACGCGTTTGCCGGAGAAGACCGGCAGACGCGAGACCATCAACAGCGCGATCAACAATGTGTAGAAAAAGGTGAGCCACACCATGACGAGGCCTGTCGGCGCGCCGAGAAAGGCCACGTAGATCGGTAGCAGAACGGTGATGGCACCAGCCGGGGCCGGAATGCCCGTGAAAAAATTGCCCGCCCAGATCGGCTTGTTCGGGTCATCGATCATCACGTTGAAACGGGCGAGCCGGAGACCCGCGCAAATCGCAAAAACCAGCGCGACAATCCAGCCAGCCGATTTGAGTTCGTGCAGGCCCCAGAAATAGAGGATCAACGCAGGCGCGACTCCGAAATTGACGAAGTCGGCGAGGCTGTCGAGCTCAGCACCAAAGCGCGATGTTCCCTTGAGCATCCGCGCAATCCGGCCATCGATACCGTCGAGCAGCGCGGCGAACACGATGGCGGCGAGCGCAAGTTCAAGCTTGTCCTCCACCGAGAGCCTAATCGCAGTCAGGCCAGCGCAGAGCGCAAGTAACGTGATCAGGTTTGGCAGCAATGTGCGAACCGGGATCGCCTTGAAGCGACGCCGGAATGGTGGCGGAGCAGGATCGAACGGTGGAAAGACCATAATAGCAATATAAGCCCGCAGCGGCGCCCACGCCACACGGCGGAAAAGCCTTTCGCTTCGGCTCGTTAATGATTTACCCGCTGCGAAATGCCCGTCCGGCATCGCTGGCGCGAAGATCGGCAAGGACGGTTTCACCCGCGATCGATGTTTGCCCAACGGCCACCAGCGGTGGGGTGCCCTCCGGCAGATAGACGTCCAGGCGCGAGCCAAAACGAATCATACCGAAACGCTCCCCGGCCCCGACGGCCTGACCGGACCGTACGAAGCAGACAATCCGCCGCGCGACCAGGCCAGCAATCTGTACGACCGCTATTCGCGTGCCTGCAGTCGCGATCACCAGACAATTGCGCTCATTGTCGACACTTGCCTTGTCGAGATCGGCATTGAGAAACTTGCCAGCGTGATAAACGATTTTCTCGACCTTCCCGGCGGCCGGGCTGCGATTAACATGGCAGTCGAACACGCTCATGAAGATTGAAATGCGCGGCAGAGGAGTGCTGCCGAGATCGAGGTCGGTCGGCGGAACCGCACTGGTGACCTGGCTTATGCGACCGTCTGCGGGCGCTACCACCAGGCCTTCCCGCACAGGAGTCACCCGTGGAGGATCGCGGAAGAAATACGCGCACCAGATCGTTGCCAGCGTCCCGAGCCATCCGAGCGGGCTCCAAAGCCAGAACAAGATGAGGCTCGCCAATGCGAAGGCCCCGATAAAGGGATAGCCCTCCGGGGTGATCGGAACGAGTTGTGAGCGGATAGAATCGTAGATCGACATGCCGTTATCTTACTCTGCCGCGTCGACGCGCGCTTCAAGCGCGACCGGATCAGCGGCGCTGACGGGATCGTCAACCGGTGGCGGATTGCGATTCGGCGCGGTCTTTTCGTCCTCCCCGGCCAAGGCCAGCTTCTCGCGGGCCTCTTCGGCCTCACGCTGGCGGTTCCACATGCTGGCGTAGAGCCCATTCTTCGCAAGGAGCGCGTAGTGCGTGCCACGTTCGACTATCTCGCCCTGGTCCAGAACGATGATTTCATCCGCTCCAATAATGGTGGAAAGCCGATGCGCTATCACCAGGGTGGTACGGTTGCGCGATACGCGCTCCAGGGCATCCTGAATTTCCTTCTCTGTGTGGCTGTCGAGCGCGGACGTCGCCTCATCGAGCACCAGAATAGGCGGTCCCTTGAGAATGGTGCGTGCAATCGCCACGCGCTGCTTCTCCCCGCCTGACAGCTTGAGACCCCTCTCCCCGACTTCTGTTTCGTAACCCTTCGGCGCCAAACGGATCAGCGGATCGATCTGCGCGAGCCGCGCCGCCTCCTCGACTTCAGCGTCCGTTGCTTCCCAGCGACCGTAGCGAATGTTGTAGCGGATCGTATCGTTGAACAGCACCGTGTCCTGCGGGACCATGCCGATGACCTTGCGCAGCGATTTTTGCGTCACACGCGCTATGTCCTGACCGTCGATCAGGATGCGGCCACCGGAGAGATCATAGAAGCGAAACAGTAACCGCGAGATGGTGGATTTGCCCGCTCCGGAGGGCCCCACCACGGCAACGGTCTTGCCTGCCGGAACGTCGAAGGTAATGCCCTTGAGTATGGGCCGCTCCGGATCGTAAGCGAAGCTGACATCCTCAAAGCGGATATTGCCTGCCGTGACTTTTAATGGTGGAGCCGAGGCAACATCCTTTATCTCCGGCTCGCGCGCCAGGATGGTGAACATGATTTCAATGTCGGTGATCGCCTGCTTGATTTCGCGGTAGACCATGCCCATGAAATTCAGCGGTTGATAAAGCTGGATCATCATCGCGTTGATCAACACGAAGTCGCCGACAGTCTTGGTGCCCGCTTTTATCTCGAAAGCGCACATCACCATGGCGGCGGCAAGTCCGCAGGTGAAGATGACGGCCTGGCCCGTGTTGAGCACGGCAAGTGAAGTGTAGGCGCGGACACTCGCATCTTCGTAGCGTGCCATCGAACGGTCGTAACGGGCCGCTTCGCGCTCCTCCGCCGAAAAATATTTGACCGTCTCATAGTTGAGCAGCGAGTCGATCGCCTTGACGTTGGCGTCAGTATCGCTGTCATTCATCTTGCGTCGTATTTCGATCCGCCACTCAGTGGCGCGGTAGGTATAGGTCATATAGACCACGACCGTTACAATGATCGCTGCCACGTAGCGCCAGTCGAACTGCCACATCAGCACAACGACGATAAGCAGCAGTTCTATGATCGTCGGCGCGAGTTGCAGGATCACCATGCGGACGATGGTTTCGATCCCGTTACGCCCGCGTTCGAGCACACGCGTCAGCCCGCCGGTCTTCCGCTCAAGATGAAATCGGAGCGACAGCTCGTGCATGTGCACAAAGGTGCGGAAGGCGAGTCGACGGACGGCATGCATCGCCACTTTGGCAAACAAGCCGTCGCGCAATTGCGTGAGCACCGCCATCAGGATTCGCATGCCGCCGTATGCGATGGTCATCGCGACGGGCGCAGCGATCGTCCAGAAGAGCCAATCGGAAGCCGCTATCGGCGCAGTACCCTTGCCGGCGAGCGCATCTGTGGCCCACTTGAAGGTGAACGGGACTGCGATGGTCGCAAGCTTCGCCGCCAGCAGCAGCGCCAGTGACCAGACGACGCGCTGTTTCAGATCGCGGCGATCTGACGGCCAGATGTAGGGCCACAGGTGGACAAGGGTCGCCAGCAGGGCCCCGCGATTCGCGGATACGTGTGATTCGGCTTCTGCCGGCCGACGGTGGTGATGGTCACTCATTCAGGCTGTTCATATAGGCGGATTCTGGCCGATTGGCACCCTTTCCGCCGATAGCCGTAGCGCCGTCATGGATTTTTGGTAAGTCGCCTTGACGATGCCGCAACTGCAACGCACATCCATATCTATGAACAAGATCGAAAAAAGCAGCAAAATCCGAAAAATTTGCGTCTATTGCGGGTCGGGACCCGGTACCGATCCGGCCTTCGTTGAAAGTGCCCGCGCGTTCGGCGCGATTCTCGCGAAAAATGGCGTCGGGCTCGTTTTCGGTGGTGGCGCCGTCGGCATAATGGGCGCCATCGCCAAGTCGGTTCTCGATCACGGCGGCACCGTGACGGGAATCATTCCCGAGTTTCTGGTCGCGCGCGAACATGCAATGCGGGGTAATGACAACCTGATCGTCACCCGCGACATGCATGAACGAAAGCGCAAGATGTTTGAAATGGCGGATGCATTCGTTGCGATGCCTGGTGGAGTAGGAACACTTGAGGAGGTGGTCGAGCAGATCACCTGGGTTCAGCTTGGCCGCCATCGCAAGCCGATCCTGCTCGCGAACATCAAAAACTTCTGGCAACCGCTCTGCGCATTGATCGACCACATGAAAAGTCTGCAATTCATCCGCGATGACCTCAGTTTCGATTTGCTTGTCGCGGATCGCGTCGAGGATATTTTGCCGATGCTGCAAAAGGCAGCCGAGTCGGTCCCGCCAGAGGAAACGGAAATGCCCGCGGTGATCGCCAATCGGCTGTAGCCGTCACGCCGTAGTGACGAATGTCACCACCTCTAGCCGGTTGCCGTCAGGATCGCGAATGAACGCAGCGTAATAACGGTCATTGTATTCCGGGCGAAGGCCGGGCGTGCCGTCGCAGGTGCCGCCGCCGGCAAGCGCCGCGGCATGAAAGGCATCGACCGCCTCTGTCGACGCCGCGCGCAAACAAACATGAACGCCACTGTCGGTTTCGACGGCCGCCATGTCGGCGCGGCGATTGATCCAGAACTCGGGATATTTCTTGCCGTAACCGATAGCGGCATTCGGCCACTCGCGAAGCTTGGTGAGTCCGAGTGGCGCCAGCACCGCGTTGTAGAATGCTTCGGCGGCCTTGATATCGCGCACAGCAAGCGAAACGTGGTCGATCATGGATGCCCCCTTCCCGAACTATCTCACGCAGGTGCACCCGACTTCACGAGCTTAAAAATGATCGAATCCATCAAGGCCTGGAATGAAGCATCGATGATATTGGGCGAAACGCCAACCGTGGTCCAGCGCTCGCCCTGCTCATCCTCACTTTCGATCAACACGCGCGTCACTGCCTCCGTACCGGAGTTGAGGATGCGCACGCGATAGTCGGTGAGCTTGAGCCCCGCGATGTATTTCTGATACTTGCCGAGATCCTTGCGCAGCGCGAGATCGAGGGCATTGACGGGACCGTTGCCTTCCGCCGCTGAAATCATGTTGTCGTCGCCGACCCTCACCTTGACCACCGCCATGGTAACGGTGACGCGCTGGCCTTTGGCGTTGTTGCGCTGCTCGACGTTGACATCGAATTGAGTGACGTCGAAATAGTTCGGTACCTTGCCAAGTGTGCGGCGCGCGAGCAGCTCGAACGAAGCATCCGCCGCCTCATAGGCGTAGCCGATCGCCTCGCGCTCTTTCACCACTTCAAGAAGCCGGCCGATGCGCGGATCGTCCTTGTCGACCTTTATGCCGACGCGCTCGAGCTCCGCCAGGACATTCGATTTTCCTGCCTGTTCCGAGACCAGCACCTTGCGGCGGTTGCCGATCATCTCCGGGGCGACGTGCTCATAGGTCGCGGGATCTTTCATGATGGCGGACGCGTGAATGCCGGCTTTCGTCGCGAAGGCACTGTCACCGACATAGGGCGCGTGCCGGTTCGGCGCGCGATTAAGCCGCTCGTCGAGGGTGCGTGACACATGCGCGAGCTTTTTAAGCGCGGACTCGGAAACGCCGATGTCGAAACGCTCGGCGAATTCCGGCTTCAACCTGAGCGTGGGAATGATCGAGACCAGGTTGGCATTGCCGCATCGCTCGCCAAGGCCGTTGAGCGTTCCCTGGATTTGGCGTGCGCCGGCGCGAACAGCGGCAAGTGAATTTGCGACCGCCTGCTCCGTATCGTTGTGAGCGTGGATTCCGACATGGTCGCCCGGAATGACCTTTACGACCTCACGGACAATGCTTTCAACCTCGTTGGGGAGCGTACCGCCGTTGGTATCGCAAAGGACGACCCAACGCGCACCTTCGTCATACGCAGCCTTGGCACAGGCGATCGCAAATTTCGGATTGGCCTTATAGCCATCGAAGAAATGTTCGCAATCGAGCAGCACTTCCCTGCCCTTCGCCTTTGCCGCACGAATGCTGTCGTGGATCGACGCGAGGTTTTCTTCTTCGGTTGTCTCGAGAGCAACCTTGACATGATAGTCCCAGGACTTGGCCACAAAGCAGATGGCGTCCGACTTTGCTTCGAGCAATGC
>Ga0068871_100002184_pt1 | contig 13293 bp, 10 predicted proteins | sample KBSMisM72_FD_72750 | JGI IMG/M metagenome (GOLD analysis project Ga0068871, IMG submission 72750) | Miscanthus rhizosphere microbial communities from Kellogg Biological Station, Michigan, USA - KBS Miscanthus M7-2 | ecosystem: Host-associated > Plants > Roots > Rhizosphere > Soil ... | reverse complement strand
ACACGGTGATCGCGGCGCCCCCGATCGCGCAGCCCATCCAGGGAGGGGTGCCGGCCACGGCGCTCATGATCGATCCCATTGCCCAGAGCTGGCCCGCGAGGATGAACAACGATCCGACCCACAGGATGCCGGACGCGAGCGCCCTCACCGCGGAGCTGTAACGATGCTCGAGGTAGTCGCCGACCGTGTGAAGCCCGTTTGCGGCCGCTTCGCGCCGCATCGCGGGCCCGATCCACAGTGCGAGGACGACCGATCCGATCGCCGCCGAACCGACCCACCACCACGCCGCGATGCCGCTGCTGTATCCAAGGCCCGCGGCGCCGACGGTCGATCCGGCGCCGATGTTGGCGGCGAGCATGGTCGAAAACAGCAGGCCCGGGCCCAGACGCCGGCCCGCGACGAAGAAGTCGCCGGCGCCGCGCACACGGCGGCCAATCCACAGGCCGAGCGCCATCAGCGCCAGCGCGTAGCTGAGGAGTACGACGAGATGGAGGTTCACTTCAGATCGCGAACGGCGGGAATGCCCGTGACGCCGGTGGCCTGGCGCGCGGCACGCACGATGGCGTCGGCCACGACTTCGGCGGCGAGGGAGCCGACCTGCCCGGCGTCGGCCGCCGCGGCGCCTGTGGCCCCTGTGGCCAATGTAAAGATGACGTCGCCGTCGCCCGGCGTGTGCGACGGCGCCAGCGCCCGTGCGAAGCCGTCGTGCGCCATCTGCGACACGCGCGTTGCCTCGGTTTTCGTCAGTCGCGCGTTCGTCGCGACGACGCCGAGCGTCGTGTTCTGCCGGGCCGCCGCCGTTCCCGCGCCGCCGGCCCGGAGGATCTTTCTCGCGTCGGCGAACGCTTTTCCGTCGGCGGTGCGGACACCGGCCACGACCTGACCGTTCGAGGGGTCGATCACATCACCCGCCGCGTTGACCACGACGAGCGCCGCGACGATGAGGCCGTTGGGCAGCGCGATGGCGGCGCTTCCGACGCCGCCCTTCATGCTGCGTCCCATGCCGCCCACCTTGCCGACTGTTGCGCCGGCGCCGGCGCCGATGCTGCCGTCCGCAACCGGCGCGTCGGTAGCCGCTCGCGCCGCCTGATAACCGCAGTCGGCGGCCGGACGAATCCGGCCATCTCCGACCGACAGGTCGAAGATCGCCGCGGCGGGCACGATCGGCACGTGGGCGGGACCGAACTCGAAGCCGATCCGGCGCTCTTCGAGATACCGCATGACGCCGGAAGCCGCATCAAGGCCGAATGCGCTGCCGCCTGACAGCACGATTGCGTGCGCGATCTGAACCAGGTTGACGGGATTGAGCAGGTCGGTTTCGCGCGTCGCCGGCGCCGAGCCTCGCACGTCCACGCCGGCCGTCACGCCGGCCTCGGCGAGGATCACCGTGCAGCCGGTCGGCCGCTCCGCCAGCGTGTGGTGCCCGACCTTGATGCCCGGGACGGCGGTCAGCGTTGAGTTCCGGGCTGCGCCTCCGCTCTGCGCCCCGATTGCGGCCGTGGCTGCCGCCGTCAGCGCGAGAGCCGCGAACACGGCGCGTACGCGCATCCGCCTATCCCTTTTCGTGGAGAAACGACGCGAGGTCGGCCTCGAACAGCTCCCGCTGATCCTCGGGCATGGCGTACGTGTGCTGCGCTTCGGGAAAGCGGCCGGCGCGGACGTCGGCGACGTACGTTTCGATCGCCTTGAGCATGTCGCGCCCGACGTCGGCGTACTGCTTGACGAACTTCGGAACGTGGCCGGTCGTGAGGCCGAGCATGTCGTGCCACACGAGCACCTGGCCGTCGCATTGGGCTCCGGCGCCGATGCCGATGGTCGGAATGGTGAGCGCTCGCGTGATGGCGCCGGCCACCGGCTCCGGCATGGCCTCGAGCACGATGGCGAAGCAGCCGGCTGCTTCGAGCGCGAGGGCGTCGTCCACGAGCTGCTGGGCCTTTGAGGCCGTCCGGCCTTGTGCCTTGTAGCCGCCGAGCTGGCTCACCGACTGCGGCGTGAGCCCGATGTGCCCCATCACGGAGATGCCGGCGTCGAGCAGCGCGGCGACGCGGCGCAGCCTCGAGCCGGCGCCTTCCACTTTCACGGTGTCCACGCCGGCTTCCTTGACGAAGCGGATCGCGTGCGCCACCGTGTCGTCGTTGGACACCTGGAAGGAGCCGAACGGCATGTCGGCCACCACCAGCGCCCGGGTCGTGCCCCGGCGCACGGCCCGCGAGAGCAGCAGCATCTCGTCCACCGTGATCGGCGTCGTCGAGTCGTAGCCGAAGACGGTCATGGCCGCCGAGTCGCCGACGAGCACGATGTCGACGCCGGCGGCGTCCGCGATCCGGGCGCTCGGCGCGTCGTACGCCGTCACGACGGCGATGCGTTGTCCCCGGCGCTTCAGGGCGCCGATGTCGGCCGGGCCAGTCAATTTCTCCCCCCTCGATCGAGCGGCACGTTGTCGATGAGACGAGTGTGCCCGACCCGGGCGGCGATCGCCAGCGTCGGCTGTCCTTCGAAGTCCGCGATGGCCACGTAGTCAATATCGACGCCGGGGGGGCCCGACAACACCGCCCGGGCGGCGGCAACCGGATCCGCGTGGTTCCGGAAGGCGCTCAGGCCCGCGTCGAGGGCCCTGGGAATTGCCAGGGCCCGTGAGCGTTCCTCGCCGGAAAGGTGGGCGTTGCGCGAGGACAGCGCGAGGCCATCGTGGTCGCGCACGGTCGGCACGACGCGGATTTCAAGGTCGAGATTCAGATCGCGGACCAGGCGCCGTATCACGGCGACCTGCTGGGCGTCTTTTTGCCCGAAGAACGCGATGTGCGGCGCGACGATGTTGAAGAGTTTCGTGCAGATGGTCGCCACCCCGCGAAAATGGCCGGGGCGGTGCGCGCCTTCAAGATCCTGGGCCGGGCCGTCGACCTGGACCCACGTCGCGAATCCCTCGGGGTACAGCTCGCTGACGGCGGGAGCGAAGCAGAAATCCACGCCGGCGGACACGGCCAGGCGCTCGTCCTGTGCTTCGGTTCGCGGATAGCGCGCGAGATCGGCCGGGTCGCCGAACTGGCTCGGGTTGACGAAGATGCTCGCGACGACGACGTCCGCGCTTCGGCGCGCGGTCTCGAACAGCGCGACATGTCCCGAGTGCAGCGCGCCCATTGTCGGCACCAGAGCGATTGTCTTATGACGGCGGTGCGGCGCGAGGGCACGACGCAGCTCGGCGACTGTGTGAACCGTCGTCATGGCCGAGTCACCTGCGCCATCGCCCGGTAGAGGTCTTCGAGATCCGGCGCGGACTGATGGATGGCCGCGATGTGCGCGTCGACGGTCGCACGGTCTCCGCGGGCGATGGGCCCGGTCAGCTCGAAGCCGTTGTCGATCGTACGCCGCATGAGCGGCAGCAGGGCTTCCGGCGGCGCGCCGGCGGTCTCGAGCAGACGCGCGGCCGCGCGATAGAGCGTGACCAGGAAGTTCGACGCCATGGCCGCGCCGGCGTGATACAGGACGCGTGATTCGTCGCGGATGTCGAACGGCCGGAGGCCGAGGCGGCCGGCGAGCCAGTGCGCGCGCTCGCGGGCGGCGTCGTGTTCGGCGGTGACGGCGCCCCACGCGCCGTCCAGCTGTTCGGGTCCGCGGGTGCGCGTGAAGGTCTGCAGCGGATGCAGGCCGAATCGTCGTTCGTGGCCTGCAAGGGCCGTCAGCGGCGTCGCGCCGCTCACGTGCGCGATCCACGGCCCGGGCAGGATGTCGGCAGCGACGCCGGCGATCGCGGAATCGGGCACGCAGAGCAGCACCAGGTCCGCGTCTTCGCCCGCGCCGCCGGCCGCGAGGCCCTGTTCCGTCAGCCTCGCGTGAACGGCGTTGCCGACCCGCCCGCGCCCGATGACCTTCACAGCCGAAAACATCGTGTTACCTACGGATCATTCTACCTAGTCTGAGTCTTGTCACGTACGGGCCACAGAGTCACAGAGTCACGGAGAGAAACACAGAGCATTCGGCGCGGCCGGCCTGCAGAGCAGGCTCGGGTTGAGGGCCCAAGCGAAAGAGACGAACGGCAACAAACAGTACTGGCCAGTTCGTCTCTTCCGCTTGGGCCCTCAACCGCCGCTTAGCGGCGCCGCGCCGAATCATCCAGGCCTCCGCAGCTGTCTCTGTGCCTCTGTGCCTCCGTGGCTACGTCCGTGGCGGCTCGTTCGTGCAAGAATGCGGATATGAAGAACGCCATGCGCGCCATTCTGTGCGGGGCTGTCTTGTGTGCCGCGTGCTCGACTCAGACGCCGCCGCCTGCGTCCACGTCAGGCGCCGCGGCCTCTGGACCGACGCTCGCGCAGCTGCCTGATGTCGACACGACGGCCGTGCTCGCCCACACAAGGACGCTGTCGTCGGACGAGTTCGAGGGCCGCGCCCCGGGAACCGACGGCGAACGCCGCACCGTGGACTACCTGGTGAGCGAATTCACGAAGGCCGGGCTCAAGCCGGGCAACACTGACGGCACGTTCATCCAGAAGGTGCCGCTCGTCGGCATCACGCCGATGCCGGCGCCGCTGGTCTTGCGCAAAGGCGGACGCCTGCAGACGCTCAAATGGAAAGACGATTTCGTCGCGTGGACCAAACACGTCGCCGACTCCGCGAGCATCAACGCCTCGGACCTCGTGTTTGTCGGTTACGGAGTCGTGGCGCCCGAATTCGGCTGGGACGACTACAAGGGCATGGACGTCAAAGGCAAGACGATCGTCATGCTCGTCAACGATCCGCCGGTCGCGGATGCCGCCAACCCTGGCGCACTCGACGCGAAAGTCTTCGGCGGCAAGGCGATGACGTACTACGGCCGCTGGACTTACAAGTACGAGATCGGCGCGTCCAAAGGCGCGGCCGGCGTGCTCATCGTCCATGAGACCGGTCCGGCCGGCTATCCCTTCAAGATTCTGCAGGACAGCAATACCGGCGAGAAGTTCGATCTGGTCACCCCCGACAAGAACATGGGGCGCGCCGCCATCGAAGGCTGGATGACGCTCGATCAGACGAAGAAGCTTTTTCAGATGGCGGGCCAGGATTTCGATGCGCTGAAGACGCAGGCCGCGACGCGCGAGTTCAAGCCCGTCGACCTGGGCGTGACAGCGTCAATCACGATTCGCAACAGGCTGAGGACGATCGAATCCGCCAACGTGCTGGCGAAGCTCGAAGGCGCCGATCCGGCGCTCAAAGACGAGTACGTCGTTTACACGGCGCATTGGGACCATTTCGGCAAGAGCGCCGAGGGCATTTTCCACGGCGCTCGGGATAACGCGTCGGGAACGGCGGCGCTCATCGAGATGGCGCGGGCGCTCAAGAAGGCGTCGCCGCCGCCGAAGCGGTCGTTTCTCTTCGCGGCGGTGACGGCCGAGGAGCAGGGGTTGCTGGGATCGCAGTACTACTCGGTGACGCCGATCTATCCGCTCGCCAGGACGGTGGCCGAGATCAACATGGACGAACTGAACGTGAACGGTCGAACGAAGGACCTCACGCTGATCGGCTACGGCGCCTCCGATCTCGACGACTACGCGCGCGAGGCCGCCGGCGAGCAGGGACGGACGGTGCACGCGGACGCTGAGCCCGAAAAGGGCTACTACTATCGGTCCGACCACTTCAACTTCGCCAAGCAGGGCGTTCCGGCGCTCAACCCTGATTCGGGAACCGAGTTTCTCGGCAAGTCCCCCGAGTACGCCCAGAAGGTGCGCGACGACTGGACCGAGCACAAGTACCACACGCCCGCGGACGTGATCACGCCCGAGTGGGACCTGGCCGGCGCGGCCGAGGACCTGAAACTCCTGCTGGCCGTCGGCTACCGTGTGGCGCAGGCGCCGAAATATCCGGAATGGAAGCCGGGGAACGAGTTCAAGGCGACGCGAGACGCGATGCTCAAGCGTTGAACAGTCAGCAGTCAGCAGTCGCCAGTCGGCAGTCGACAGTCAGCAGCGGTGATGGACCGAGTGGAAACGCGCGTGCGCGGCTGGTTGCTGGTACTGTGCGTGCTGCTCCTCGTGTGGCAGCCGATCAACTTGTCGGTGGCGATCGCCGGCCGGCTCGACAGCCTGTCGCTGCGCGGACCCGGCTTCGCGGTCATCCTTGCCGCGCGGTTTCTGGCCGCGGCGCTGGGCATCGCCGCCGGGCTGTCGCTCATGCAGCGCCGGCCTGGCGCAGTCAGCCTGGCCAGGGTCTCACTGATCGTCTCCGCCGCGATCGATGTGCTCGTGTACGCGACGCCGTGGTACCCGAACAACCGTCCGCCCGGAGACGCACCGCTTATCGTAATTGGCACTCTGACTTATTACGCGCTCTGGCTCGCGTATCTGTCGCGGTCGAAACGTGTCGCCTCGACATTCGACCGTTGACTGCTGACCGCTGACTGCCGACTGCCGACTGACATGCATCTCCTCCTCGTCCATCACGGCGACGCCGTCGGCCCGGATGTCGATCCGCAGCGGCCGCTCTCCGAGCGCGGCCGTCTGGCGGTCGAGCGCCTGGCCGCCGGTGCCGCGGCGCGAGGCGCAAAGCCCGCGGTCATCTGGCATAGCGGCAAGCTCCGCGCCAAGCAGACGGCCCAGGCCTTCTGGCGCGCCTGCAACCCGTTCGCGGAGTTCTCAGCGACGCGGGATCTGCAGCCGGAGGATTCCCCCGAGTGGATGCGCGACCGCCTCCGCGCGGAGGCGCGCGACGTGCTCATCGCCGGCCACTACCCGCACCTGCCCGGCCTGCTCGCGCGGCTCCTCCCCGGCAGCCCGCCGTTTCCGCAGCACGGTGTCGTCGCGCTCGTAACGGAGGACGAGGGGGAGACATGGGCCGAAGAGTGGCGAGAGGTGTGATCGTGCAAGGTGCTGACGGGTGCGATTACGCAAGGTGCCAACGGGTGAGATCGCACAACGTGTCCCCTGCGATGAGTACATTGCGTCGGTGGTTGCCGAGCACGTTGGAAACCGTGGCCGCCCAGCACAGTGCGTGATCGCAGATGCAGCACCTTGTGTGATCGCATCCGTCAGCACGTTACAGCTCTCGTGTTTTTTCAACCAACAAGTCGAGTGCCCGTTTGATGTGCCGCTCGGTCGTGTCCATGTGGCCAATCGCGAGGCGCAGCGCGACGCCCTCGCGCAGTTTCGTGTGCGACAGGAACACGTCGCCGGTCTGATTGACCAGATCGAGCAGCCGTTCGTTGGCGGCGTCGAGGTCCGCGGGCGGGAGCGTTCGATCGGCGGGATTCCACCTGAAGCACACGACGCTGAAAGGAACCGGCGCGAGTCGCTCGAAATCCGGGTGCGCGTCCACCCACGAGGCAAACACCTGCGCGAGCCGGATATGTTCGGACAGCCGCTCCCGAATCGACCGGGCGCCGAACGATCGAAGGATCATCCACAGCTTCAGCGACCGGAACCGGCGGCCGAGTTGCACGCCCGTGTCCATCAGGTTCTTGACGCTGTCCCCAGGGCCCCCGGGTCCGGCATCCGCCGTCTGCAGGATGTGCTCCGGCGTGAGCGAAAACGCGGAGCGCAGCACGTCCATCCGCCGGCAATACAGCACGCTGATGTCGACCGGCGCGAACAACCATTTGTGCGGATTGACGACGAGGGAGTCCGCGCGGCCGGCGCCGTCGAGGATGTGCGCGTGCGACGGCAGCATCGCCGCGACACCCGCGTACGCGGCATCCACGTGCAGCCAGAGCCCTTCCTTTTCGCAAACGCCTGCGACCTCCGCGACCGGATCCACGCTCGTCGTCGACGTCGTGCCCACGGTGGCGACGACCGCGATCGGCAGGCGGCCGGCCGCGCGATCCTCGGCAATCGAGTCGCGCAGGGCGTCCGGCCGCATGCGGTACGCGCTATCGACCGGGATCCGCCGCAGCGACTGGTGGCCGAGGCCGATCGCGATCACGCCCTTGTCGATCGACGAGTGCGCCTGCTCGGAGCAGTAGACGCGCAGCGCTGGAAGATCGCGCCCGGCGAGGCCGCACACGCGGACCTGGTCAACGGCCGCCTCCCGGGCGGCGAGCAGCGCGTGCATGGTCGAGATCGACGCCGTGTCGTAGATCACGCCTTCAAAAGCCGGAGGCAGTCCGATCAGCTGGCGCAGCCAGCCGAGCGATACAGCCTCGAGCTCCGTCGACGCCGGCGACGTGCGCCACAACATCGCCTGCTGGTTGAGCGCGGCCGACAGGAACTCCGCGAGGATACCGGGCGGGCTGGCCGTGATGGCGAAGTAGGCGAGAAAGCCGGGATGATTCCAGTGCGTCAGGCCGGGGACGAGCACGCGCTCGAAGTCGGCCATGATCGCGCCGAACGGTTCGCCCTCTTCCGGCGCGCTGGCGGGCAGCGCGGCCGCGATGTCACCGGGTTTCGCGCGGGACAGGACGGGGTAGCGCTCGACGTGCTCGAGGTAGTCGGCGATCCACTCGACGAGCTCGTGGCCGTGGCGCCGGAAATCGACTGTCTCCATGTCCGCGCATCATAGTGCCGGACGATGGCCTTCGCGGGCCTTCTGCCCTTTGCTCTTTGCCTTCCGGCTACCGTTCAGACACGACCGTAACTGGGGAGAGTAGCCGGATCGTCATCGGTTCGCCCGCGTGCAGCGTGGCCACGCTGCGGTCTCCTGCCGCCACGACGCCCGCACCGGCGCCTGCGCCGGCCATCCCGCCGATGGCCGCGCCTTTCCCGCCGCCGATGATGGCGCCCAGGATGGTCCCGGCGACCGCGGCCCCGCCCATCTTCTTGGCGGTGTCGTTGCCCGGCGACGAGCCTTCGCGAATCACCGCGTCGGTCGAAATCGGCAGCCGCGTGCCGTCGGCGAGTACGACCGTCTGGAACCTGATGGCGATTCGCCCGCGCTCCTTGAACTTGCCGCCGTGCTCGACCTGCGACACGGTGCCCAGCGCGCGCGCGCCGGCCGGAATGGCCACGCGGTTGCCGACCTTGACGTCGCGGGTGACGCGCGCTTCCACGCGGTCCTCGACCCGCGCGCGATCGCTCGAGATGGTCGTCTCGCTCTGCAGCCCGATGACGGAATCCGCCGAGACGATGAGCTCGTCGTACTGGACCTGGCTCTTCTGTGGCGCCTCGGGAAGCGCGGACGGCTCCTGGCCAAATCGCTCGACCGTTTCGAGCGGGCGCGCCGGCTGCGGTGCCGGGGGCTCGGCCGTGGGAACTGCGGCGGGCGCCTGCGCGGGCGCGGCGTTGCCCGGCCAGCTGCGTTCGGCAGGAGCCGGCGACTCGGCACGGGCCGCCGTATGGGACGGCGCGGCCCGCCCTTCACGTTTGGGGACGGCCGGGGGTGTGGCAGCCTTTACCGTCGGCTTCGCCACCGCTGGAAGCTCCGGCGGCACGATGGCTTCGGTTTCCTGGACGGGCCGCTCGGCGGACACCAGCGAGGCCGAATCCGCCGAAGATGCGATCGCCGCAGGCGCTGGGGGAGTAGCGTTCTGGCGGAGCGCCAGGAAGCCGCCGCCGCCGGCAGCGGTGATGCACGCGGCAGCGACCAGTGTGAACGCGAGCTTGTTCGAAAACATGACCTGACTCCTTGCCCTCCCCACCTCAGAGCAAGCGCCGTACCTCTGGCCGCGGTGCCCAGTCCCATCCGGTGGCCCCGCAACCCCCTGACAACGCTGCAATTTACAGGATCGCGCCCCGGAAGCCAAGCGGCCCCGGTGTCCCATCCCAGTGAACGTGTCCTGCGCCGAGAGGACAGGAAGACCGTGCCCGGGCCGCGGCCCGGGTGCAGCGTTGTAAACTCGCGCGATGACCTGGCGCGGCGTCACGCGCTGCGGCGCGATCGTCTCGCTGGTCGTTTCGGCAGCTGCGTTCGTACCTCAGCTTCGCGCGCTTGGCGGCCAGCCTGCGCTTTCCTTAGGAATCGACGCCGAGTACACGCGGATCATCCGCCAGAACCTGGACGATCCGCGGATGACGACCGAGCTGGTCGATCACCTGCCCGCCTCCGACCGCGTTCCCACCCCGCTCGCGTTCCTCGGGCGCACCGTCGGCACTCCCGGCGAGCTGACGTACGCGAAGGATATCGCCCGCTACTACCGGGCGCTGGCCGCGGCGTCTCCCCGCGCGAGATTCTTTACGATCGGCACGTCGGAAGAAGGCCGCGACATCGTCATGCTGGCAATTGGGGACGAGGAGACGATGGCGTCGCTCGACACGTACCGCGGCCGGCTCGGCGCGTTGACCGACCCCAGGCGCACGACGGATGCCGAGGCGAACCAGCTGGTGAAATCGGCGAAGCCGATCTACTGGATCACCGGCGGCATGCACTCGCCCGAAACCGGGAGCCCGGAGACCCTGATCGAGCTCGCGTACCGCCTGATCGTCGAGGACACCCCGTTCGTGCGAAACATCCGCGCGAACGTGATCACGCTCATCACGCCCGTGCTCGAAGTCGACGGCCGCGAGAAGCAGGTGGACACCTACTACTTCAACAAGCGGCGCGCGCCGGGCGACGCCAGGCTGCCGCTCGTGTACTGGGGCCGCTACGTCGCCCACGACAACAACCGCGACGGCATCGGCCAGTATCTCGAGCTGACGCGCGCCGTCACGCGCACGACGCTGGACTGGCATCCGACGGTCGTGCACGATCTTCACGAAACGCAGGCCTACCTCTACGTGTCGACCGGCACGGGCCCCTACAACCCCGAGCTCGATCCAATTGTCCCGCACGAGTGGTGGACGCTCGCGGACAACGACGTGCGCGAAATGACGCGGCGCGGCGTGCCGGGCGTGTGGACGTGGGCGTACTACGACGGGTGGATGCCGAACTACATGTTCTTCATCGCTCACACCCACAACGCGATCGGACGCTTCTACGAAGTTCAGGGATACGGTCCCGATCCGTACACCGTTCGCCTGGACAGGGATGCCACCACTCGCGAGTGGTTCCGTCCGCTCCCGCCGGCTCCGACGATCAAGTGGGGGCCGCGCAACACCGTCAACCTCGAGCAGTCGGCGCTGCTGCTTTCTCTTCAGCACGTCGCCGACCACCGTGAAACGTATCTCGACAACTACTGGCTCAAGAACAGGCGTTCTGTCGAACGCGGCCGGACGGCCCCGCCGTTCGCGTGGGTGATTCCGGCCGGCCAGCGCCGCGGCGGGGACGCGGCCGATGCCGTCAACGATCTGCGCCGCCAGGGCCTCGAGATCTCGGTCGCGTCGGCGTCGTTCGAGGCGGGCGGTGTCTCCGTGAAAGCCGGTGACTTCATCGTCCGCGCCGACCAGCCATTCCGCACGCTGGCCGCGATGTACTTCGCGATCCAGCGGTTCCCGGCCGGCGCCCAGGCGTATGACGACACCGGATGGACGTTTCAGTTGCTGCGCGACGTCGTTGTCATCCCGGTCGGCGACGCGAGCATCCTGAACCGCGAGATGAAGCCGCTCGACGGCGAAGCCGCGGCTCGCGGCGGCGTGGTCGCGGGGGCCGGGCCGTTTCTGGTCGTCGAGTACACGGCGGACACGCACCTCGCCGTGTTCCGGTTCAGGAATGCGAACGTGAAGATGAACGCGGCCGAGGAGGATTTCGAGATCACGACCGCAGGCGGTTTCTTGAGAATGCCTGCCGGATCGATCGTGATCCCGAACGCGGATCGCGCGAATCTGGCGCCGCAGCTCGAGGCGCTTGGCCTGGCCGCCTGGGCGCTGCCCGCGGCGCCGGCTGTCGCGACCCACGACCTCGATGTACCGCGCGTCGGCTACGTCCACAGCTGGACCCGAACCCAGGACGAGGGCTGGTGGCGCGCGGCGTTCGACGCGTACGGGGTGCCCTACACGTACTTCGCGGATCAGAAATTACGGGACGGAAACCTGCGCGCGAAGTACGACGTCATCGTGTTTCCCAACATCGGCGGGATGGCTGCGAGCCAGGTCGGCGGAATCGCCGTGAGCGGGAGCGCGCCGCTCCCGTACAAGCGGACCGCCGAAACGCCCAACTTGAGCCCGCTGGACTCGAGCGACGACATCCGTGGCGGCATGGGCCAGGAGGGGCTGGAAGAGCTCGCGAAGTTCGTGCGGCAGGGCGGGACGTTGCTGACCGAAGGGTCGACGGCGGCGCTGTTTTCCGCGCACGGCGTTGCCGCGGAGACCGCCGCCGAGGACGTCGCACCCGACCAGCAGCACGGTGCGGTGCTGCGAGGTGTTTTCACCGACAGGCGGAGCCCGATCGCGTACGGATACGATAAGGCGGACCTGCCCGTGTACTTCAACCAGACGCCGTTGCTGTCGGTCGACCCGAAGTCCGGGCGCTCCCGCGTGGTGATGCGGTTTCCGCAAAACCCGGACGACATCCTGCTCTCGGGATCGCTCGCGAACGGCCGGCGTCTGTCGAACCGCCCGCTGCTCGTCGACGAGCGGATCGGGAGCGGCCACCTGGTGATGTACGCGCTTCGGCCCTTCTGGCGCTGGCAGACGCAGGGCGCCTATCCGCTGGTTTTCAACGCCATTCTGAATTGGAACGATCTGGATTGAACCCTTCACGTCCCTCCAACATCATCGTCATCGGCGCCGGCGTCGTCGGATCCGCCGTGGCCTGGGAACTGGCGCGCCGCGGCGCAGTGGTGCGGACGCTCGACGACCGGCCTCCCGCCATGGGGGCCACGCAGGCGTCGGCCGGCATGCTCGCGCCGTTTACAGAATCCAAGGATCGCAACGACGCCTTCCTCGAGCTCGCCGTGCGCAGCCTCGAGTTGTACGACGGGTTCGTCAAGAGCGTCGTGTCGACGTCCGGCTTGCCGATCGGCTACCAGCGGACCGGCACGCTGGAGGTGGCCACGAGCCGCGAGCACATGGCGGAGCTCGAGGATCTCGCCGATCGGTTGAAGGGCCGCGGCGTCGCGCTCCGCCTGCTCGATGCGCGCGCGGCGCGAGCGGAGGAACCGCATCTGAGCGCGAACGTCGCCGGCGGCCTGCTCATCGAAACGCACGGCTTCGTGAACGCGGTCGAGTTGACGCGCGCGCTGGCGATGGCCGCCCGCTGTCAGGGGGCCAGCGCGATTGAAGGCCAACGGGCGAGAAGAATTTCCCGTAGTCCAGACGGCGTCGTCGTGGAGACGTCCGGCGGGACGCTGTCGGCCGATGCTGTCGTGCTGGCCGCCGGCAGCTGGTCCGCGCAGCTCGAGATCGAGGGCGTCGCCAGGCCCCCGGTCCGTCCGGTTCGCGGCCAGCTGCTGCACCTGGCGTGGCGCGGCACCGGCTTGCGGCGCGTGCTCTGGGGCGAGCACTGCTACATGGTGCCGTGGCCGGACGGCACGCTCCTCGTGGGCGCGACGATGGAAGAGGTCGGGTTCGACGAGCGGACGACGGC
>Ga0068871_100002182_pt1 | contig 13297 bp, 14 predicted proteins | sample KBSMisM72_FD_72750 | JGI IMG/M metagenome (GOLD analysis project Ga0068871, IMG submission 72750) | Miscanthus rhizosphere microbial communities from Kellogg Biological Station, Michigan, USA - KBS Miscanthus M7-2 | ecosystem: Host-associated > Plants > Roots > Rhizosphere > Soil ... | reverse complement strand
GAAATTGCTACCTCTGGAGCCATACCATCGCGGCTGATGCCCGAGGCACCTCTTCTCATCGAACACGGCGGGTCTGAAACTCCTCTGCGGGCGGTCGACTTTGCTCTGAAGAAGGATGCAATGGTGTCCGAGTTGCAATGCGGTTGAAGCCGATTGGCAGGTCCCAATCCAACCCGTCAAATAGGGGTTATCCGCGCCTGAAAGATGTGTTCGAATTCTGCGGAAACCGGATGTTCCTGAACATCGACCTTCCTCGGAAAGGTATGGTTCCAGTTGGACTCGTATGCAAGCGGTCTGTCGAATGGTTTCCTGGAGGGACTTGCCCACCGACTACCAAACCCTCGACTAAGGTCATCTGCAATTGCCGCAATTCCTCAGCTCAGTTAAATTGTATGGAGGAATGCCACCCTCCACCGGCGAGCTTTTCGAGCGGGTAGTCTCCATTATGGCGCGACTTCGAGGTCCGGGCGGATGTCCTTGGGACCGCGAACAGACTTTCGATTCCATCAAGCCCTACACCGTCGAAGAGACCTACGAGGTCCTGGAAGCAATCGACAATCGTGACTGGCCGGAGCTCAGTAGGGAACTCGGCGATCTGCTGCTTCAAGTTCTGTTCTATGCGCAAATGGCGAAAGAGCAGGGCGATTTCTCCATGGATGACGTTCTGGAACGACTGTCCGACAAACTCGTCCGACGGCATCCCCATGTTTTCGGCGATGTGAAGGCCGATACGTCGTCGGATGTGCTTCGAAACTGGGAATCTATCAAGCAACAGGAAAAGAACTCGCCGCCAGGATCCAGCTTGGCTGGAGTTTCGTCTGCCATGCCAGCCTTGCTGGAAGCGCATAAATTAAGCACCAAGGCTGCCGCGACCGGCTTTGACTGGCCGAACATGGATGGTCTGTTCGACAAGCTCGACGAAGAAACCAAAGAGTTGCGAACCGAGCTGAGTCAGTATCCCGCGCCCGGACCGCGGCCTCATCCGCGCGGCATTGCGGGATCTGGACGGCCACCGCTTCCCGCGGAGTTGCAAGAGCGGTTCGAAGAAGAAATCGGTGATTTGTTTTTCGTTGTCGTAAACATGGCGCGCTACTTGTCTCTCGACTCGGAATCGGCGCTGAAGAAGTCTAATCGCAAATTCAAACGCCGCTTTCAATGGATAGAGCAGCAACTTAATTCTTCCGGACGTTCCCCCCAGGATGCGACCGAGGAAGAACTGGACTCCCTCTGGCGCCAAGCCAAAGACCAGGAGCAGATAAAACGTTGACCGAATCCCGTATAGTGATTCGCCCATGTCAAGGTCTGGACGAAATGCGAGCCTGCGTCGGCCTGCAGAAGGAAGTCTGGAATTTCACCGACATCGAACTGGTTCCCTTGCGCATGTTTGTTGTTGCTGAAAAGATTGGCGGTCAGGTAATTGGTGCCTTCGACCAGGGACAAATCGTTGGGTTTGCCTTCTCCATCCCGGGATATCGCGCTGGCCACCCCTATCTCCATTCCCACATGCTGGCAGTGCGTAGCACCTACCGTAACGCCGGTCTGGGCCGCTTACTCAAGCTGAGCCAGCGTGACGAGGCACTCGCTCGTGGGATCGAACTGATGGAATGGACGTTCGATCCTCTGGAAATCAAGAACGCCTATCTCAACATTGAAAAGCTCGGAGCCATTGCGCGCCGTTACAATGTAAACCAGTACGGAATTACGTCCTCCCCTTTGCAAGGTGGCCTGCCGACCGACCGATTGGTCGCGGAATGGTGGCTCAAATCGCAACGTGTCGTGACTTTGTTGGAGAAGGGAAGCGTTCCCCCGGGCAAGACAGAGCAGTCGATCGCCGTGCCCGCGCAAGTCTATGAGTGGAAGTCCGCCGCCGAAACCCGGGATCAAGCCTTACAAACCCAGGACCATATCCGCCGGCAATTTGCTCAGGCCTTCTCCAAAGGGCTCGCCGTGCTGGGTTACGAGCGGGATTCTCAGAAAAACGGTAGATTCCTTCTAGGTCATTGGGACGAGTCCTGGTCGTACAGCTAGATCTGTTGAAGCCACAGGAAAGAACAGCACTTATAAATGAAAATCGAAGCCCTTACCCTCCGCGAAATCAAAATGCCGCTCGTTCACTTTTTCGAAACCAGCTTCGGACGCACCTATAGCCGCCGCGTATTGCTGGTCACGGTTCACTGCGAGGGAATGGATGGATGGGCGGAGTGCGTGGCTGGAGAGGATCCATACTACAGTTCCGAGTGGACCGACAGCGCCTGGGTAACGATCAAGTCCTACCTCGCGCCTGCCGTGCTTGGCCGCACCTTTGAGCATGGCGGTGAAGCCGCCCAGTTCATGGCGCGGGTCAGCGGACACCGCATGGCCAAGGCGGCCATTGAGAATGCATTGTGGGATGCCGAATCTCAGAAAAAAAAGCAGCCGCTCTGGAAGCTGCTTGGCGGCACGCGAACGGAAATCGCCTGCGGAGTCTCAATCGGAATTCAGGATTCGATTGACCAGTTGATAGGCAAGATTGAGACCGAATTGGAGGCAGGCTACCGTCGCATCAAGCTCAAAGTGCGGCACGGATGGGACTTGGAAGTATTGGAAAAGGTTCGCACCCGCTGGCCCGATATCCTCCTGAGTTGCGATGCCAACGCAGCCTACACGATCAGCGACGTCGAGCACCTCAAGAAGTTTGACCGCTTCAATCTGCTCATGATTGAGCAGCCGCTTTGGAACGACGACATCTATTGCCACGCGCAATTACAAAAACAACTCAAGACTTCCATTTGTCTGGACGAATCTATTCGCTCCGTCCGCGATGCTGAAGCTGCCATCAAACTGGGAGCCTGCCGCATCATCAACATCAAGGTGGGGCGTGTGGGCGGTTTCACTCAGGCAAAGAAGATTCATGACGTCGCCCAGCAAAACAACATTCCGGTATGGTGCGGAGGAATGCTGGAGTCTGGAATTGGGCGTATCCAAAACATTGCCCTTTCAACCCTGCCTAATTTCAGCCTGCCCGGGGATGTTTCTGCATCGAAGCGCTACTGGAAAGAGGATATCGTTGAGCCCCCGGTGGAAGTCAGTGCGCAAGGGACGATTCCAGTCAGCCAGGATCCGGATTCCGGCCACCGCATGCGCTATGACTTGATAGAGAAACTGACCGATCGCAAGGAGACGCTCAATTTAAGGCAATAATTCTTTAGGTCGATCAATCAGTGGACGTTCCTTTGGCCGGGCATTGCCGGCACATTAATTGACCTTGGGCTTCTTTCTTTGCAAGTTCAACCCCTTCCGCGAAGTTCAGATTTTTTGCCACCGGCGTAAAGTCTGTAAACTTTTCATCGGACTGAATATTCAGTGCTTTGAAAAGCAGCACCTTGCCGGTGAAGCTCAGGCCCATGCGCGTCACTTCCCATTGCCCGTAACCCGCGTCGCCCTGCTCAACTACAAAATGTCCGCCTCGATCCAGGTGGCCAAGGATCCCCCATCCGAAGCCCACTTCTTTGATTAGCGTTCCATCTATCTTCGCGATCCGGTTTGCCTTGGGATCGATCAGTAGATAGCCCTTCATGCCGGCAAGCACTTGTTCCACCCGTGTGGGTGGTTGGTAGTCCGGCTTGGGCCGAAAATCTAACCGCACCAAACGGTCTCCGGGCCTTCCCATTCCTTGAGTTCCGATGGCGCTTTCTCCGTATTCGTAGATGAAAGCATCCGGCAGGGCTTTCACGATGCGGGTAGTGTGCTCCTCATCTTCTTTTTCCTTCCGTTGTTTCTTTTCCAGTTCCTCGGGATCGTCTACGAAGCGTTTAAGACGGCTTATTTCTGCGTCTCGCTCCTCTGGACTTAGGGGCTTGCCATCGTTCGCAATGGTCATGCCCACCAGCGCTTGATTGGTTTCGATGATCAGCCGGCTCTGGATTCCGTGCGGGGTCTTCTTATCGTCGCGGAACATGAACTTCATGGGATTGCGGTCTTTCGTCTCGTTTTGGACGGTGCGCCGAACCAGTTCGACCGCAGGAATCTCATCGGCTCGAGCCGGAGGCTGGACCGCAAAAATTGCTACCCCTAGCGTCAGCGCAAGGCCCGAAAGGTAGCCCGAAGGGAGAAGCCTCATAGGAACCACTCTATCTTGCCGTCTTTTGGGGCTGCGGCACAATACCCGTTACCCTTTAGGGAGTGTCTATTCGGCACATTACTGAGTCGGCTCAAGCGGCTTTTCCGCTATCCGCCGGACTGGACTCGTAATACCATGATTTGAAGTCCTTGCCCAGCGTTTAGTGGTACCGCCCGAGGAGGCGACAGATGGATACAGCTAAGAAGCCGGAATACGCTCACATCGGTAAGTCGGTCATGATTAAGGGTGAGCTCTCGGGTAGCGAAGATCTTTACGTGGATGGCCAGGTGGAGGGCACCATAAACTTGGTGGGAAACAATTTGACCGTCGGACCCAACGGTCAACTGCGAGCGGACGTTCATGCCAAGGGCGTGATTGTGCAGGGCAAGGTGGAAGGAAACATTCAGGCTTCAGAGCGGGCAGAGTTGACCAAATCGGCCATCGTTGTAGGCGATGTCGCAACCCAGCGCATGGCCATCGAAGAGGGAGCGTACTTAAAGGGTAAGGTCGACATGCAAAAGCAGAGCAGCGCCGCCAAGGCCGGGAGTGAATAGCTGAGAGATTCCGTTCACGCGCCGGATATATTAGAATTGATCAAACGCCGCTCTGGTTGCCGCAAGCAGCGGTTATCTTCGTAAAAGCTCAATGAAACTATTCCGAGGATCATCAGGGGGAAGTGGCGCCGCAACCATGACGGCGCAACAGCCGAGGCTGACTCGCCGGTCAAGCGGCTTTGCTGAAATCACCAAACTGCTGGCTTCGGAGGAACCATTGTGCGTTCTCGACCTTGGTTCGACCTCTGCAGCGAACATCCGTTATCTGACCGAGCGCGGCCACAGAATCTATAGTGAAGATCTGCTCGAAGCCTCGACCGATCCTGCGCTGGTAACCAAGGACGAACACGGAAACCAGATTCTCGACAGCAAGCAGTTTCTCGCGGAAAACCTGCAATATGGCCCGGCGCAGTTTGACGTGGTGTTGTTCTGGAATCTCGCGGACTATCTCGACGAGAGCCTGGTAAAGCCGATCATTGCCCGCCTTTGGACCCTGCTAAAGCCAACCGGTGTTTTGCTCGCCTTCTTCCACACTCGTGAGGCCGGACCCGAAGCACCTTGCTTTCGCTACCACGTCTCCGGCGACGATTCTCTGGAGTTGCAGCACATCAATCTTCGGCCGGACGCGCGTAAGAGCGCGGGCCCGACTGCGGGTTTCCATCTTCAGCGGGTCTTCAATAACCGACATATCGAAAATTTGTTCCGCGATTATTCCTCGATCAAATTCTTTCTCGCCCGCGACAACGTGCGGGAGACTCTCGTCGTTCGCTAGTGGTTATATTTGTCATCGCGAAGGAGCGTCTTCTTCTCCGAGGGACCCCGTTATAAAACGCTAAGAGTACTGGCGTTAGGAACCACTACCTCGTTCTAGCCACAAAATATTCCGTCACCGCAGGCGTGTGCGCCAGCAGAGCCACAAACGGCTTGCGAACGTGCCGCGGCAGCCGCAGCAACCGCCTGAGTTGTGACGACGCGCGAAAGATAGAACCAAACCTCTGTTTGTATAGCGTTTCGTAAGAGGAACCCGATTTCAGGCATTTTGCTGCCAGTGCACCACTACGCAATGCAAGCGAGATGCCATCCCCCACAAACGGATCGACAAAGGCCGCGGCATCTCCCGCATTCAAGACTCCGTTGCGGACCGGCAATGGCTCCCGGAAAATCAGCGGCGAAGTTGTCACTGGATCGCTTAGGGGCTGCCAGTCACGGCTGCGCTCAGCCAATGCCGGATGCAGCCCGAAAATTTCCGGGAGGGAAGAGGCCACGTCAGCGCGAACCATGGCCGCTGCATTCACCCGCCCCGGGGAATCGTCGTCCATGAGATTGACCGGTTGTACCCCGCAGTAACCACCCTCGAAGAAATACAAATCAACCGAATCGGACGGATCGGCCTCGGTGAAGTGTCCTTTAATCCCCAGCCACCTTTCCGTTTTGGGCGCGGGAACGGCCGTCAGGTTAGACCAGCGCCCGGAAGCATTGATGACCGCGGCGGCTTCAAATTCGCCAGCCGTCGCACTTACCTGAAAAGGGCTCTTGCCCGCGATCTCCCTAACCGTCGTCTGAAGGCGAACCTCAACTCCGCATGCCAGTGCAGATTCTATAAGCGCTTGGTCGAGATCAAAGCGGCCAATACTCGCCGCCGGCGGAAAGATCGGCGTAGGCAGCACACGGCCATCGAGAAATATGCGCCCGAGGGAGATGCGCAAGCAATCGTCTAGCAGCGGGTGGTAGGAACTGGCAAATAGATCACGTAGCAAGCCAAGCGACTCCGCTGACACAAACTCCCCACAAACTTTGTGCCGGGGGAATTTCCCACGCTCCAGCAGCAGAACCTTAGCGCCACCGCGCGTGGCTGTGATGGCGGCAGAAGTGCCCGCTGGGCCTGCTCCTACTACGATCAGATCAAACATCGGTTACGTCTTCCAGGCAATAACGCCCATGCGATAGAGGTAGTGCCGGTCAATTTCGACGCAGACCGCCGGCGTCTTTCTCAGCATTGCCTTCATCTCGTCCGGGGTATACGACTGCCGCACCGACGCCGGCGCATCGTGGCGGGTGATGCGACTGGTATAAAGCGGCATTCCAGCATAGACCAGCGCCAGGTGTAGCGGACTCCGCACCAGGTCATTAATCAGCAGCGCCTTGCGGCAGACGCGCAGAGCTTCCTTCGCAAAGCCAACGACTAGATCCGGGCTCAAATGGTGAGTGAACAGATTGCAGGTAACGAGATCGAAAGAGTTGTCGGTAAACGGCAGCGAAAGCGCATCGCCCGCCACCCGCGCGAATCCCGAATTCCCGTTTCCCAGATGAGAAGCAGCCCGGTCCAGCAGCGTGAACTCGAGTTCGATGCCCTGCGCCTGCAAGTGCTGTTTCACCATGCGCGGAGTATCGCCGGCGCCGGCGGCAACTTCCAAAACAGTAAATGACTGTTGCCCGGTCTGATCGACTATCTGTCGGATGAGTGCCTCTGTAGTAGCCGCGCCGCCGAACCTGGTATTAATGGTCTTGAGGTCGTTGAGCGACGCTGCGATTTCTGCGGCGGTGCCGGAGTCGCTGTCCAGTAACTCGTTCGTGGGGACTCGTTTCATGCCAATCTACGAAACTTCTGCCAACTCTTCTTCCAGAAGTTGCTTGTTGTATAGGTCGCAATAGTACCCGTTTAATGCCAGCAATTCGTCGTGAGTCCCTAGCTCAACGATCTTTCCCGCGTGTAGGACCGCAATCTGGTCGGCATTTCTCACCGTCGAAACCCGATGCGAAATGAAAATTGTGGTGCGTCCCTGCATGATCTCGCGCAGATGGTTGAGAATCTTGTCTTCTGTCTGGGTATCAACGCTGGCCAGCGCGTCGTCCAGCACCAAAATGCGTGGATCGCGTATCAATGCCCGCGCAATAGCGCTGCGCTGCTTTTGCCCGCCGGATAACGTGATACCTCGCTCGCCTACCATGGTCTTGTACTGCTCCGGAAAACTTTCGATGTCGCCGGCAATGCTGGCCGCCGCGGCTGCATCGTGCACTTCCTCGTCCGTCGCATCGACCTTGCCGAACGCAATATTTTCGCGGACCGTCTCGCTGAAGAGAAAAGTCTCCTGCGGCACGAATCCGATGGTGCGCCGCAAATCCGCAAGCGGATAGTCGCGAATGGGACGTCCATCGATTAGCACTGCCCCCGGCTCTGCATCGTAGATGCGGGGGATCAAGCTGACCAGCGTTGTTTTCCCCGACCCGGTCGGTCCCACGATTGCCAAACTTTGTCCGGCCCGAATTTGCAGATTAACGTTGTGGAGAACCTGGCTTCCGTTGTAAGAAAAATTTAGATTCCGAAACTCGATGTCACCGGTGATGGGAGGTGCCTGCCGATCAGGCGCAACATCCTCGATCTCAGGTTTCTCTACCAGAATCTCATTAATCCGTCCCATGGAGGCTGTGCCACGCTGGAAAATATTGATCACCCATCCTAATGCGATCACCGGCCAGGTAAGCTGCACCATGTAAGTATTGAAGGCCACGAAGCCGCCAACTGAGATGCGTCCATTGATTACCTCGCGGCCGCCTACCCATAGCACCAGCACGATCGCGATGCCCAGCATCAGTTCCAGAGTCGGCCACAACATACCCATCAAACGCACTAGTTTGAGGCTGCGCTGAATGTATTCCTGATTCGAAGTCTCGAAAGCCGCAATCTCGGCATTTTCCTGGGTGTAGGCGCGAATCACCCGTGCGCCAGAGAGGTTCTCCTGCACTCGGGCGGAAATCTCCGAGAACATTGCTTGAATGCGCTCAAAGCGTTCGTGAATTCGCTTGCCAAAGTACTGGATGACAATGCTGACTATCGGCAGAGGCAGAAAGGCGTAAAGCGTCAACCGGGGACTGATGGCAATCATGAAGGCCAGGGCGCCCGCGGTAAACACGATGGTGTTCGCGGAATACATAATCGCCGGGCCTAGCAGCATACGGACAGCATTCAGGTCATTGGTCGCCTTGGCCATGATGTCGCCGGTGCGAGTGCGCTGGTAGTAGGAATACGACAGCTTTTCGAGATGCTGAAACAAATCATTGCGCAGGTCGAACTCGATTTCCCGCGAAATTCCGATCACCACCCACCGCGTCAGAAATTGAAAGATTCCCTTCACTCCAGCCACTGCAAGTAGAAGGAACGCATAGGTAACCAGTTTCTGACGCGTCACTCCTGAATGCAGATCGTCGATCGCCCGCCGGATGACCAGCGGAAACAAAATCCAGACTCCGTTGTTGAGGAAAACGTAGAGAGTTCCCAGCCAGAAGTCCCGGCGGTACTTCTTCAGGTAGGGAAACAGGGGGCGGAGGCTCTTTGGAAGCATGGGCTACTAGGACAGATTCTAGCAGTCCTGGCGTCAGTTTAGGCTGATCGCCCGCTAGGTCTCGTGATGAAAGACCGCAAAAAATGCCAGCACGAGCAGCAGCACCCAACCCACCAGGAACATCCAGCTGCCGCTTACCAGATACGAATAAACCGCATCGCTGTTCATAACCGTACCTACCAAGTTCATGCCGCTTGCCCGCGGCTCGTCACCGTAGTTTTGCCGTTCAAGCTCTTGTATCGAGCCAGGACTTCTTTTACCGAGTTCATCCTGCCCAGGGTCGTCAGCTTAGGATCGTGCAGCGCTTCGTCAACTTGCGCCATCCACGACTCAACTGCGACGTCCACTCCGGCCGAGAGTTCTGCCGCGATAATTTCAACAAATTCCTCGACGCTGACTGCCGATGCATTCATAGAGAACCTCACGAAATGTTTTTATAGAACGTAGCTTCATTTACGTCTCCACCAGGAACCTTACTGACTTTCAGCAGGCTCCTGCGCTTGCGTAAAGCGCTGCATGCGTTGTTCCCGGCGATCCATCATCTGGCTCAGCTTTGTCCTTTGCTCCGGCGTCAATAGCTTCACCAATTCAGCTTGTATTCTGGCCTTCTGCACCGTCAGCTCGGTCAACATTTGTGCTTGTTGTCCCGCGATGGCGCGGACCTGGGCTTCGTCAAAAGTTCCGCCCTCTTCGAATTGCCGCAACTGGTGCCGAATCACGGCGAGCTGCCGCAGCAGTGGTTGGATCGTGGGCTTTTCCTTGGAGAGAATCTCTTTGGCCTGTGCCCGCTGCTCGTCGGTCAAATCCAGGCGGTGGGCCAGAAATCCTAGCCCAGGCCCGCCAAACATTCCATCGTGCTGCCAGTGGCTGCGTTTTGTCGTTTGCGAGACCGCAACCGTCCCCACGACGATGAGGGCCAGCCCCACCAATGTAATTTTCAAATTGCGTGCGTTCATGCGACCTCCGAACCACCATTTACATCTCACTGAATATGAACCCGGTTCGCGGGAAAAAGGAGTAAAGAATTAGTCAACCGGGAGTAAAGTTTTGTAAAGTGGAAATTGACCTTTGACAATTCTTTACGCCTCTTCTGCCAGGCCGGATGTACAAAAGAATCACAATGGACCGGATTCTAATCATCGACGACGACACTGAGCTTTGTGGCTTGGTGGGCGAGTATTTGGAGCCTGAAGGATTCCAGATCGAAGCCGTCTATAACGGCGAGTTAGGCTTGGAGAAGGCCCTCACGGGCGAGCACCGCCTGGTCGTCCTTGACGTCATGTTGCCCGGCATCAACGGATTCGAAGTCCTGCGCCGCATTCGCCAGACCTCAAAGATTCCTGTGTTGCTCCTCACCGCGCGCGGAGAAGATGTGGACCGGATCGTTGGCTTGGAAATCGGCGCCGACGATTATCTTCCCAAGCCGTTTAACCCCCGGGAACTCGTAGCCCGTATTCGTGCTGTTCTTCGCCGCAGTCTTCCCGGCAAAGATGGTCAGGTTTCGGATGTAGTTCGTGTGGGAGAAATTGAATTAGACCCCGCCAGCCGCACCGTTTATCAAAACGGCAAGCCGTTGGAGTTGACCTCGGTTGAATTTAACCTCTTGGAAGTCTTGCTGCGCGAGGCCGGAAATGTTGTGTCGCGTGATCGGCTGGTCGATTCCGTTCTGGGCCGTAAATTCTCGCCCTTCGATCGCAGCATCGATATGCACGTCAGCAAAGTGCGCCGCAAATTGGGGGACACCGATGGAGGCGCCGACCACATCAAGACGGTGCGTGGCGTGGGTTACATTTTGATCCGTCCGCATGAAAAAGTTGAGAGCACTTCATGAGGAGCCTGTTCGTAAAAATTTTCCTATCGTTTTGGCTTGCGCAAGCGCTTTTCCTTGTGCTCGCCATCCTGATCACGCTCGGGCTGCGTTCTCAGCGCGAGTCGGCCACCTGGGAGGCGGTGGAAAATAAGGTCCTGAGTGAAGCAGTGCAAGAATTCCAGAACGGCGGCGAAGACGCAGTGCACACCTATCTGGATAATCTGCAGGACACCCAGCACGTTCATGCGTACCTGTTCAATGAAAAAGGACGCGAAGTTTCAGGTGCCCGCCCGCCGGAATTTCTTGGCCGCATGGAGCGGGAAGGAACCCGGCCCCCCACGACCCTATTCGCTTTGTTGACCCGCGGCCGCTTTCTGCGTGCGTCCATAAATGCTTCTGACGGCCATCGCTACACCATGGTGATGGACCTCCCCGCTGGTCCGCGTGTCCTGTTTGGACCTCGAGGCGTTCCCGGTCTCGCGCTCTTTATCGCGGTAGTCTCGTCGGGATTCGTCTGTTACTTCCTGGCACGATATTTGACCAGTCCCGTGGTCCGGCTCCGCGAAGCAACTCGAAAACTGGCGGCGGGTGACCTCTCGGCCCGCGCTGGAACTTCGTGGGGAGGTGTCAAGCGTCGCGACGAAATTTCGCAACTGGTGCGGGACTTCGACGCTATGGCGGAGCGGCTGGAAGGCTTGGTAAAGGCGCAGGGCCGCCTGTTGAACGATATTTCTCACGAACTGCGTTCCCCGCTGGCCCGTCTTAACGTGGCGCTTGGGCTGGCCCGCCAGCGCACGGGGCCCGAAGCTCAAGCGTCGCTGCAGCGAATCGACATGGAAGCCGAGCGCCTCAACGAACTCATTGGGCGCTTGCTCACCATCGCGCGTCTTGAAAGCCGCGAGGACCGCAGCGGCTTGGTCCCCATAGACTTGGACGACTTGGTCTCCGAAGTCGCCAACGATGCCGAGTTCGAAGCACAGAACCGGGGTTGCCGGGTAAAGACCACCCTCGCTGGGGACTGTGTTGTGATGGGGAATCCCTCTCTGCTTCGCAGCGCCATTGAAAACGTCGTCCGCAATGCCACCCGCTACACGCCGGAAGGAACCGCAGTCCAGGTGGATCTACGATGTGTTGGAGATCCCAACAGTCCCGAGGCAATCCTCCAAGTGGCCGATTCAGGTCCGGGAGTTCCCGAAGAGGCGCTCGATAAACTCTTCGAGCCCTTCTACCGCATTGATGACTCTCGCGTGCGCAAAACCGGAGGGGTCGGCTTAGGCTTGGCTATCACCAAGCGCGCGGTCCGGCTGCACGGCGGCAGCGTACGCGCCGTGAACCGGCCCGAGGGTGGACTGCTGGTAGAAATCAAGCTGCCGCTGGTGGCGCAACTTACCCCGGTTGCGGTCTAACTCGAGGCAACTTTCACATTCTGCGGCGGTTCTAACCCATTGCGTCTGTTTGCTCTTACCACGTATTCCTGATACACAAATGTTTGCTGGTCTGGCGCTCCTGCTGTCCATCGGAGCCAGGCTTAGGGAGAAAGAATGCGGATGAAGTTGTCGGTGTTGCGCCGTGGCTTGTCGTTGCTTTCGATCGGATTTTTCGCTGCCTGCACTACTTCAAGCACCACGCCCCCTCCATCCGCCTCGGGCACCACCCTCTTCGTCACCACCCAAGGCGATTCTATGATTTCCGCCCTAAGCGTGAATGTAACCGCCGGAACGCTGACGGCTGTCTCTGGTTCGAGCGCCGCTACCGGAAGCGGGCCTTATGCCTTGATCTTCACCCCGGCAGGCGATGCGGCATTCGTTTCCAATACCCTTTCCAATGATGTCTCGACCTACACTGTGGATACCAATGGAGGATTGACGGTTGCCACAGCAAGTCAGAAGGTGGGAACTGCGCCCCACGGGATCGCAGTAGACGCGGGCGGCAAATTCCTGTTCGTCGCCAATCAGGGAACCTCGGGAGACGTTAATTCTGGCACTGTTTCTGTTTTTTCCATTGCGGCGGCAGCTCTGACCGAAGTTGCAGGTTCGCCTTTCAAGGTCGCCAACGTCCTTGATACGATTAATCCAGGACCATCGGCCGTAGCGGTTACGCCGGATGGCAAGTTTCTGTACACGGCCAATCAATTCACCGGCACGGTTTCCGCTTTTTCGATTGATGGATCCGGCGTGCTTACCCAGGTTCCAACCTCGCCATTCACGGCAGGTACGGCACCGTCGAGCCTGGCGATTACACCCAACGGGAACATCCTCTACGCGACCAATTCCGGATCGAGCAATATTTCGGCCTTCACCCTCTGCGATAATGCCAGCCCCGGCTGTATTTCGCCGGATGGAAGTCTCACTCCGGTAGCGGGCTCGCCCTTTTCCGCTGGCCTGGACCCGGTTTACATGGCGATCTCCTCGTCCGGGAATTTTGCCTACGTTGTCGACCAGACCTCGAATCAGCTTTCTGGATACAAAGTTGGCGCCGGAACGGGAGTCTTAAC
>Ga0068871_100002177_pt1 | contig 13307 bp, 10 predicted proteins | sample KBSMisM72_FD_72750 | JGI IMG/M metagenome (GOLD analysis project Ga0068871, IMG submission 72750) | Miscanthus rhizosphere microbial communities from Kellogg Biological Station, Michigan, USA - KBS Miscanthus M7-2 | ecosystem: Host-associated > Plants > Roots > Rhizosphere > Soil ... | reverse complement strand
CGCATCAGAACCCGACCGGGCTGAACCTGCCGATTCGAACCCGGCGCGAGCTGCTCGACCTGGCCGCGCGGTATCGCGTGCCGATCGTGGAAGACGACACCTATCGCGATCTGGCGCTGACCGGCCCGCCGCCTCCGCCGTCACTCTTCGCGCTCGACGATGCGCACGCGGTCGTGATCCGGATCAACAGCTTCTCGAAGATGCTGGCGCCGGGGCTGCGCGTGGGCTGGATCAGCGCGGTCCGCCCGATCGTCGATCAGCTGGCGCTCATCAAGCAGCAGGTGGATCCCCACACCCAGAACCTGTCGCAGCTGGTGCTCTGCGAGCTGGTGGAGCAGGGCGTGCTCGATCGCCACCTGGCGACGCTGAAGTCGGAGCACCGCCGGCGCCGTGATGCGATGGTGCAGGCGTTGCGGCAGTACGTGCCCGCGGCGCAGCTGCGGTTCAGCGTTCCTGACGGCGGGATGTATCTCTGGTGCGAGCTGCCGCCGGGCATCCGTGCGCGCGCGGTCCAGGATCACGCGTTGCGGGAGTCGGTGATGGTGTTGACCGGCGACCCGTTCTACGTGGACCAGGGCGGCGACCATCAGTTGCGGATCTGCTACACGTCGCAGCCGGCGAGCCGCGCGGCGCAGATTGCGCAGACGCTGGCGCGCAGCCTCGCCGCCGCGGCGCGCGAGGGCACCGATTCGCCGGCGGCCGTGCGGATGGTCTGAGAAACCCGCTAGAATTCCGGCATGCGTGTAGTCAACCGGACCGCCGTCACCATCACCGGGGCGCAGCCGTTCATCGACTGGATGCGCGAGACCGATGCCGACTTCAACCGCGGCGCGATCACCGTGCCGAGGGCGAAAGCCTACGGGTCGGCGTTCCTGTTGCCCGAGTTCGACCTCGAGGAAGATCTCCAGGAATGGGTCGAGGACAACGTCGCCTGGCTGTTCGACTTTCAGCTCTCCGCCTGGACCGAGAACGAGGAGACCTGGCCCGAGAACCGCGATCTCCAGACCTTTCGCGAGTGGTTCCGCATCGACATTCACAGCGTCGTGGTCGACGTCGCCGACGATGACATCGAAGGAGAGGAGCTCTGATGCTGCTGCACCTGGTGATCTTCAAATATAAGGCGGAGGTTGACGCCGCCGCGCGCGCGCAGCATCGCCAGCGTCTCGCCGGCTTGCAAGACTTAGACGGGGTGATCGACCTGAAGGTTGGCGAGGACGTCGTGCGCTCGCCGCGGTCGTACGACACCGGCCTCGCGGTCACCTTTCCGGATCGGGCGGCATTGGATGCGTATCAGAAGAACGAACGGCATGTGCCGATCGCGCAGTCCGGCGTCGCGCTCTCCGAGCACATCGTGGCGGTCGATTTCGAGATTTAACACCGTCCGTTCTTCACGATTCCGGACATCAAACTTTTGACGATCGCATCCGTCTATTGCAGGCATGATGCTGATCGCCACGACCGTTGCGTCGGTGCTCATCGCCTCGATCACATCGGCCGCCGGCGCCCCGGCAGCTTCCTCTCCCGCCGTCCCTCCAATGATCGTGAACGTCTCGGCGCCGGGCATCTCCCCGCAGCTCGTCAAGGCAGTGCTGGCCGAGACCGACGCGATCTGGCGCTCCAGCGGCGTGACCTTCGTCTGGCGAAACGCGCCGGCCGCCGCTGCATCGCCGGCGCGCGCCGGCGTCGATGCGATCGTGACGTCCGTGCCGAATACCTTGCGCCTCACCATCGGTGAGAGCCGCGGCGCCAGCCGCGAGGGATACCTCCCGCTCGGGTGGATTCTGTTCAACGACGGGACGGTTCCTGAGCAGGAGATCTACCTGTCGTACGCCAACGCGCGGGCGATGATGGAAGAAGCGCGCGGCGTCGTGGGGATCATCAACGAGATGCCGCTGGCGCAGCGGGAAACGCTGCTGGCGCGGGCGATGGGGCGAGCGTTCGCGCACGAGCTGGGTCACTACCTGCTTGCCTCCAAGATGCACACCCCGCGCGGCCTGATGAAGGCGGTGCTGACCGCAGTCGAGCTGTTCATGCCGGACACCAGCGCGTTCCGCATCGAGCCCGCGCAGCGGCGGGCTGTTGCCGCGCGCCTGCGGGGCGAGGCGGTAGTGGCGATGCGGTAGACGTTCGGCGTTCGGCGTTCTGCGTTCGTCGTTCAACGTTCGTCGTTCGACGTTCGACGTTCGACGTTCGACGTTCCTCGTCCAAGCTCCTAGCTTCGAGCTCCCAGCTCCCAACTCTCACCTTCTAGCTCCCAGATCCTTAGATCCTCACCTCCTCAGATCCTCAAATCTGCTACGATCCCCCGTCCGTTTTATTCACGAGGTTGCCATGCTGAAGAAATACGCCGCGCTCGTGGCGCTGGCGGTGAGCGTCACGGTTGCAGCGCCTTACGCGCAGAAGGCGGCGCCGGCGGCGAAGGTCACCGCGCCCAAGGATCAGTTCGGATTCGCGGTCGGCGACGACTACCGCCTCGTCAATTACACGCAGTACACCGACTATCTCAAGAAGATGCAGGCCCAGTCGGAGCGGATGACGGTCGTCGACATCGGCAAGACCGAAGAAGGCCGGACCGAGTTCACCGCCATCATCACGTCACCGGAAAACCAGCGGAAGCTGCCGATGATCAAGGCGGCGAACCGCCGCCTGGCCCTGGCCGAAAACCTGACCGACGAGCAGGCGCGCGCGCTGGCCCGCGAGAGCAAGGTGGTGGTGTGGATCGACGGCGGGCTGCACGCGACAGAAGTGCTCGGCGCCCAGCAGCTGATCGAGACCATCTACCGCCTGAACACGAAATCCGATCCCGAAACGCTGCGGATCCTGAACGACGTCGTCATTCTCTGCACCCTGGTGAATCCGGACGGCATGGAGCTGGTGTCCAACTGGTACATGCGCGACGCGGACGAGAAGCGGCGGTCGACCAACGGCATCCCGCGGCTCTACCAGAAGTACATCGGCCACGACGACAATCGCGACTTCTACATGATGAACATGTCGGAGAGCGTGAACGCGAACAAGATGATGTATCGCGAGTGGTTCCCCGCGATCATGTACAACCATCACCAGACCGGGCCGGCCGGCGCGGTGCTGTTCGCGCCGCCGTTCCGCGATCCGTTCAACTACAACTTCGATCCGCTCATCCCGCTCGGGATCGACACGGTCGGCGCCGCCATCCATACCCGTCTGGCCGCCGAGGGCAAGCCGGGCGCGGTGATGCGGACCGGCGCGCCGTATTCCACCTGGTTCAACGGCGGCATCCGCACCACGTCGTACTTCCACAACCAGATCGGGATTCTGACCGAGACGATCGGCAACCCGACGCCGGTCGAGATCCCGTTCGTGCTCGACATGCAGCTGCCGCGCGCCGACGTGCCGAATCCGATTGCGCCGGGCATCTTCCCGTTCCGCACCGCGATCGAGTACTCGATTACCAACAACTACGCGATCCTCGACATCGCCTCGAAGCGGCACGAAGACTTCCTCTACAACATGTACAAGATGGCGAAGAACGCCATCGACAAGGGCAACCGCGACAACTGGACGATTCACCCGAAGCGGATCGAGGCGGCGCGCGAGGCGATCGAGGCCGCGCAGGCCGGCGCCTCACGCGGCGGTGAAAACATCGGGCCGCGCGGCGGCCGCGGCGGCGGGTTCGGCCGCGGCGGCGCCCCGGTGGCGATCTACAACAGCGTGCTCCACGATCCGAAAATGCGCGATCCCCGCGGCTTCATCCTGCCGTCGGATCAGCCGGACTTCCTCACCGCGACGAAGTTCGTCAACACCCTGATCAAGGCGGGCGTCTTCGTCGATCGCGCGACCGCGCCGTTCACCGTCGCCGGGAAGCAGTACCCCGCCGGATCGTACGTCGTCAAGGCGGCGCAGCCGTTCCGCGCGCACCTGATGGACATGTTCGAGCCGCAGGATCATCCCGACGACATCCCGTATCCCGGCGGTGCGCCGCGGCCGCCTTACGACGTCACCGGCTACAACATCGCCTATTCGATGGGGATCAAGTACGACCGGATTCTCGAGGCGTTCGACGGTCCGTTCGAGAAGATTCCGGATCTCGCGCCGGTGCCCGCGGGCAAGGTCACGGCGGCGCCCGCCGCAGGCGGTTACCTGCTCAGCCACGAGGTCAACGACTCGTTCGTCGCCGTCAACCGGCTGTTGAAGGCGAACGAAGACGTGTTCTGGCTGAAGGGGTCCACCACGGCAAACGGCAAGACCTATCCCGTCGGCACGATGTACATCCCGGCGAAGGCGACGACCCTGCCCATCCTTCAGAAAGTGGCCGCCGACAAAGGGCTGACCTTCGACCCGGTCGCCGCGAAGCCCGCGGGCGATGCGATGAAGCTGAAGCCGGTGCGCATCGGCCTCTGGGATCAGTACGGCGGCTCGATGCCGTCGGGGTGGACCCGGTGGCTGTTCGCACAATACGAGTTCCCGTTCGAGGTCGTTTTCCCCGGCACGCTTGACGCCGGAAATCTGAACGCGAAGTACGACGTGCTCGTGTTCGTGGACGGCGGCATCCCTGAGCGAGACGGAGGGACCGGCGGTGGCGGCGGCTTCGGCGCCCAGCCGCCTGCCGACTCGATCCCGGCGGAGTTCCGGAGCATGCTGGGACGGGTCACCGTGTCCAAGACCGTGCCCGAGCTCAAGAAGTTCGCCGAGAACGGCGGCACGGTGCTGACGATCGGGTCGTCGACCGCTCTGGGCCATCATCTCGGCCTGCCGATCCGTGACGCCCTCGTGGAGCGCGTGGCCGGCGGCGCGGAGCGTCCGCTGCCGCGCGAGAAATACTACATACCCGGATCGATCCTCGAGGCGCGCATCGACAACACCCAGCCGCTGGCCTACGGCATGGGCGAGCACGCGATGGTCTTCTACGACGAGAGCCCCGCGTTCCGGCTGCAGCCGGAGGCGGCGATGAAAGGCGTGCGGCCGATCGCGTGGTACGACGGCCCGACGCCGCTGCGCAGCGGATGGGCGTGGGGCCAGCAGTATCTCGATCAGGCGGTCTCGATCATCGAGGCGCAGGTCGGGAAGGGACACGTCGTCCTCTTCGGCAACGAGGTGAACTGGCGCGGCCAGCCGCACGGCACCTTCAAGCTCCTGTTCAACGGCGTGTTCTACGGCAGCGCGTCGAACTCATCCGCGGGGCTGCGGACGACCGATCAGCCGTAGCGCACTGTGCGGTTGCGGGCCGTGTGTGCGCACAGCGCACGCGCGGCCCGTGCGTTCCCCACCGGTTTCCGCGATGTTTCAAGCGACAGAAGCGTCGTGTCCTGCGGATCCTGCCTTGCACTGCGGGATGACATGGCGGCCCCGTCGTTCCAGGTTCAACGGCTTTGGACGATGGACGATGGCACCGCCTGTCTGCTGGTCGAACGCGAAGACGCCCCCAAATTTGAAATCTGCGTGGTCCGCGGCGATCAGGTCCTGCGGCAGAATCGCCTGTACGCTCGAGGCAGTGCGCAGATGCTGGCCGAAACGTGGCGCAGCAACCTCGGGCACATCTCGAAGGGGTGATCGTTCGTCGGCCTTCCTTATGGCTTGGGCACCAGTTCCGGCGACGGAATGAAGTTGTACAGGTGCCGGCTGACGATCTCCTGAATCACGACGTCCGGATGCTCCTGCGTGACGACGGCGGCGTCGAAGTCGTTCTGCCAGAGGTACACCGCCCGGCTGAAATGCTCGGACAAAAACGGCACCAGCCGCGATGTGAACGAGTCCCTGAAGATCACCGCCCGAGGGAGTGACGGGTCGTCGATCGTGGTGACGAGCCGCCCCTCCTCGGCGGTCGGCTCGGCGCCGGCCGGCTCGAGCACCCGTGCGCGCCGCGGCCGCTTTGGCACCAGCGTCATGTCCACTTCGCGCAGCACCCGCGTCAACCCCATCATGCCGGCCAGATCGAGCCCTTCGACCGTGCGATCGGACGCAGTAAAGTCCTCCCGCGTCCATGGCGCCGGGGTCCGCGGCACTCGTGCGCGCACGGCCCGGATGATCTCCTGGTAGGCGACGAGCGCGCCGCGGTCGTTCCAGTGCGTGTCGGTGTGCTGATACACGCGCTCGCGCGCCTTCGCGTCGAACTCGGCCGGCCGCAGGTCGACGGCGAGGCCCGTGTCCTGCAGTCCGGTGAGCAGCTGGTCCATCCGCGACAAGGCGCCGACCCGCGTCAGCGTCGGCGGCATCTCGTCGCCGTAGATCACATGCTTGTCCGGCGCGATGACGAAGACATAGGCGATGTCGCGCGCCCGCAGCCAGTCCCGCGCGCGCAGGATCGCCGCGCGCCAGTTCGCCAGCGCCTCGTCGGTCATCGGCTCGACGTTCGCGTAGTCCTCGACCGACTTGTCGTCGCCGTAGAAGAACCAGCCGCGCTCGCCCTTGATGACCGCCGCCGAGGGCGAGACCCCCAGCATGAACAGCCGGCTCTCGCCGTACCAGCGCACGAGGAGCGATCGAAACCCGAAATGATCGTCGAACCAGGCGGCCGCCGCCGTCGGCAGCGCCGCCAGCGTGGCTATCGATCCGTCGATGTGGGGCACCGGCGCGAGCTCGCGGTTTTCGGCGCCCGGATCGGCGCCATCGACGCCGGCCAGGTTTGCCGCCAGCGGCAGCGAAATCAGGGCGACGAACAGGACGACGAGCAATCGGCTCTTCATCAAAACCGGAAGTAGATGAACGGGTTATAGGTGCGCGCCGCCATGCTCATGATGGACAGCACGAGGACGGCCATCAGCGCCGCGGTGTTGAGCAGCGCCAGACCCGGGCGTCGATCGTCGAGCCGCGCCGCCAGCGCCGGCACCCACGGCGCGGAGCCGATCGCGCCGGCCACGAGCGCGATCCACAACTCGGGCGTGAGATACCACGCGACGGTGTACGGCGTCGGCACGGCCGCGGTCATTCCGGACATCGAGGCGAGAAACGCAATCGCGCCGGGCAGCGTCTCCGCCCGGAAGAAGACCCAGCCGATCATCACGATGGCGAGCGTGTACACGTGGGGCCAAATCGGCCAGGCCAACACACCGGAAGTTGGCGAATTGGCGACTTGGTGAGTTGGCGACTTGGCGGTGAGGCGTTCGATCACGAGAAACGATCCGTGCCACAGGCCCCAGATGACGAAGTTCCAGCTCGCGCCGTGCCACAGGCCGCAGAGGAAAAACACCGTGACCAGGTTGCGGTAGCGGCGGGCCGGGCTCACGCGGTTGCCGCCCAGCGGGATGTAGAGATAGTCGCGGAACCAGGTCGACAGCGAGATATGCCAGCGGCGCCAGAACGCCGTCACGCTCGTCGCCACGTAGGGCCAGCGGAAATTCTCCGGAAACCGGAAGCCGAACATCCGGCCAAGACCGATCGCCATGTCCGAGTAGCCGGAGAAGTCGAAGTAAATCTGCAGCGTGTAGCAGACGATGCCGAGCCAGGCGTGCGCCGCCGACAGCTCGGACGAAGGCATCGCGAAGATTTTGTCGGCGGGGCCGGCAACCACGTTCGCAATCAGGACCTTCTTGCCGAGGCCGATCACGAACCGGCGGACGCCGTATGCGAAGTCGTCGATCGAGACCACACGGCGCGCGAGCTGATCGGCGATGTCGCGGTAGCGGATGATCGGGCCGGCGATCAGCTGCGGAAACAGCAGCAGGTAGAGCGCGGCGTGCACCGGGCTCTTCTGCGCGACCGCATCCCGCCGCGAGACGTCGATGACGTACGAGATCGCATGGAAGGTGAAGAACGAGATGCCGATCGGCAGCAGCACGCGCGGCACGGCCACCGGCGGGACATGCGCCGTCAGCAGCAGCGCGTTGACGTTGTCGGCGAAGAAATTCGCGTACTTGAAGATGCCCAGGACCACGAGGTTGACCGTGACGGCGAACGCGAGCCGCCGCGCCGCCGCCGGCGTACCATGGACCCGGTCCACCGCGATCGCCATCCAGTAGTTGAAGGCGATCGAGCCGAGCATCAGCCAGGTGAATGCGCCGCCGCCCTTGGCGTAGAAGATGACGCTCGCCGCCAGCAGCAGCCAGTTCCCATACGCCGCATGTTCGCGCGATCCCCGGATGAAATAGAGCCCGAGGAGGATTGGCAGGAACAGGAAGAGAAACGTGGGTTCGGTGAACAGCAAGGGGGCTGGGGACTGGGAGCGGGGGACTAGGGGTTAGGCCTGGCGACGAAGATCAGGATGTGCTGGCGGGGAAGCGCTTCGTCCACCTTCGACAGGGTGAAGCCTTCCGCCTCGACTTCCATCTTGGCGTCGGCGACGCTCATCTTGTGCTCCGGCTTGATCGGCACGGTCGGATCTTCCTTGCGGTACTCGAGCAGCACGAGCCGGCCGCCGGGCTTGAGCGCCTCGCGCAGGCGGCGCAGAATCGCCTGCGGCTGGGACAGTTCGTGGTAGACGTCGACCATCAGCGCGAGATCGACCGAGGCGGGCGGCAGCCTGGGATCGTCGAACGTGCCTTCGATCAGGGTGACGTTGGTGATCTTCGCGTCGCTGAGCCGCCGCGCCAGGATGTTGAGCATCTGCGGCTGCACGTCGTTTGCGAACACCCGGCCGGCCGGGCCGACTCGCGCCGCCAGCCGCACGGTGATGTAGCCGGACCCCGCGCCGATGTCGGCAACCGACGCGCCTTTGGGAATTTTCAGGACGTTCAGCGCCACGTCCGGCGCTTCCTCTTCCTCGCGTTCGCTCCGCTCGAGCCACGGCGCGCCCTGATAGCCCATCACCGGCGCATAGCGCCGCCCGCTGACCGGATGGACGCCGGGCTGCTGCGCCGCGAGGCCGGCGGCGAGGACGACCCCGAGCAGGACGCCGCCGAGGAGGGCGTTCGGGCGTAGGCGCATGCGCCTAGGATAGCAACAAAGGTCGTCAGGTCGCGGGCTTGATCGGCGGCCGGAACAGGTGCACTTCGTCGGCGACTGGCGTGTCCCCGACGAAGCGATACACCACGACGATCCGCATGCCGACCGCAATGTCGGCAACCGCGGCCGGGCTGTCATGCCTCGACACGGCGGTGCCGGGGACGAGCGCGATCCTGATCCGCTGCCCGGACTTGTGCCGGAGCGCCATGGCCTCATCGTCCACAGCCTCGACGATACCGGTCACCGTGTACGGCGGATGCGACGAGGGAATCACGCGATAGCACGCCGCCGCGCCGAAGCCGGCCGCACAGACGATGAGCAGGCGAGCCGCCTCACGCATGGTGCTCCTCGTCCGCCGAAAACGTGACGTACAGGGTCGGCAGCACGATGAGCGTCAGGAGCGTCGCGGAGACCAGGCCGCCGATGATCACGACCGCCAGCGGCCGCTGCGTTTCGGATCCGATGCCGTGAGAGAGCGCCATCGGCAGCAGGCCCAGCATCGCCAGCAGCGACGTCATCAGGACCGTGCGGAGCCGCGCTTCCGCGCCTCGGCGGACCGCGTCCAGCAGCGGCGCGCCCGCCTCGCGCAGCTGATTGATGTAGCTCACCATGACGACGCCGTTGAGCACGGCCGCGCCGAACAGGGCAATGAAGCCGATCGCCGCCGACACGCTGAGCGGGATGCCGGTGACCAGCAACGCGACGACGCCGCCCACCAGCGCGAACGGCACGTTGAGCAGGATCAGCGAGGCGTGCCGGGCCGACTGGAATGCGTGAAACAGCAGCACGAAGATGAGGAAGACGCTCAACGGGACAATCAGCCGCAGCCGCGCCATCGCCCGCTGCTGGTTCTCGAACTCGCCGCCCCAGACCAGCCGCGCGCCCGGTGCGAGATGCACGGCCTTGGCGACGCGCTGCTGCATCTCCTCGACCGCGCTCCCCATGTCACGACCGCGAATGAACACGCCGATCGCCATCACCCGGCTGCCCGACTCGCGGCTGATGTTCATGGCACCCTGGCGTACCCCGATGTCGGCGACGTCCGCCAGGCGGATGTGCGCGCCGTCCGCGGTATCGACCCGGATCTGGCGCACGGTGTCGGCGTCGGCGCGCGCCTCGGCCGGCAGCCGGACGACGACGCCGAACCGCTGCTCGCCTTCCCAGATCTCGGTCGCCTCCCGGCCGCCGAGCGCGGTTTCGATCGTGTCCTGGATGTCGGCGACGTTCAGGCCATAGCGGGCGGCGCGCTGCCGATCGACCGTGATCTGCAGCTGTGGCACCTGTCCGGCGCGATCGATGAAGGCCCGCGCGACCCCCGGCGTTCCCGACACCGCGTCGAGCACCGCGGTCGCGTCCTTCCGCAGCGCGACGCCATCGGCGCCGAACACCTTGATCACGACCTGGCCGTCGATCTGCGAAATGCTCTCGAGGATGTTGTCGCGGATCGGCTGCGAGAAGCTGGCGTCGATCCCGGGAATCGCGTCGAGCGCGTGATCCATCTCGGCGATCAGCTGTTCCTTGGTGATGTGCCGCGTCCATTCGGACGCCGGCTTCACGTCCACGAAGAACTCCGCCATGTTGATCAACTTCGGGTCGGTGCCGTCTTCAGGCCGGCCCGACTTCGAGATCACGGTGCGGACTTCCGGAAACTGGCGGAGCAGCGCGCGAATCCGGGAGCACTCACGCGAAGCCTCGCTCACCGAGATGCCGTCGGGCAGCATCGCGTTCACCCAGATGGCCCCTTCGTTCAATTCCGGCAGGAACTCGCTGCCGAGCTGAGTCGCGGCGCCCAGGCTCAACGCCAGGATCAGCGTGGCGCACACCAGCACCGCGCCGCGCCGCGCCAGCACCGCGTTCAACACGGTCCGGTAGATTCGCTGGCAGGCGTGCACCAGCGCGTTTTCCTCGTGCGGCACCCGCTTCAGCAGCAGCAGGCACAGCAGCGGGACGAGCGTCAGCGAGAAGATCAGCGATCCAATCAGCGCGGCGGTGATGGTGTAGGCCATCGGCGCGAAGATCCGTCCTTCCTGCCGCTGCAGCGTGAAGATCGGGACGTTCGCCAGGATGATGATCAGCATCGAGAAGAACGTGGGCCGTCCGACCTGGATCGTCGCGTCGAGAATCGCGCTGCGCCGCGCCTCTGGGTCCGGCGCGCCGCGCAGCTGCGAGAGGTGCCTGACGATGTTCTCGACGACAATCACCGCGCCGTCGACGATGATCCCGAAGTCCATTGCCCCGAGCGACAGCAGGTTCGCCGGGATCCCGCGGATGGTGAGTCCGATGAATGTCGCAAGCAGCGACAGCGGAATCATCGCTGCGACGATCGCCGATGCCCGCAGGCTGCCCAGGAACACGAACAGCACGACGGTGACCAGCGCGGCGCCTTCGAGCAGGTTGGTGAACACCGTCCGAAGCGTCGTGCCAATCAGCCAGGTACGGTCGTAGAACGGCACGATGGCCACGCCGTGCGGGAGCATCGACGAGTTGAGCGTGTCAACGCGCGCCTTGAGCGCGGCCAGCACCTCGGAGGGGTTCTCGCCCTTGCGCATCAACACCACGCCGGTCACCGCTTCATCGTCCTGGTCCTGGCCGGTGATGCCCTGGCGCGGGACCGCGCCGACCGCGACGGTCGCGATGTCCCTGATGAGGAGCGGGACGCCGTTGCGCTGCACCACCACGATCTCGCCGATGTCGTCGGCCGATCGCAGGAGGCCAATGCCCCGGACGATGTATTGCTGCTCGCCGCGCTCGATGTAGCTTCCGCCGGCGTTGGCGTTGCCGCGGCCGAGCGCGGTGAACACCTGCTGCATCGACACGCCGAGCGACGCCATCTGCACCACGTTGAGGTTCACTTCGTACTGCTTGATGAAGCCGCCGAAGCTGACGATGTCGGCGACGCCGGGCGTCATGCGCAGGTAGCGGTCGATCGTCCAGTTCTGGATTGAGCGGAGCTCGGTCGGGCTGACGTGGTCGCCGGTCAGCCGATAGCGGTAGACCTCGCCGATCGGCGTGGACAACGGCGCCAGCTGCGGTGAAAGGCCCGGCGCGAGCTCCACGCCCTGAAGCCGCTCGAGCACCTGCTGGCGCGCGAAGTAGTCGTTGACCTGATCGTCGAACGTCAGGATGAGGAACGACAGGCCGAACTGCGTGTGCGAAAACATGCGCACCGAGTGGGGCAGTCCGCTCAGACCAATCTCGAGCGGGATGGTGACCTGTTTCTCCACTTCCTCGGGAGCGTGGCCAGGCACCAGCGTGATCACCGTCACCTGGACGTCCGTCACGTCGGGGAAAGCCTCCACCGGAAGCGCGCGAAACGCCTGGATCCCTGCGCCGATGAACAGCACGGTCAACAGGCCCATGAACAGCGGCTGGCCGAGCGCGAGCGAGACGATGCGTTTGAGCATGGGCTACGCCGGCTTCTTCATCAGGCCGCTCAGCAGCATGGCGCCGTCAACCACCACGGTTTCGCCTGCCTTCAACCCGTCGAGGACGCGGACCTGCGCGCCCGCCTTCTTGCCGAGCGCGACGACGCGTTCCTGGAATGTGCCCGGCGCCGACTCGACGAACACGACGGAGCGGCCGTCGCCTTCGATCACCGCGGCCGCCGGGACCACCGCCATCCTGGCGGTCGACTCGATGTGATGGATGCTGCCGAACATCTCCGGCCGGAAGCGGCCCTGCGGGTTGTCCATTTCGGCGTGAACCTTGACCGTGCGCGTCTGCGGATCGACGGTGTCGGAGATCTGAAGGACGCGTCCCTCGAACGTCTCCTCGGGGTAGGCGACGAGCCGGATCTCGACCTTCTCGCGAAGCTGGATGAAGCGGATGTAGGTTTCAGGCACCTGCGACGAGACCCAGACCGTGCTGAGGTCGGCGATGGTCATGACCGGCGCGCTCGTGTCGTTGCGGAACTCACCGGGGACGACGCTGAGCTCGAGGACCTTGCCCGAGAGCGGCGATCGCACGGTGACCTGCTGTTTGAAGTCGCGCGGGGTGAGCCCGAGTACCGAGAGGCGCCGTTCCGCCTGCTCGCGCGAGGCGAGCGCCTGGTCGAGCGCCGCCTGGGCCTGGGCCAGCGCGCTGTCGGCGTTGAGCACCTCTTTCCGGGCGACCGCGTTGTGGTCGAACAGATCCTTGGTGCGTTCGGCGTCGGCTTGCGCCTTGAGCAGCGTCGCGCGAGCCTGGGTCACAGCGGCGTCGGACTGGAGATGCGCGGACATCGCGGCGTCGGCGTCCGGACTCTCGAGCGTGAAGAGCGGCTGTCCCTGCCGGACCGCGTCGCCGACTGCGACCAGGACCCGGGCCACCCGGCCCGCGACCGGCGCGACGACCTTGGAGATCCGGTTCGGATTCGCTTCCACCTTGCCGGGTGCGATCACTTCGTCCGTGGCGAGCTCCGCCTCGTCGACCTTCTCGCGGCGGATCTGTTTCAGGATCGGCGAGTCGACCGG
>Ga0068871_100002176_pt1 | contig 13309 bp, 10 predicted proteins | sample KBSMisM72_FD_72750 | JGI IMG/M metagenome (GOLD analysis project Ga0068871, IMG submission 72750) | Miscanthus rhizosphere microbial communities from Kellogg Biological Station, Michigan, USA - KBS Miscanthus M7-2 | ecosystem: Host-associated > Plants > Roots > Rhizosphere > Soil ... | reverse complement strand
GCGTATGTCGAGGCTGTCGAACCAGCGCAGCCCGTCCGACACGGCGGGCATCGCCAGAAAATTCGCTGTGCCGTCTTCGAACGCTTCGGCACCGGCTTTCAGACGGGCGAGACGATTCTGAACGGAGACGAATTGCACCGTGCCGCCGCCGAAGTAGCGGCGCCGGAGCATCGCGAGGCCATCGCGTCGTGCGACGAGCGCGCCGACGCCCGTCGGATAGCCGAACAGCTTGTAGTACGACAGCGCCACGAAGTCTGCGGGCACGTCCTCGAGTGACAGCGCGCTGGACGGCAGGTAGGCCGCCGCGTCCACGAGGACGCGATAACCACGCTGCTGCGCGTCGCGCACCCACTCGAGCGGATGCCGGACGCCGGAGAAATTAGACTGCGCGGGAAATGCGAGCAGCGATGGAGCCGTCGCCGGTGTAAGGAATGGATGGATCTTCTGCGCGCGAAGGGTCGAGTCGAGCGGAACATATTCGACGCGAGCGCCGCGGCGACGGGCGGAGACTCTGACGCCGTTGACCGAATTGTGGTTGTCGGCCGTCAACACGAGCCTGGAGTCGGCGCGGAACGGAAAAGCTTCGGCAAGAATCCGAACCGCGCCGCTGGCGTTGGCGGTGAGGACCACGTCGTACTCAGCCGGATCGGCGCGGAGCAATCGAAGGGTCAGCGCCCGTGCGGAGTCGATCGCGTCCGTGCTCGCCAGCGACGGCGCACTCTCCGAATGCGGGTTGCCCAATACTCGTCGTTCGAGGCGGGCTGCGTCTTCGCGGACGAGCGACGCTGGGTAGAGCGCCGCTCCCGCGTAATCGAGGTACGCGCTGCCGGTCGTCTCGAGACGTGCGAACTCCCGGTGTCGCAGTGCTTCAAACGGCGCGCGTGTTGCGCTCAGCATCCGCGCCGCCTCATACCGGCGATGGCCTGACGCGCGAATTCACGCGCGCCGCCGGGCAACTCCGATCGGGCGACATCCGACTGCGGCAGCCCTCCGAAGAATCGGCTCAATTGCGCGGCACGATCGAACTCCGCGCGTTCGAGAGCGGTGGCGTCTCTCGCCAGGCGAGGCTCGAGGACGCGGCTGATCCAGGCGGAGATCCCCTCACGCAAGACCACTACGTTCACGTAGCCGCGCGTTCGCAGCAGTTGCGCACTTCGCATCGCCCGGTCGTCGTCGTCCGCATACAGCACGATCTGCGCGCTGAGGGGAATCGCCTGACGGCGAAGATCGTCGAGAGTCATCTGGGTTGCCCCGGGCACGTGGAATTGGTCGAAGCTCGGACGCGGGCGCACGTCGACCACACGCAGAGCGACATCCTGGCGAACGATCCGATCGGCAAGATCGAGCGGCGAGATGTTGTCGACGCGACCCTGGGGCTCCGAGTGCCACGCGGCCACAGCGAGCGCGGCGGCCAGAAGAGCGAGAGCGCGATGCAGTCGAGTCATCCGCGAGCCCGCTCGATCCGAGACGCAAGTGCGAAACCGGCGAGCGCGGCGACGGTGATGGCAAGAACGCCGGCGCCGTGTGGAACACCGGCGAGTTGCGTGAGCGTGACAGCTCCAAGCGCCGTGCTCTCGACGAGCGGACGGATCCAGTCGAACAAGGCGTTGAACGCCGCGATGCCGAGCAGCATGCCGCCCGCCACAGCCAGTCCGTCGAGTCTGCCGGCAGCGGCCGCCACGCACGCGGTACCGGGACACAGTCCGCCGACGAGGAAGCCGACGCCGAACAGCACACCCCCGATCGCTTGAGGGACGACGTAGGTTTCCGGCAGGTACACGAGCCCGAGGTCGAGAACGCCGAGGCGATCGAGCCAGAACGCGCCGAGCATGGCGGTGACGAGCGCGCTGAACATCACTTTGAACACAGTGAGATCCGTCAAGTAGAACTGGCCCGTCAGCTTTCGCGCGCTGCCCAGCCCTCCGCGCTCCAGACACCAGCCGAAGGCGAAACCGATCAGCGGAGCCGACGCGAGTACTCCTGTCGATCCAAGCACGCCGGTTTCAGAGAACGGTGCAGTCATCGCCAGAGTCTCCGTGCCACAGGGGCCAGCAAGTACGCGGACGCGAAGCACGTCGCGATGAAGATCCAGCTTCCAGCCGCCAGCAGCGCGCCGCCGGTCAACGCCTGGCCGCTCGTGCAGCCACGCGCGAACTTCGCTCCGAGGCCCATGAACAGTCCTCCTCCGACGGCAGCGACGATGCGCGACGTGGCGCTGAGGTGGGGACCGCGCTCGACGACGACACGGCTGCGTCCGGCCAGCCGTGCCGAGACATATCCGCCGATCGCGACGCCGACGAGTTCGAGAACGAGCCAGTCGGTCAGGGGACTCGCCACGCCGCGCGTCAGGTATGGCGAAAGCGCAGGCGACCGTGTGGCACGCTCCGTACTCTCAGCCGCGGCGGTCGCGGCGGCCACGACGCTCGCGAATCCGCCAGACGCGCCAAGGCCTCGGCCCGTGACGACGTACGCAGCCAGCAGGGCCAGGCCGATGCCGATCCCCGCGAGATAGGGATCGGCGAACGGCTTGCCCTCGCGCATGTCTCGATTCACTTTTCGACCGGTCCGCGGTTGTTCACCGCCCAATCCTGAAACGAGCCGTCATACAACCGCACATCGTGACCGAGCAGTCGCGCCGCAAAGAGCATGGCCGTGGCCTGCTGACCGACGTGGCAGTAGCCGACGATGGTGTCGGTTGGTTTGATGCCCGCCTGCTCGAACAGCTTCGCCACGCGATCGCGATCGATGACGAGCTCCGAATCCGTGATCTCCGAGAACGGGATGTTGACGGCGCCAGGAATATGTCCGCTCTTCCCGTTGATCGTCGGCTCGATGCCGCGGTAGAAGACCGGCGCGCGGGCGTCCACCAGCCGGAAGCCCGGTCGCTGCGACAGCGATTTCACGAAGTCGGCGTCCACGATGATGTTCTTCGGCGCGCGCGGCGTCAGCGTGCCTTGCGCAGGCCGCGGCGTGTCGGTGCTCACAGCCTTTCCTGCCCGCGTCCACGCGGAGAATCCTCCGTTCAACAGAGACGTGCGGTCGCCGAGGCCGACGTAGTCGAGAGTCAGGATGACTCGCGTCGCCGAGGGCGTCGCGCCATTGGCGCCGGCGTAAACGACGATCCGGCTGTCGTTCGAGATGCCCAGCGCGCTCAGCTTCGCGAGGAGCACGTCGATCGGCGGCATCTCCAGCATCAGGTCTGTCATCTTGCTGTGATCGTGCGGCAGCGAGAGGTCCTCCTCGGAGACCGTCCGCGCGCCGGGAATGTGCTGCGAGGCGAACGGACCGCCGACGTGCAACAGCACGAGGTTGCGGTCGGTGAGGTGCTGAGACACCCAGTCCACGTCCACGAGCAGGGGAGCGGCCGCGGACTTCGGCGCCGTCTGCGCGAGAGCCGGCGCGGCCGTGAGGGCCAGCGTGAGAGAAGCTGCGACCGTAAGGAGTGTTTTCATGGGGCGATGATGCGCGGCGCGCGTTTCGCTTTCAAACGCTTTGCAGCCATCCGTTGACCCGTGCAGCGAACGGCAGAGCGGTCCGCCGTTCGCAGCCAACTTCCGGCAGTTCGCTGCAGAGCCGTTGCAGCCGGCGTGGCGGGCCGCTATAACTGGCAGACGCAGATGTCGTCACCCACTTCGAAGCCGCGCGTTTCCACGGTGTGGATCAGCGCCGTCGGCGCGTTCGCCGCGGCGTTTCTCGCGCTCGTCAGCACGCTGCCGACGTATTTCTCCATGCTGACCCACGGGCATTCGTTCGTGCGGATGCTCGCGTGGCAACTGAGCTGCTGGGGCATTTGGGCGGTCGTCGGCCCGTGGATCGTGCGAATCCAGTCTCGCTACGGCGCGCTCAGGCTGATCGCTCTTGGCGTGGCGTTGACGCTCGCGCAGGCGGTCATCTCCGCGCAGATGACCGTGTGGCTGCATCCGTTCACGCCCATCGCGACGTACGACTTCCGGCACGCGTGGAACATGAACTGGCGTCTCTCGATCGCAATCGATCCCCTCGTGTTCGGGCTGCTGCTCGTCGCCGGCAGCTTTCTCGCGTCGTACGATCGCGCACGGCGCCTCGAGCTTCGCGAGTCGCACCTCGAATCGGAGCTGACGAGGGCCCAGCTCGACGCGCTCCATCTGGAAATCCAGCCGCACTTCCTGTTCAACACACTGAACTCGATCGCGGCGCTCATCCGGATGAAAGACAACCAGGGCGCGCTCTCGATGCTCGTCGGCTTGAGCGAGATGATGCGGATGACGCTCGATCGCTCCGCCGATCAATTGACGCCGCTTGGCCGAGAGTTGAGCCTGGTCGGACGCTACGTCGATCTCCAGCGCGCCCGCTTCGGCGATCGCCTCGACGTCTCGTACCGTGTGGACGCCGAGTGCGAGCAACACAGCGTGCCGACGTTCCTCCTTCAACCGATCGTGGAGAACGCGTTGCGGCACGGCCTGGCGCCCAGCCATCGTGTGGGACATCTCGAAGTGGGTGCGTGTCTGAGCGGCGAACGCACGCTTCGACTCTGGGTGCGCGACGACGGCGTGGGGCTGCCTGCGGGTTTCGATCTCGCGCGCGACGCCGGGACAGGGTTGAGGAACATCGCATCGCGCCTCGAGCGGCTGTACGGGCGTGACGCGACGCTCACGGTCCGGCCGAACGACGGCGCCGGCACCGTCGTGGAGCTGACGCTGCCGGCGACGCCGGAAGCCATCGGCATCCGCGGAGTCGCGTGAGCCGCTTCCGCGTGCTCGTGGCGGAAGACGAGCCGCTCGCCCGGGCGATGCTCGCGGATCTCCTGAAGCGCGACGCGGAAATCGCCGTCGTCGTGCAGTGCGCGGGCGGCGGCGACGTTCGAGACGCGCTCGCGCGGCAGCCGTTCGACATCGCGTTTCTGGACATCGAGATGCCAGAAGCCTCCGGCCTCGAGCTCGCGGAAGGCACGATGCAGGACGGCCCCGTCATCGTGTTCGTCACCGCCTTCAGCCGTTATGCGACGAACGCCTTCGATGTGCACGCGGTCGATTACGTGCTGAAGCCGTTCACCGACGAGCGCTTTTTCACGGCGCTCGAGCGCGCGAAGACGCGCGTTCGCGAACGGCGGCTCGGCGAGCTCGCGAGCCAACTCGGCATTCTCTCGGCCGAACTTCGAAAAGGCGACAAGCCGCACGACGCTCCGTTCCTGACGCGGCTGTCGTTCAAACAGGGCGAACGCTCCATCTTGCTGAACGTGTCGGATATCGTCTGGATCGAGGCGGAAGACTATTACGTGCTGGTGCACTCGAAGCGGGGCCGGCACATGGTGCGCGCCGCGCTGTCGTCGCTGGAGGAGCGTCTCGATCCGCACGCGTTTCTGCGCGTCCACCGGGCCGCGATCGTCAACGTGGCGGACGTCCAGGAGGTGAGCGACGAGGACGGCAGGCTGACGCTGACGTTGTCGGACGGCTCGCGTGTGCCCGTCAGCCGATCGCGCCGGCCACATGTCGAGCCGATGCTGCTCCCGAAGCTCCGCAGATCGTCGTAGTGTCCGCCTTTAGGCGGACCTGAAATCGCCCCACTGGCCAACACGTACGAAGCCACGCGACGGGGCTCGGCCCGCTCGCGGCGTTGAGAAGCGAATAGCCTGGCTCATGTTGACATTCTAGATGAGAGATGTCAGTCTCATCTAGAATGTCAACAGAAGTACTGCAAGGCACACTCGATCTCGTGGTGCTGCGGACGCTCGCCGCGATGGGCCCGCAGCACGGCCTCCGGGCTCGCGAAGCGCATCCTCCAGGTGTCCGACGGCCTCCTCGACCTCAATCAGGGCACGCTCTATCCCGCGCTTCTGCGGCTCGAGCAGCGGCGGTGGATCAAATCTCGCTGGGGCGCCTCCGACAACAACCGGAAGGCGAAGTTCTACGCGCTGACGCCGCGCGGATGGCGGCACATTCGCGTTGGCGACACAGTGGCCGGCAGCCTCGAACGGGTTGCGGTTCTGCCGCGATCGGCGGTGGTCATGCTGGCGGCGACGCTGGTGTCACAGGTCTCCGAGGACCACACGCACGTGCGCGCATCGGAGCCACGGATTCTGGAATTCGTCGAAACGGGGATTCGTCGATCGTTGACGTTCCGGCATCTCGTCGACACGCTCGATGCGTCTGACGTCATTGTCTACATCGAGCCGAAACAGACCCGTGAGGAGCTGGGCGGCTATCTGGCGCACCACGTCACGGTCGGCGGTGGTTTCCGCTACTTGCGCGTGATGATCGTGACTCAGGGTTCCGAGAACCGGCTGATTTCGCTGCTCGCCCACGAGCTGCAGCACGCGGTCGAAGTCGCGCAGGCGCCAGAGGCCCGCGACGCGGAGAGTCTCGAGAAGATGTTCAGCCGTCGTGCGATGCAGTTCGGCTGCGGCGGCACCACCTGCTACGAAACACAGGCGTCGAGAGACGTCGAAGATGCAGTCCGGAGTGAACTGAAGATCGCCCAATCAAGGCCGCAGCATTACCTCGCTGCTTCAACAGCCCGGACGAACTGAACATGCCAAAAGAAGTACTGCAAGGCACGCTCGACCTCATGGTGCTGCGGACGCTTGCCGCGATGGGCCCGCAGCACGGCCTCGGGCTCGCGAAGCGCATCCTCCAGGTGTCCGACGGCCTCCTCGACCTCAATCAGGGCACGCTCTATCCCGCGCTCCTCCGGCTGGAACAGCGGCGATGGATCAAGTCGCGCTGGGGCACGTCCGACAACAACCGGAAGGCGAAGTTCTACGAGCTGACGGCGCGCGGACGCCGGCAGATTCGCGAGGAAACCGAGAGCTGGGAACTGACGGTGGCCCTAATGGCGAAGTTTCTCGCCAAAACGGCGGGCGAGCGGTGATCTGGGGCCGCCTCGTCGACATGTTCCGCCGGCGCCGGCTCGACGCCGACCTCGACTCGCAGCTCGCGCACCACCTGGACGGCCTCGAAGCGGACGCACGCGCACAGGGACTTTCGCCTGACGACGCTCGTGCTGCCGCTCGCCGCGCGATGGGTGGACTGACCCAGGCCCGCGAGGCGTATCGCGATCAACTCACGATTCCTCTCGTCGATACCCTCTGGCAGGACGTTCGATACGCGCTTCGGGCGATGCGCGGCAATCTCACCTTCACGATCGTGGTGGTGCTGACGCTCGCGCTCGGCATCGGCGCGAACACCGCAGTGTTCAGCGTGCTCAACAGCGTCCTGCTCAAGCCGTTGTCGTATCCGCGGCCTGAAGAATTAGTGAAAGTCCGGCACATCGGGCCTGGCGCGACGGGATCCAGTTTCGACGGGCTGAACCTCTCCCCGTCGATGTACTTCACCTACGCCGAACACAATCGGGCGTTTCAGTCGCTGGGTGTCTGGATCGCGACCAACGGGTCGGTCACCGGCGTGGCCGGACCGGAACCGGTCCGCGCTATCGGCGTCAGCGACGGCGTCCTCCAGGCGCTCAACGTGGCGCCCGCGGCCGGACGCTGGTTTCTGCCCGACGATCAGCTCGGACCACCGCGGCCGCTCCCCAGTCTGCTCCGCGCGTACACCAAGGTGATCCTCAGCTACGGGTTCTGGCAGCGGCACTTCGGCGGCGACCGCTCCGTCATCGGCCGCACGATCGCGATGGACGGACGGCTGAAGGAAATCGTCGGCGTGATGCCTCGAGGATTCAAGATCGCCGACACGGACGCGGATTACCTCTTTCCGATCGCCTTCGATCGGGCACGTATCACGCTCGCGGGCGGCGGCTTCGGGTATCAGAGCGTCGCCCGGCTGAGGCCGGGCGTCACGATCGCGCAAGCCAACGCCGACGTCGCACGCATGGTGCCGATCTGGATGAGCGCCTGGTCGAACGGGGCCGGGGCAAATCCGCAAGCCTACGAGACCTGGAAGATCACACCCGCCCTGCGTCCGTTGCGACAAGAAGTCGTCGGCAGCGTGACCGATATGCTCTGGGTGGTGATGGCGACGATCGGCCTGGTCATGCTGATTGCCTGCGCCAACGTCGCGAATCTGCTGCTGGTTCGCGCGGAGGTGCGGCAGCGCGAACTGGCCGTGCGAGCCGCGCTCGGCGCCGGCCGCGGGCGGATCGTCCGGAGTCTTCTGGTCGAAAGCCTGCTCCTCGGTCTTGTCGGCGGCGCGGTCGGAATCGGCCTCGCGTCCGCCGGCGTGCACGCGCTGGTGGCGATTGGCCCGACGAACCTTCCACGGCTGGGCGAGATCTCGGTCGACGTCCGGACACTCGGATTCGCGGCGGTTCTTTCGCTCGCGTCCAGCGTGTTGTTCGGACTGATCCCGGCGCTCAAGTACACGGGACCGCAGATTTCGGCTGCGCTCGGCAGCATCGGCCGCGCGGCAAGCGTGAGCCGGGATCAGCATCGCGCTCGCAATGCGTTGGTCGTGGTGCAGGTGGCGATCGCGCTCGTGCTCCTGGTCAGTGCGGGGTTGATGATTCGCACGTTTGAATCGCTACGGACCGTCGACCCGGGATTCACCGACCCCGAGCACCTCCAGGTCATGCGGCTCTTCATCTCGGCGACGTCCGAGCCGGACGCCGAAGGCGCGTCGCGGCTGGAGAACGCCATCCAGGACAAGCTGTCGTCGGTTCCGGGTGTGAGCTCGGCGGCGTTCGGGAGCGCGATGCCTCTGGAAGGGTACGGGCCGAACCTCGGCGTCGTGAATTCCGGTCCCGTCGTCGCCGAGGACCGGAGCGACCAGGATCAGCGATCGAGCGCCCCGCCCCAGCGCCTGTTCAAGTACGTGTCGCCAGGTTTCTTTCGCACCGCGGGCACCAGCCTGCTCGCCGGTCGCGACATCACGTGGACGGACATCTACGGCTTGCGCCCCGTCGTCCTGATTTCGGAGAATCTCGCGCGCGAGTTCTGGGGCACGCCCGCCGCGGCGGTGGGCAGACGCGTCAGGCAAGATTCGAAAATGCCGTGGCATGAGGTCATCGGCGTCGTGCAGGATGTCCGCGAAGACGATCTGTACCAACCGGCGCCCCGCATCGTGTACTGGGCGTCGATGTCTGCGTATATCGGCATCGGATCCGGACCGATAACCATTCGCGGGATCACCTACATCATCCGCAGCGAGCGTCCGGTCACCGAGGCGTTTCTGAGCCAGCTGCAGCAAGCCGTGTGGTCGGTGAACTCCAGCCTGCCCGTGGTGCCGCGAACCATGCGCGACGTCTACGATCGCTCGCTCGCGCGGACGTCGTTCACGCTCGTGATGCTCGCGATCGCCGCGTCGATGGCGCTGCTGCTGGGTATCGTCGGCATCTACGGCGTCATCTCGTACACAGTGTCGCAGCGGCGGCGGGAGATCGGCATCCGCGCGGCGCTCGGCGCGCAGCGAGGCGAGTTGCAGGCGATGTTCGTGCGCCACGGTCTCGTGCTTGCCGGCATCGGCGTCGTGTTCGGCCTCGGCGCGGCGGCCGGACTGACGCGGCTCATGTCGACGCTGCTGTACGGGATTACGCCGCTCGATCCCGTCACTTACGTCGCAGTGCCGCTCGTGTTGATCGCCGCGACCGTGCTGGCGAGCTACTTACCCGCGCGGCGCGCGGCGTCAGTGGATCCGGCGGAAGCGCTGAGAATCGAGTAATTTGTGATCTGGAATCGCCTCGTCGACGTGTTCCGGCGGCGCCGGCTCGACGCCGACCTCGACTCGCAGCTCGCGCACCACCTCGAGGGGCTCGAGGCCGAGGCGCGGGCACGCGGGCTGTCGCCGGATGACGCACGTGTCGAGGCTCGCCGCGCGATGGGCGGACTGACGCAGGTCCGCGACTCGTATCGCGATCAACTCACGATTCCTTTCATGGACACACTCTGGCAGGACGTCCGTTACGCGCTTCGCGCCATGCACCACAACCTCACGTTCACTGTGGTCGTGGTGCTGACGCTCGCGCTCGGCATCGGCGCGAACACCGCGGTGTTCAGCGTGCTCAATAGCGTCCTGCTCAAGCCGCTGTCGTATCCGCGGGATGGGGAATTGGTGACGCTCCGGCACATCGCGCCAGGCGCGAGCGGATCGACGTCTTCGGACGTGCTGCGCCTCTCTCCGTCGATGTATCTCACGTACGCCGAGCAGAACCGGGCCTTTCACTCGCTGGGCGTGTGGGGCGCCACCACATCGACGGTGACGGGAGTCGCCGAGCCGGAACAAGTCCGTGTGATCGTGCTCAGTGACGGGGTCCTCCAGTCGCTCGACATTCCGCCCGCGGCCGGCCGGTGGCTCCTCGCGGAGGACCAGACCGGAGCCGAGCGGCCACAGCCGAGCGTGCTCCGGGCGTCGACGACGATCATGCTCGGGTACGGCTACTGGCAACGGCGTTTCGGAGGAGACCCGTCCGTGATCGGACGGACGATTACCGTGGACGCACGCCCGCGGCAAATCGTCGGTGTCACACCTCAGGGATTCCGGATCGTCAACGACGAAGCGGACGTGATCATGCCGCTCGCCTTCGATCGCGGACGGCTCACGCTCGGCGGTTTCGGGTATCAGAGCGTCGCCCGCCTCAAGCCGGGCGTCACGATCGCGCAGGCCAACGCCGACATCGCGCGAATGGTCCCCATCTGGATGAAGTCGTGGTCCGATGGACCGGGCACGAATCCACGAGTCTATGAGACCTGGAGGATCGCGCCCGATCTTCGTCCTGTGAAAGAAGAAGTGGTCGGCAGCGTGACCGACGTGTTGTGGGTGGTGATGGCGACCATCGGCCTGGTGATGCTCATCGCCTGCGCCAACGTGGCGAATCTCGTTCTGGTTCGGGCCGAGGTGCGGCAGCGGGAGCTGTCCGTGCGTGCGGCGCTCGGCGCGGGGCGCGGACGGATTGTCCGGAGTCTTCTCGTCGAAAGCGTGCTGCTTGGCCTGATAGGCGGCGCGCTGGGAGTCGGACTGGCGTACGCCGGCGTGCGGGTACTCCTGGCCATCGGTCCGGCGAATCTTCCACGGCTGAACGAAATCTCACTCGATGCGCGCACGTTCGCATTCAGCGCCGTGCTCTCGCTGTTGTCGAGTGTGCTGTTCGGATTGATCCCTGCCTTGAAATACACGGGACCGAGGATTTCCTCCGCGCTCGCGAGCATTGGTCGTACCGCGAGCGTCAGCCGGGAGCGACACCGCGTCCGCAGCGTGCTGGTTGTGGTGCAGGTGGCGATCGCCCTCGTGCTGCTGGTCGGCGCCGGATTGATGATTCGCACGTTCCAGTCCATACGGACGGTCGAACCCGGATTCACGCAACCCGAGCGTCTCCAGATCGTACGCATCTATTTTTCGGCGACGCTCGTCCCGGACGCGGAACGACTGACACGCATGCAGCACGAGATTCAGGACAAGCTGTCGTCGATTCCCGGTGTGACCTCGGCCGGGTTCGTCAGCGCGATGCCGTTGGAAATCGCCGGCTTTGCCGGCTTGAACCTTGGCGTCGTCCGCGCAGACGACGAGCCAGGCTCAGGGTCCGATGCACCCCCGTTGCGCGTGTTCAAGTACGCCTCGCCCGGCTTTTTCAAAACGTCGGGCACCCGGGTGATCGCGGGCCGCGACATCACGTGGACAGACATCTACGGCCTCAGACCCGTCGTCATGATTTCGGAGAATCTTGCCCGTGAACTGTGGGGCACAGCCGCAGCGGCGATCGGCAAACGGCTTCGTCAGAATCCCGACATGCCGGGGCATGAAGTCATCGGCGTCGTGCAGGATGTCCGTGAAAACGGCGTGTACCAACCGACGATTCCAACCGTGTACTGGCCTCCGTTGTCTGCGTCCTTGTACGCGACGCCGGCGCGATTGAATGCAGTGCGCGCAGTGACCTTCGTCATCCGCAGCGAGCGCGCCGGCACGGAAAGCTTTCTGAATCAGGTCCGGCAGGCCGTGTGGTCGGTGAACTCCAGTGTGCCTGTGTCGCCGCGCACCATGCGCGAGCTCTACCAGCAGTCGCTGGCGCGGACGTCCTTCACGCTCGTGATGCTGGCGATCGCCGCGTCGATGGCGCTGCTGCTGGGCGTCGTCGGCATCTACGGCGCGATCTCCTACACGGTGTCGCAGCGGCGGCGCGAGATCGGCATCCGCGCCGCGCTCGGCGCGCAGCGAGGCGAGTTGCAGGCGATGTTCGTGCGCCACGGTCTCGTGCTTGCGAGCATTGGCGTCGTGATTGGCCTCGGCGCGGCGGCGGGACTCACGCGGTTGATGTCGACGCTGCTGTACGGAATCACGCCGCTCGACCCTGTCACTTACGTCGCGGTACCGTTGGTGCTGGTGACTGCAACTGTGCTTGCCAGCTATCTGCCCGCGCGGCGTGCGGCGTCTGTTGATCCGGTGGAAGCGTTGAGAATGGAGTAGTCCACGAGGTACGAAAGTGACACTTATGAAGAACTTACATGTAGGTCGACGTATTAACCTCTGATGTCAGAGTTAGTCTGACCATCGAGAAAGCCGCCTGGCACTTAGTAGTCGTTTCATTAGTCCCGCCTTAGATGACTTAGAAACAAACCGAATTCGCTTGGCAACGATTTCGAGTTCGGTGACAATCCCGACTCGTTTCACATCGCACAATCCACGATCGATTCGGAGGTTGCGATCATGGCCAAGAACAATCCTCTCCGCTTTGCCCATCCGTTCTTCACTGACACTCCGATAGCCGCGCGAAAACCGGTTCCCGGCGTCGGCCGCCGCATGACGGATTTCGTGCAGACCACGCTGGAAAAGATCCCCGCACCGAAGCGCAATCCTCCGCGAATGACGCTCCAAGAGATCGTCGGCGTCGCCGGCGCGCAGGCGATTGACGCCAGCGGCGCAATCGCATTTCACGCCGCGGGTGATTCAGGTCACACTGGCGGAGCGACCGAAGACATGCAGGAGTTTGTCGCGGATGCGATGGCGACAGACTTCGACATCAATAAGCCGGCCTCTTCGCCAGCGTTCTTCTTTCATCTCGGTGACGTGATCTACTACGACAACACCGATCGCGGTTATCACGAGCAGTTTTACGTCCCTTACAAACGATATCCCGGCAAAATCATTGCGATTCCCGGCAATCATGATGGCGAGCGATTCAAGTTCGATGGCAAGCCAACGGGACAGAAGGACACGCTCGAGGCGTTTACGAAGAATTTTCTGCAGCCGACGTCCGGGATTCCGTCCGCTGCCGGCACAATCTTCCGAGAGATGATCAGCCAGCCTGGCGTGTACTGGCGTCTCGACGCGCCCTTTGTAGATATCGTTGCGCTCTATTCGAACATCGCCGAGGGGCCGGGTTTTATCGGCGGACCGACGATCGGCGATCGGCAAACGAAGTGGCTCGCGCAGGAGCTGAAGACGATCAAGGC
>Ga0068871_100002173_pt1 | contig 13310 bp, 16 predicted proteins | sample KBSMisM72_FD_72750 | JGI IMG/M metagenome (GOLD analysis project Ga0068871, IMG submission 72750) | Miscanthus rhizosphere microbial communities from Kellogg Biological Station, Michigan, USA - KBS Miscanthus M7-2 | ecosystem: Host-associated > Plants > Roots > Rhizosphere > Soil ... | reverse complement strand
GGTCTCGGCCGAACGTCCGAGCGTCAGGTAATCCAGGCCCACGTTGACCAGGAACTCCAGGCGGCTGGCGATCTCGCGCACGATGCGCTCGGCTACCTGGCCCTTCGCGCCCGCAAGGCGCAAGTCGCGGAAGAACTCGAGCGTGTTGCGCAAGGCAAGGGAAGACACTTCGTGCAGCGTCTTGTCCGCGATCTTTACATGGCGCGCTTCGCGGCGCAGCCGGGCACCGCCGCATTCCGGGCACGTGCAGGTGTTGCGATACTTGCCGAGCTCCTCCCGCACCACCGCCGAGTCGGTCTCGCGATAGCGGCGCTCGAGGTTCGGCAGCACGCCCTCGAACGCGTGCTCCTTCAGCGTGGCACGGCCTCGCTCCCCGACATAGCGGAACGCGATCTTCTCCTTGCCCGAGCCCTCGAGCACCACCTTCTGCACTTCGTCGGACAGCATTTCCCAGGGTTGCTCGGTATCGAAGCCGTAGTGCCCGGCGAGCGACTGGAGCATCGAGTAATAAAAATGGTTGCGCCGGTCCCAGCCGCGGATCGCGCCGCTGGCAAGGGAAAGGTTGGGGTGCGCGACGATGCGCTTCGGATCGAAGAACTCGATCGTGCCCAGGCCGTCGCAGCGGGGGCAGGCGCCCATCGGGTTGTTGAAGGAGAACAGGCGTGGCTCGAGCTCGGGCAGCGCGTAGTCGCACGCCGGGCAGGAAAAGCGCGCCGAGAAGAGGTGCTCCTTGCCGCTGTCGACTTCGACGGCGAGCGCGCGACCGTCGGCATGGCGCAACGCAGTCTCGAACGACTCGGCGAGCCTCTGGCGCGCTTCGGGCTGCACGCGCAGCCGGTCGATGACCACGTCGACCGAGTGCTTCAGGTTCCTGGCGAGCCGCGGCGACGTGTCGAGGTCGTGCACCTTGCCGTCGATGCGCACGCGGGTGAACCCCTGGGCGCGCAGTTCTTCGAGCAGGTCGGCCTGCTCGCCCTTCCTGCCCGCGATCACCGGCGCGAGCAGCATGAGCCTCGTGTCCTGCGGCAGGGCCATCACCTGGTCGATCATCTGCGTGACGGTCTGCGACTGGAGCGGCAGGCCGTGCACCGGGCAAAACGGCGTGCCGGCCCGCGCATATAGAAGGCGCAGGTAGTCGTGGATCTCGGTGACGGTGCCGACCGTCGAGCGAGGATTGTGGCTCGCCGCCTTCTGCTCGATGGCGATGGCGGGCGAAAGCCCCTCGATCAGGTCGACGTCGGGCTTCTCCATCAGCTGGAGGAACTGGCGCGCATAGGCGGAGAGCGACTCCACATAGCGGCGCTGGCCCTCCGCATACAGCGTATCGAAGGCGAGCGAGCTCTTGCCCGAGCCGGAAAGGCCGGTGATCACCACCAGCCGGCCCTTGGGAAGGTCGAGGCTGACGTCCTTCAGATTGTGGGTGCGCGCGCCGCGGATTCGAATCGAATCCATAGTGTGAAGACGAAGAAGGGAAACTTGCTACTATAGCGCGCTTCGTTTTCCCGCCGACAGTCTCCATGAACCCCGAACGCATGAGCGCCGCCGAAGTACGCGCGGGCGCGAGCCTCGCCGGCGTCTTCGGCCTGCGCATGCTCGGGTTGTTCTTCATCCTGCCGGTGTTCGCCGTGCATGCGCCTTCGCTTGAAGGAGGCGACAACCTCACGCTGGTCGGCCTGGCGCTCGGAATCTACGGGCTCGCGCAGGGAATCCTGCAGATCCCGTTCGGCATGGCTTCCGATCGATGGGGCAGGAAGCCGGTGCTTTATTGGGGACTCATCGTCTTCGCCGCCGGCAGCTTTGTCGGCGCGGGGGCGACGGACATCTGGACCGCGATCGCGGCTCGGGCGCTGCAGGGCGCCGGCGCGATTTCCTCGGTTGCGATGGCGCTCGCCGCCGACCTGACCCGCGAGCAGCACCGCACCAAGGTCATGGCGATGATCGGATCGACGATCGGACTGATGTTCGCGCTTTCGCTGGTGGGCGCGCCGCTTCTCTATCGCTCGATCGGGATGGACGGGCTTTTCATCCTGAACGGGGTGCTGTGCCTCGTTGCCATGCTGATCGTGCGCTTCCAGGTGCCGGATCCGCCAGTCATCCGAGCGAAGAAAACGCCGGGCGGGTCGCTGCGCAGCGGGTTGCTCGACGCGGAACTGCTTCGCCTGAACGCCGGCATCTTCATCCTGCACATCGTTCTTTACGCGATGTTCGTGGTCGTGCCGCCGATCCTGGTGGAGTCCGGCCTCGAGCTCGCCGCGCACTGGAAGGTCTATCTGCCGGTGGTGCTGGTCTCGTTCGTGTTCATGGTGCCGGCGATTCTGTATGCCGATCGTCGCAACCGCTCGAAGAACGTGCTTGTCGGGGCGGTCGCGCTTCTCGCCTGCGCCGAAGCGCTGCTGTCGATGATGCACGCCGGCATAGGCGTGCTCGCGGTCCTGATGCTGGCGTTTTTCGTCGCCTTCAACGTGCTGGAGGCGCTCCTGCCCTCGCTCGTGTCCCGCCTGGCTCCGGCCGAATCGCGCGGCGTCGCGATCGGTGTTTACAACACGACTCAAACGCTCGGAGTGTTCTTTGGCGGGCTCCTCGGTGGCGCCGTGGCCAAGTACTATGGGACTACCGCGGTATTCGGCGTATGCGCCTTGCTAGTCGTACTATGGCTTCTTCTCGCCTTGGGCATGCGACCCCTTCCGGCAGTCAACGAGGCTTCGCGCGCGGCGTTGTGAGGACATCATTCAAGGAGACGTGACATGGCATCCATTAACAAGGTGATCATCGTCGGCAACCTCGGGGCAGACCCTGAGACGCGCTTTCTTCCGAGCGGCGAGGCGGTGACCAACATCCGCGTCGCCACCACCGACCGCTGGAAGGACAAGGCCAGCGGCGAGATGAAGGAAGCCACCGAATGGCACCGCATCTCGTTCTTCGGCCGCCTCGCCGAAGTGTCGGGCGAGTACCTGAAGAAGGGCTCGCAGGTGTATGTCGAGGGAAGCCTGCGCACTCGCAAGTGGCAGGACAAGGACGGGCAGGATCGCTACAGCACCGAGATCCGGGGCGACGTGATGCAGATGCTTGGGCGCCGCGAGGGCGGCGGTGAGCCGCGCCCGGCGGCCGATCCGGGAGAACGCGGAGAACGCGCCGAGGCCAGGCCGGCGGCGGCGAAGCCCGCACCGGCGAAGAAGCCGGCCGGGAAGTTCGACGACATGGAAGACGATATTCCTTTCTAAACAGCGATATAATCGCTGCATGCCGATCTACGAATATCGCTGCGGGGAATGCGGGCACCAGGCAGAGCATCTGCAGAAGGTGTCGGAGAAGCCGCTCTCCAAATGCCCGGCCTGCGGCAAGAAAACCTACAAGAAGCAGCTGAGCGCCGCCGGCTTCCAGCTCAAAGGCAGCGGCTGGTACGCAACCGACTTCAAGACCACGGGCAAGAAGCCGCCCGAGAAGAAGGCGGACCTCAAGTCCGAGGCCAAAGGCGACTCGAAGCCTGAAGCGAAGAGCGACTCGAAGAGCGAGTCGAAGCCCCAAACCAAGAAAGCGGCCACCCCGGCCGTGAGCGACTGACGCCGGGCGCGAACGCTATCCGGCCCGGCACCTGCCGGGCCTTTTCATTTCTGCGAGCGTGAAGAAATACTTCATCACCGGACTGCTGATCTGGATCCCGCTTGCCATCACCATCTGGGTGCTGAAGCTGGTGGTGGACGTGCTCGACCAGTCGCTGCTGCTGCTTCCCGATCGGCTGCATACCGAAAACTGGCTTGGCTTCCACCTCCCGGGGCTGGGCGCCGTTCTGACGCTGGTCATCGTGCTGCTCACGGGCATCTTTGCCACCAATTTTTTCGGCGCCCAGCTGGTGCGGATCTGGCACCAGGTGCTGAACCGCATTCCGGTGGTCAACTCGATCTACTCCAGCGTCAAGCAGATTTCGGACACGCTCTTCTCCTCGAGCGGGCAGGCGTTCCGCAAGGCGCTGCTGGTGCAGTGGCCGCATCAAGGCATGTGGACCATCGGTTTTCTCACCGGCACGCCCGGCGGCGACGTCGTGCGCCATATTCCCGAGGACTGCTTGAGCGTCTATGTGCCGACCACGCCCAACCCCACGGGCGGCTATTTCGTCATCGTGCAGCGCAAGGACGTCGTCGAGCTCGACATGACGGTCGATGAAGCGCTGAAGTACATCATCTCGATGGGCGTCGTGCCGCCCTCGCAGCCCTCGTCCGGGGGCGGATGATGCGGACGCATTATTGCGGCGAGATCAATGCCGCGCTGGTCGATCGGGTGGTCACCCTCGCGGGGTGGGCCCACCGCCGCCGCGACCACGGCGGCGTGATCTTCGTCGACCTGCGCGACCGGGACGGCCTGGCGCAGGTCGTGTTCAATCCCGACCGCAAGGAAGCCTTCGCCGCCGCCGAGCGCGTGCGCGGCGAGTTCGTCCTCAAGGTGACCGGCAAGGTGCGCCGGCGCCCGGAAGGCACTGTCAACCCGGAGCTCAAGTCGGGCGAGGTGGAAGTGCTGGTGCACGAGGTCGAGATCCTCAATCCCTCGGCCACGCCGCCGTTCCAGATCGACGACGAGAACCTGTCCGAAACCGTGCGCCTCGAGAACCGGGTGCTCGACCTGAGGCGCGAGGCAATGCAGAAGAACCTGCGCTTGCGGCACCGCGCGGCGATGGCGGCGCGGCGCTTCCTCGACGGGCAAGGCTTCATCGACATCGAAACGCCGTTCCTCTACAAGTCCACGCCGGAGGGCGCGCGCGAGTTCCTCGTGCCTTCGCGCCTGCACGACGGGCAGTTCTACGCGCTGCCCCAGTCGCCCCAGCTCTTCAAGCAGATGCTGATGATCGCCGGCTTCGACCGTTACTACCAGATCGTGAAGTGCTTCCGCGACGAGGACCTGCGCGCCGACCGGCAGCCCGAGTTCACCCAGATCGACATCGAGACCTCTTTCCTCGCCGAGGGAGAGATTCGCGCGCTCATGGAGCGCTTGGCGCGCCAGATGTTCAAGGACGCGGCGGGAATCGACCTGCCGGATCCGTTTCCGGTGATGCGCTATGACGAAGCCATGCGCGACTACGGCAGCGACAAGCCCGACCTGCGCGTGCCGCTCAAGCTCGCGGAGCTCACCGACGTGATGCGGGACGTGGACTTCAAGGTATTTTCCGCGCCTGCGAGCGCCCCGGGCGGCCGCGTCGTCGCTCTCAATGTTCCCGGCGGCGGCACGCTCACGCGCGGCGAGATCGACGCCTACACCGATTACGTGAAGACGCTCGGAGCCAAGGGCCTGGCCTATATCAAGGTCAATGAGAAGGCGAAGGGCGCCGACGGACTGCAGTCGCCGATCGTAAAGAACCTGCACGCCAAGGCGCTCGCCGCGATCCTCGAGCGCACCGCCGCGGCCGACGGCGACCTGATCTTCTTCGGCGCGGACAAGGAAGCGGCGTGCAACGCGTACATGGGCGCGCTGCGCCAGAAAGTCGGCCACGACCGCAAGCTCGCGCAGGGGGGCTGGCGGCCGCTGTGGGTAGTCGACTTTCCCATGTTCGAGTTCGACGAGGAGGCGAAGGAGTGGAAGGCGCGCCACCATCCCTTCACCAGCCCGAAGGACGGCCACGAGGCGCATATCGGAACCGCACCGGAAAAGGCCTATGCCAAGGCATACGATCTGGTGCTCAACGGCTGGGAAATCGCCGGCGGGTCGGTCCGCATCCATCGCCAGGAAGTGCAGCAGAAGGTGTTCGAGGCCCTGAGGATCAGTCCGGAGCAACAGAGGGCGAAGTTCGGCTTCCTGCTCGATGCGCTGCAGTACGGCGCGCCGCCGCACGGCGGCATCGCCTTCGGCTTCGACCGCACCGTGGCTCTGATGGCCGGCGCCGACGCGATCCGCGACGTCATCGCGTTCCCGAAGACGCAGCGGGGGCAGGACCTCCTGACGGGGGCGCCGACGCCGGTCAACGAGAAGCAGCTGCGCGAGCTCCACATCCGCCTGAGGAATCCCCAGCAGCCGTGAGGCTAGCGGTCGCGCTCTTCGCCGCCGCGTTCTCGCTCGGCGTCCTGGGCAAGGACATACGCTCGAACGATCTGCCGGAGGAGGCGAAGCGCACCCTCCGGCTCATCAAGGAAAACGGTCCGTTTCCCTTCAAGCAGGACGGCGCGACCTTCGGGAATCGCGAAAGGCGCCTGCCGCAGCGTGCCCACGGCTACTACCGCGAGTACACGGTAAGGACGCCGGGCGCGAAGGACCGCGGGCCCCGGCGTATCGTTGCCGGGAACGGCGGCGAGTTCTACTACACGCCGGACCACTACCAAACGTTTTCGAGGGTGCGCGACTGATGGGCAAGCTGCTGCAGCGGTTGCAGGATCCTTCGCGTTCCGGCGTCTACCGGGTTCGCCGCGACAACGAAGTGCTCGACGCGTTGCGCGAAGGTGGAATCACGGGGACCAGGATCTCGCTCAAAGGCGTCGGCACGAAGGATGCATTGATGTCGCGTCTCGGCCAGGCCCTTTCACTACCGGACTGGTTCGGCGAGAACTGGGACGCGCTCGAGGATTGCCTCACCGAAGTGCGCGGCTATCTGCTCTTCTACGACTACCAGGACCTTGCGGTGGACGATCTCGGAATTCTGATGGATGTACTGGCCTCCAGCGCCGAGTCCGGAACGAAACGCGGCGAGCCGTTCTTCGCCGTGTTCGTCGATCCGCATGGCGCGCTGGATGCGGACGACCTCTTCCGCGAAGCGTGAGCCACAAGCTGCCGGTTTCCGTGCTGGTCGTCGTCCATACGGCGGAGCTGGAAGTCTTGCTGCTGGAACGCGCTTCCCATCCCGGCTACTGGCAGTCCGTGACCGGGTCCCTGGACCGGCTCGACGAGCCCCTCGCGGATGCGGCGGCCCGGGAAGTGCTGGAGGAAACGGGCATCGCCCGGCAGGGAGTCCTGACCCGCTGGAATGTCACGAATACTTTTGAAATCTACGCCACGTGGCGGCACCGCTTCGCCCCTGGTGTCACGCACAATGTCGAGCATGTATTCGGACTTGCTTTGCCGGCGCGCGTCGCGGTGGTTCTTTCCCCGGCAGAGCACATTGCCTTCGCATGGTTGCCGTGGCGCGAGGCCGCGGAAAAATGCTTCTCCTGGTCTAACCGCGACGCCATCATGATGCTGGGCGAGAAATCATGAACCGGCTGCGCGTCGTCACGCTGAACATCCACAAGGGGCTCTCGCAGTTCAACCGCCGCATGGTGCTGCACGACCTGCGCGAAGGATTGCGCGGGCTCGCGCCCGACGTCGTGTTCCTGCAGGAGGTACAAGGACTGAACCAGCGCTTTGCGCTGCGCTTTGCGGTCTCGCCTCCCGGATCGCAGCACGAGTTCCTCGCCGGCGACGACTGGCAGCACGTCTACGGCTGTAACGCCGTGTACGACCATGGCCACCACGGCAACGCCATCCTGTCCCGCTTTCCGTTCCTTTCCTCCGAGAACACCGATGTGTCCGACCACCGCTTCGAGCGTCGCGGGCTGCTGCATTCGGTGGTTTCCGTGCCGGGCTGGCGGCGCAACCTGCACCTGGTGTGCGTGCACCTTTCGCTGCACGAGCGCGGGCGCAACCGCCAGATCGAGGCGATCTCGGGGCGCCTCGAGGAAATCGCCTCGCGCGACATGCCGATCATCGTCGCCGGAGATTTCAACGACTGGCGACATCGCGCGACCTCGATCCTCGAGCGGCGCCTGGGCATGACCGAGGCATCGGTCGCGCACCATGGCCGGGCGCTCGCGACTTTTCCGAGCCTGCTGCCGTTTCTGCGGCTCGACCGGATTTACGTGCGCGGATTCGAGGTTGCATCGGCGAAGGTGCACCGCGGCAAGCCCTGGTCGATGCTTTCGGACCATCTGGCGGTGAGCGCGGAACTCGAGCGCGCCTGAGGCGCGCTCAGGCGACGAGGCGCAGCCGTCCGGACTCGAGCGCCGGCACCACGGGAAACGCGTCGACGCGGCAGGCGAATTCGACTTCGTGCGCGAGGCCGCGCGCGGCCATCATCCGGCCGATGCGGCAATCGAGGAGCGCCTCGGGAATGCGCGCATGGCGGTAGAAGGCGCGCGCGGCCTTCGCGGCGTCAGACAAGTCGGCCGCCGCGCCCAGGCGCTGGGCGAAGCGCTCGACGAAACAGCCGGCGCCGTAGAAGTCCTCCAGGTTGAAGTTTCCGCCGGAGCCGGAGCAGACGATGAGCACCGTCTCGCGCGGGTGGTGCGTCATGACGTGCTCGACAAGGCGCGCCGCATTGAGCAACGCGCCGCAGTAGACGCGCGCGGCGCCGGCCGCCAGCGTCATGGCGACAGTGCCATTGGTGGTCGAGTAGATCACCGATTTCCCCTCGATCCCGTGGCTGATGAGCGAAAGGGGCGCCGGATGCACGAACCCGGCGAGCGTCTCGGCATAGAGCTCGCCCGACAGCACGTACGAGCCCGGTGCAAGCTCTCTGCCGAGTGCTCGCGCCGCAGCCTCATCAAGCACTGGCAGGACTTCCGCGGCACCGTGGGCCAGCGCCGCGACCATCGTGGTAGTGGCGAAGATGATGTCGAGGACGATCACTACCTTGCCGGGCACGCGGATGCTGTCGAGCTCTTCCTTCTTGGTGAGGACGTGGATCTTGTGGTTCAGCTCGATGTGCGCGCTCATGCGGCAGGCCGGCGGCCGTACATGCCCCAGCCCTCCATGGTGAGAACCGTCTCGCCCGACTGGTTCACCGCTTCCCAGCGATGCTTGACGAGGCCCACGCCGGCGCGGCTTGCCGAGGCGCGCGACTCGATCACAATTCGCGAGTAGGTCAGCGTGTCGCCGGCGCGCACCGGCTTGAGCCAGCGGATGTCGTCGATGCCCGGCGAGCCGAGGCTCACCGTGCGGCCGATATAGTTTTCCACCATCAGGCGCATGCCGACGGCGCACGTGTGCCAGCCGCTGGCGATCAGGCCGCCGAAGGGCGTGTCGCGCGCGGCATCGGCGTCGGTGTGGAACGGCTGCGGATCGAATTGCCTGGCGAAGGCGATGATTTCATCCGTGGCGAAGGTGTGGCGTCCCATCTCCGAGCGCTCGCCGACTTTGAAGTCCTCCCACCAGATCATGCTTGCGACGAAGCCGGCGACGGCGCGATTTTCTCGTAGCCGAGCACGCGTTGGCGCAGGTCGTCGGGCAGCGGCGCGGACTTCATGGTCGACGGATCGGCGTTCACGTACACGAGCTCGGCGGTGACCAGGGGCGCGCCCGCGGCGTCGCGATAGATCTCGAAGCGGAATGTCATGCTGCTGCGGCCCAGGCCCGCCACGCGACAGCAAATTTCGAGCTCGTCGTCGTAGCGCGCCGAGCCCAGGTATTCGACGGTCGCCTTGCGCAGATAGACGTCGTTGGCATAGCGATCGACGTAGCCTTGGGGATAGGGCAGGCCGATCGCGCGCCAGTATTCGGCGACCGCCGTATCGATATAAGTCAGATAGTGGCCGTTGAACACGATCTTCTGCATGTCCACTTCGGCCCAGCGCACCCGCAGGCGAGGCGCGCACATGAAGTCCGCTCTCGGCATCTAGATGGGGAAAATTGCTGGCGGCACCAATTGGTTGGAAGATTGTAGCTGCGATGGACGAAATCGTAGCCCGGGGCATGGCCCGCTGGCCGAACGTGCCCGCGGTCTACGGATGGCTGCAGCTCGACCGGCGCGGCAACTGGCGCATAAAGGGAGAGAAGGTCCCGAACCAGGCGTTGCGCGAGTTCATCGCGCGCAACTATCAGGCCGACGAGCGCGGCTGCTGGTACTTCCAGAACGGCCCTCAGCGCGTCTTCGTCGAGCTGGCGTATGCGCCGCTGGTACTTCACTACGAGGGCGCCGGACTCTTCGATCACTGCGCGCGGCCCTTTGCGCCCGGGCAATTCTTCCAGGACGAGGAGGGCTCGGTTCTCGTCTCGGGTGAAGGAACGGTCGCACTCCTCGACGACCGGGACCTGGGGCGCTTCGCGGATCAGGCGGGCACGCTGCCCGAGATCCCGCGCGCCGAGCTCGAGCGCCGCTTCGGATTCATCGCGCGACCGCACCCTTAAAGGCATGTAAATCAGGGAAATTCGTTGCGCGGGTAGGGAATCCTCCTTATAATCCGGCCTCTTTTTTGGCCCCTGGGCGGCTGCTCTGCGTACCCGACAGCCGCCCGGTTTGTTTCTGGAAATCTTAAAAACATGCCTACCGTCAATCAGTTAGTCAGGGCCGGGCGCGCCGCCAAGCGTCCCAAGTCGAAGGTCCCGGCGCTTGCCGGCTCGCCGCAGAAGCGGGGAGTCTGCACCCGGGTCTATACGACCACGCCCAAGAAGCCGAACTCGGCGCTCCGCAAGGTCGCCAAGGTCCGCCTCACCAACGGCTTCGAAGTCATCGGCTACATCGGCGGCGAGGGCCACAATCTGCAGGAGCACTCGGTGGTGCTGATCCGCGGCGGGCGCGTCAAGGACCTGCCCGGCGTGCGCTATCACATCGTGCGCGGCTCGCTCGACACCCAGGGCGTGAAAGACCGCAAGCAGAGCCGTTCGAAGTACGGCGCCAAGGCGCCGAAGTCCGCCTAAGGATCCAGTAGATGCCACGCCGCAGAGAAGTCCCCAAGCGAGAGATCCTGCCGGATCCCAAGTTCCACAACGTCGAAGTCGCCAAGTTCGTCAACGTGCTGATGACGCGCGGCAAGAAATCGGTCGCCGAGCGCATCATTTACGGCGCGCTCGAAACCATCAAGTCGAAGTCGGGCAAGGATCCGATCGAGGTGTTCACGCAGGCGGTGCAGAACGTGAAGCCGGTGGTCGAGGTGAAGAGCCGCCGCGTCGGCGGCGCGAACTACCAGGTGCCCGTGGAAGTGCGTCCGGTTCGGCGCATCGCGCTTGCCATGCGCTGGATCCGCGAGGCGGCGCAGAAGCGCGGCGAGAAGTCGATGATGGTGCGCCTGGCGGGCGAGCTCGCCGAGGCCGCGGAAGGCCGCGGCGGCGCGATGAAAAAACGCGAGGAAGTGCACCGCATGGCGGAGGCCAACAAGGCCTTCTCGCACTACAGGTTCTAGGAATGGCCGTGGCTCGCAAGACTCCCATCGAACGCTACCGGAACATCGGCATCTCGGCGCACATCGACGCCGGCAAGACGACGACCACCGAGCGCATCCTGTTCTACACCGGCGTCAACCACAAGATCGGCGAGGTGCACGACGGCGCCGCGACGATGGACTGGATGGAGCAGGAGCAGGAGCGCGGCATCACCATCACCTCGGCGGCGACCACCTGCTACTGGAAGGGGATGGACCTTTCCTACCCCGAGCACCACATCAACATCATCGACACGCCCGGGCACGTCGACTTCACCATCGAAGTCGAGCGCTCGATGCGCGTGCTCGACGGCGCGTGCATGGTCTATGACGCGGTCGCCGGCGTGCAGCCGCAGTCCGAGACGGTCTGGCGCCAGGCGAACAAGTACCGCGTGCCGCGCCTCGCGTTCATCAACAAGATGGATCGCGTCGGCGCCACGTTCTTCAAGTCCTACGGCCACATCCGCGACCGCCTGAAGGGCAACCCGGTGCCGATCCAGATTCCGATCGGCCTGGAAGACAAGTTCGCCGGCGTGATCGACCTCGTCACCATGCAGGCGATCTACTGGGACGAAGCCTCCCAGGGCATGAAGTTCGAGAAGAAGCCGATCCCGGCGGAGCTGCAGGCCGAGGCGAAGGAATGGCACGGCAAGATGGTGGAAGCCGCCGCCGAGGCCAACGAAGAGCTGATGAACAAGTACCTCGAGTCGGGCGAGCTCTCGATCGAGGAAATCAAGCGCGGACTGCGCCTGCGCACCATCGCCAACGAGATCGTGCCGATGCTGTGCGGCACCGCGTTCAAGAACAAGGGCGTGCAGGCGATGCTCGACGCGGTGATCGACTACCTGCCGTCGCCGCTCGACATCCCGCCGGTGAAGGGCGAGAACGAGAAGGGCGAGCCCGACACCCGCAAGGCCGGGGACGAGGAGCCGTTCGCGGCGCTTGCGTTCAAGATCATGACCGATCCGTTCGTCGGCCAGCTGTCGTTCATCCGCGTCTACTCGGGCGTACTGGTATCGGGCGACACCGTGCTGACCTCGATGAAGGGCCGCAAGGAGCGCATCGGGCGGCTGCTGCAGATGCACGCGAACGAGCGCAAGGAAATCAAGGAAGTGCGCGCCGGCGACATCGCCGCGGTGGTCGGACTGAAGGACGTCATCACCGGCGAGACCATCAGCGACGTGAAGAAATCGATCACGCTCGAGCGGATGGTGTTCCCGGAGCCGGTGATCTCGCAGGCGGTCGAGCCGAAGACCAAGGTCGACCAGGAAAAGATGGGCGTGGCGCTGGGGCGCCTCGCGCAGGAAGACCCGTCGTTCCGCGTGCGCACCGACGAGGAGTCGGGCCAGACCATCATCTCGGGCATGGGCGAGCTGCACCTGGAGATCATCGTCGATCGCATGAAGCGCGAGTTCGGCGTCGAGGCCTCGGTGGGCAAGCCGCAGGTGGCTTACCGCGAGACGTTCAAGAAGCCGATCGAGATGGAAGGCAAGTTCGTCAAGCAGTCGGGCGGCCGCGGCCAATATGGCCACGTCTGGCTGAAGCTCGAGCCGCAGCCCGGCAAGGGCAACGAGTTCGTCGACGCCATCAAGGGCGGCCGCGTACCGAAGGAATTCATCCCAGCGGTGAAGAAAGGCGTCGATGAGGCCATTAACGAAGGCGTGCTGGCCGGCTATCCGGTGGTCGACGTCAAGGCCACGCTGACCGACGGCTCGTACCACGAGGTCGACTCGAACGAGAACGCGTTCAAGATGGCCGCCATCTTCGCCTTCAAGGACGGCATGCGCGCCGGCAACCCGACGCTGCTCGAGCCGATCATGGCGGTCGAGGTCGAGACGCCCGAGGAAAAGATGGGCGACGTGATCGGCGATCTTTCCTCCCGCCGCGGCGTGATCCAGGGCATGGAAGACCTGCCCGGCAGCAAGGCGGTCAAGGCCGAGGTGCCGCTGAACGAGATGTTCGGCTATTCGACCCAGTTGCGCTCGCTGACGCAGGGCCGCGCGACGTACACCATGGAATTCAAGCACTACGCCGAGGCGCCGAAGAACGTAGCGGACGCCATCATCAAGAAAGACGACAAGGACAAGAAGTAGGACCGGAGCGAGCTATGGCAAAAGGCAAATTCGAGCGTACGAAGCCGCACGTGAACGTGGGCACGATTGGACACGTTGACCATGGGAAGACGACGCTGACGGCGGCGATGACGCACATCCTGGCGAAGAA
>Ga0068871_100002170_pt1 | contig 13320 bp, 14 predicted proteins | sample KBSMisM72_FD_72750 | JGI IMG/M metagenome (GOLD analysis project Ga0068871, IMG submission 72750) | Miscanthus rhizosphere microbial communities from Kellogg Biological Station, Michigan, USA - KBS Miscanthus M7-2 | ecosystem: Host-associated > Plants > Roots > Rhizosphere > Soil ... | reverse complement strand
CCCGCCATTGTGCTCAAGCGCGAGCTGTTGCGGATTCCCTTCTATGGCTGGTTCTTGGCCAAGGCCGCCGCGGTTCCCATTGACCGCAGCGCCGGCGCGCGTGCTTTGCGCAAAATGTCGGAAGCCGCGCGCGCGGTGCTGGCGCAGGACCGCCCGATTTTGATTTTCCCCGAAGGCACACGCAAAAAACCGGGCGCGGCGCCGGACTACAAGCCGGGCGTGGCGGGGCTTTACAGCCAGTTGGGGGTGGACTGCGTGCCGGTAGCGCTGAATTCCGGGGTCTATTGGACCGGCTTTCTCAAGCGGCCGGGGATCATTGTGCTGGAGTTTCTGGAGCCGATCCCGCCGGGCATGAAGCGTGATGCTTTCATGACCTTGCTGGAGAGCCGCATCGAGACTGCTACGTCTTCTCTTTTACCTTGATATTTCAAAGTCTTACACGGGTTGCGGGATGGGCAACCATACCTATCTATGGCGGTGGAACCGCCCTGCCCGATATGGTCTTTATTCCTCCATGAGCGACATCTCCCACCAGATCTGGGATTTGAAATACCGGCTGAAAGCGCCGGACGGCACACCCATCGACCGCGATGTGGCGGATAGCTGGACGCGCGTGGCCTTGGCCCTGGCGGAAGCAGAACCGGCAGGTCAGTGGGTGGCGCATGCCAAGGATTTCGCCCATGCCCTGGCGGGGCACAAATTCCTTCCCGCCGGGCGGATTCTGGCCGGCGCCGGCACCGGCCGCAATGTCACTTTGTTCAACTGTTTTGTGATGGGCGGAATCGAAGATTCCATGGATGGAATCTTTTCCGCTTTGCGCGAAGCGGCGCTGACCCTGCAGCAAGGCGGCGGCATCGGCTACGACTTTTCCACCTTGCGACCCAAGGGTGCGCTGGTGGCGGGCGTAGGTGCGGATGCCAGCGGTCCCGTCTCCTTCATGGATGTGTGGGACTCAATGTGCCGTACCATCATGAGCGCCGGTTCGCGCCGCGGCGCCATGATGGCGACTTTGCGCGTGGATCATCCCGATATCGAGGACTTCATCACCGCCAAGCGCACACCGGGCCGGCTGTCCAACTTCAATCTGTCAGTTCTGGTGAGCGATGCTTTCATGCACGCCGTCAAGGCCGATCTGGATTGGCCGCTGACATTTGCCGGCAAGACCTATCGCACGGTGCGGGCGAAAGCCTTGTGGGACACCATCATGCGCTCGACCTATGATTATGCCGAGCCGGGCGTGATCTTCATCGACCGCATCAATCAACAGAACAATCTGGGTTATTGCGAGACCATTGCCGCCACCAATCCTTGCGGCGAACAGCCCTTGCCGCCTTATGGCGCCTGCCTGTTGGGCTCGATCAATCTGGCCAAGCTGATGCGCCGTCCGTTTGAGGATGATGCGGCGCTGGACATGGCCGAGTTGGAACGGCTGGTCAAAAGCGCGGTGCGGATGATGGACAACGCCATCGATGTGTCACGCTTTCCCTTGGAGGCTCAGGCACGCGAGGCCAAAGCCAAGCGCCGTATCGGGTTGGGCGTGACGGGGCTGGCCGATGCCTTGATCCTGTGCCGGGTTCGTTACGGCTCGCCCGAAAGCCTGGCCTTCATCCGGCACTGGCTGGAAGCCATCAGCCACGCCGCCTATCGCGCCAGTGTGGAATTGGCCAAGGAAAAAGGCCCTTTCCCGCTTTACGACATGAACCCCTATCTGGCGCGGCCGCATATCCAGGCGCTGCCGCCCGACATCTACAATGCCATTGCGGCGCATGGCATCCGCAATGCGCTGCTCACCTCTATCGCGCCCACCGGCACGATTTCCTTGTTCGCGGATAATGTCTCCAGCGGCATCGAGCCGGTATTCGCCTTCAACTACAAACGCAAGATTTTGCAGCCCGATGGCAGCCGGCGCGAGGAAGTGGTCAGCGACTATGCGGTGCGCCTGTTCCAGGCGAGGTTCGGCGCCGATGCCGCTCTGCCCGACTATTTCGTCAACGCCCAGACGATTGCGCCGTCCGATCACCTGGCAGTCCAGGCGGAGGCGCAGCCTTTCATCGACAGCGCTATTTCCAAAACTATCAATGTCCCGGCTGCGATTTCCTTTGAGGATTTTTCCCACGTCTATCTGGAAGCCTATGAGTTGGGCTGCAAAGGCTGCACCACCTATCGCCCCAATGCGGTGACCGGTTCGGTGCTGTCGGTGGAAGAGCCCAAACACGCCATTCCTGCTGAGAAATTGCTAGCCAACGATCCTGCCGAGCCGGAGCTGCCTTTGCCTCTTCCCGCACCGCGCGTGGAAAAAGGCGGCGTGGTCTATATGACCAGGCCCTTGGACCGGCCCGAGGAATTGCCGGGCCGCACCTACAAGATCAAATGGCTGGACAGCGATCACGCCTTCTACATCACCATAAACGATATCGAAAAAGACGGACGGCGGCGCCCCTTCGAGGTCTTTATCAATTCCAAGAATATGGAAGCCTATGCCTGGGCGCTGGCCTTGACCCGCATGATCTCGGCGGTGTTTAGGCGCGGCGGCGATGTCTCTTTTGTGGTGGAGGAATTGAAGGCGATCTTCGATCCGCGTGGCGGGCAATGGATGAACGGCCGCTATGTCCCGTCGCTGCTGGCCGCGATCGGCGAAGTGATCGAGCGCCATATGATCGATATCGGTTTTTTGGGCCAGCGCGGCCCCAGCATCATGCCGGATGCGCAAGTTCCGACGGAAGGCGCGCGGGCGCGTTTCTGCCCCCGTTGTGGTGACGCAAGTTTCATCAAGCTGGAAGGCTGCGATTCCTGTTTGTCTTGCGGCTACTCAAAGTGTAGCTAGGGCTAGTGCCCCGATTCAGAAATTCGCATGATGGTTATATCGGCCTCGGGCGAATTTCGGAATCGAAGGGCACTAGCAACTTATTTAATTCTAGTGCCGTTTTGGTTTCGAAGTTCGCCCGGAGCCTGATATCAATGATGTTGCGAACTTCGAAACCACGGCACTAGTGTTTAAATATTCCAGCCGCTTCTGGCTTTACGCCCCCACCGGCCTGTTCCTGCTTCTGGCAGCCGCCGCCATGATTCATTGGTGGATTGTCGCCGGCGCTTTGGAAAAAAAGCTCGCCGCCCTGAAAGGCAAAGAAGCCGTCCCGGGCATCACTTTGAATTGGGACGCGGTTGAAGTGGGCGGTTTTCCCTTCCGCCTGGAGGGAAATTTCACCAATTTGCGTGTCCAAGGTGCGGCAGCCCACGGTCCCTTCAGTTGGACATCGGAAAAATTCGCGTTTCATGCCCTCACCTATGGCCGCCGCCAGGTCGTCTATGAAGCGGCGGGGCGGCAGGAACTGAGCTGGACCGCGGCCAGCGGCAATGCTCATAACGTCTCCTTCCTGCCGGGCAGCATGCGCGGCAGCTCTATTGTGGATGGCAAGGGGCTTGCCCGCTTTGATCTGGACATCATGAATGTGGGGGAGAAGAGCGTCGCCATCGGACGCCTGCAATTTCATATGCGCCGTGATCCCGACGGCAGCGACTTGGATTTGATGGTCCGCGCCGACGGGCTTGCTGCCCTTGGCGTGAAGATCGGCGGCGCTCTGCAGCTTTATACCACCTTGAGCCGGGCAGGCGCACTGATGCCGCTGCTCAGGGGTGACAATTCCTGGCCGCAAGCCATCCAGAACTGGCGCGCCCAGGGCGGTGCGGCAAAGCCATCCCAGGGCAAGGCTGCGGTGCTGTCGCCGGATTGGTTCCTGACACCGCTGTATTGAATTATTTCGCGCGCGGCCGCTTTGTCTTGGCGCGTTTTTGGGGCGGCGTTTTTTTTCGCGCCGTACTTTTCTTCTTGCCTGGCTTCTTGCCGTCCTTTTTCGGCGGCACATAAACCTGGAACGGCAACCGTCCGAAGCTGGGCGTGTCCTGGCCGATCTCGACAATGGCGCGGCGGACAGCGCGGGTGCGGGTGAACCAGTCGAACAGGGTCTTGCCGTCACCATTGCGCACCGCGCGCTGCAACTGGCTCAAATCCTCATTGAAGCGACCCAGCACTTCCAGCACCGCATCGCGATTGTTCAAGAAAACGTCACGCCACATGGTGGGATCGCTCGCCGCGATGCGGGTGAAATCGCGAAAACCCGACGCGGAATATTTGATCACTTCACCCTGGGTGACCTTTTCCAGGTCATGGGCGGTGCCCACAATATTGTAGGCGATCAGATGGGGCAGATGCGAGACGATGGCCAGCACCAGGTCATGATGGCCGGCATTCATCACATCCACCTGGCTGCCCAAGGCCTGCCAGAATGTTTTCAGCCGTTGCACCGCTTCGGGATCGCTGCCTTTGACGGGCGTTAAAATCGTCCAGCGTCCGTCGAACAGGCTGGCGAAGCCCGCTTCGGGACCGGAAAATTCCGTGCCGGCGATGGGATGGGCGGGAATGAAATGCACTTTTTGCGGCACAAAGGGGCCGATATCACGGACCACCGCGCCCTTGACCGAACCCACATCCGAAAGGATGGCGCCGGCTTTGAGATGTGGCGCGATTTCGCGGGCGACGGATTTGTAGGCGCCGACCGGCGTGCACAGGATAACCAGATCGGCGTTCTTTACCGCTGTGGCCACATCGTCATGCAGGCTGTCGCAAAAACCGAGAATCCGCGCCCGTTCCACCACGTCCTTGCTGGCATCATGGCCGGCGATCTCGGCTGCCAGCCTTCCCCGCCGTGTGGCATGGGCGATGGAGGAGCCAATCAGGCCCAAACCGATGATGGCGATCTTTTTCAGCCTATCCATCTCACGCCGCCATAAATTGCTGAATCAGCGACACCGCCAGCCGGTTCTGTTCCTCGGTGCCCACCGTCATGCGCAGGCAATCGGGCAAGCCATAGCTTGCCACACCGCGCAGGATCACTCCATGCCGCGTCAAAAAGGCGTCAGCCGCCTGGGCATTCTTCTCGCCCCCCATACCATGAGAAGGTGGAAAGTGGATCAGAACGAAATTGGCGGCGCTGTCATCCACCCGCAAACCGGTTTTGCGGATCTCCTCGGTGACCCAAGGCAGCCACTTGCTGTTGTGCGCCACCGCCTTCCAGAAATGGTCGCGGTCGCGCACCGCCGCCGCGCCCACTTGCTGCTGCAAGGTCGACGTGTTGAATGGGCCACGAATGCGATTGAGCACATCGCAGATGGCCGCAGGCGCATAAAGCCAGCCCAGCCGCAAGCCGGCCAGGCCGTAGAGCTTGGAGAAAGTGCGGGTCATCACCACATTGTCGTTGCGCGTCACCAGCAGGGTTCCGGCCTCGTAGTCCTTGGCGGTGACATACTCGGCATAGGCCGCGTCAATCACCAGCAGCACGTCCTTGGGCAGCCCGGCATGCAGCCGCGCCATTTCCTCTCGGTTTAACACCGAGCCGGTGGGATTGTTGGGATTGGCGACAAAGACCATGCGGGTTTTCGGCGTCACCGCCGCCAGCATCGCCTCGACATCCATTTTGATGGCACTGTTGGTGGTCCGTTCCGCAACGATGACAGGCATGGCGCTGTTGGCGCGGGTGACGATCTCATAGACCTGGAAAGCGTGGCGGCTGATGACGACTTCATCGCCGGGCTGGAGATAGGCATTGGCCAGCATGGTGAGCAGCGGGCCCGAACCTTCGCCGCCCGCCACGATGCGGTCGGGATTGAGGCCATGCACTTCGCCGATCGCCTCGCGCAGCTTCTTCGTGCTGCCGTCGGGATAAAGCTCCAGGTCATGGGCGGCGGCGTGCAAGGCTTCCATCGCCTTGGGGCTGGGACCGATCGGCGACTCGTTGGAGGAAAGCTTGATAACCTTGTCCATGCCGGGCACGGAGGCGCGGCCGCCGACATAGAGCGAGACTTCCAGGATACCGGGTTTGGGCGTAGGGGACATGGGTTGGCGGCGGGATTAAAAAAGGCCGGTATTGATAGGTCGGCGCCGCCATAAAAGCAAAGCAGAGCTGCCATTCCATAGGCAGTTCGTTGACTTCGCGCCGAGCCGGTCTTAGCTACGGTCTTTCAAGGATTTAGGATGACAGAGGCTCCGCGTTTCCTGCGCCCCGTAACGGCACCTTCGGCCGATGTGGGGATGGCTGTCACATTCGACGCGCCGCTCAAGCTGGACTGCGGCCGCGAACTTGCGCCTTTCACGGTCGCCTATATGACCTATGGCAGCCTGAATGCCGCCAAAAGCAACGCGGTGCTGATCTGCCATGCCCTCACAGGCGATCAGTTTGTGGCATCCGACCATCCCATCACCGGCAAGCCGGGCTGGTGGACCACCATGGTGGGGCCGGGCAAGCCCATCGACACCGACCGCTTCTTTGTGATCTGCGCCAATGTGATCGGCGGCTGCATGGGCTCGACAGGTCCGGCCGACATCGATCCCAGCGACGGCAAACCCTATGGCCTGAATTTCCCGGTCGTTACCATCCGCGACATGGTCCGGGCGCAAAAACGGCTAATCGAATATCTGGGCATCGAAAAATTGCTGTCGGTGATCGGCGGCTCGATGGGCGGCATGCAGGTGTTGCAATGGGCGGCGTCCTATCCCGACTGCGTGCGGGCAGTGGTGCCGATCGCCTGCGCCGCGCGGCATTCCGCGCAAAACATTGCTTTCCATGAAGTGGGCCGCCAGGCGATCATGGCTGATCCCGACTGGCATGGCGGAGAATATTATCTGTTCGACACCAAGCCGAAGAAGGGCCTGGCGGTGGCGCGCATGGCCGCCCACATCACCTATGTTTCGGAAATGGCGCTGCAGCGGAAATTCGGCCGCAACTTGCAGGACCGCGAGGCGCTGTCCTTTCAGTTCACACCGGATTTCCAGATCGAGTCCTATCTGCATCACCAGGGCGCGACTTTTGTCGACCGCTTTGACGCCAATGCCTATCTCTACATCACCCGCGCCATGGATTATTTTGACCTGGCGGAAGAACATGGCGGACAATTGTCGGACGTGTTCCGGCTCAATTCGGCGCGCTTCTGCATCATCTCTTTTACGTCCGACTGGCTGTTCCCGCCGGTGGAGAACAAGCGCATCGCCCATGCCTTGAACGCGGTGGCGGCGCAGGTGAGCTTTGTCGAGATCAAGAGCGACAAGGGCCATGACGCTTTCCTGCTGGATGAGCCGGAAATGTTTGCCACCGTGCGCGGCTTTCTCAATCACGCAGCGCAGGATTGCGTATGACTGCCTTGCGTCCCGACCTTGCGGCCATCGCCGCCATGATCCGCCCCGGTGCGCGGGTGCTGGATGTGGGCTGCGGTGACGGCGCGCTGCTGGAACATCTGAAAGCCAAGAATGTCGACGGCCGCGGCATCGAAATTTCCCAGGCCAATGTGAATGCCTGTGTGGCGCGCGGGCTGGCAGTGGTGCAAGGCGACGCCGATACCGATTTGGTGGATTATCCCGCCCAGGTGTTTGACGCCGTGATCCTGTCCCAGACCATCCAGGCGACGGAAAAACCGCGGGTGGTGATGGAACATCTGTTGCGCATTGGGCGGCGGGTGGCGATTTCACTGCCCAATTTCGGCTATTGGAAAGTCCGGCTGTCGCTGTTGGCGGAGGGGCGCATGCCGCGCACCCGCGCCTTGGATTATTCCTGGTGGGCCACGCCCAACATCCATCTTTGCACCCTGGCGGACTTCGTCGACCTGACCAAGGAATGCGGCGCCACCATCGTGGAAGCCCACGCCCTGAACAACAATGGCACCACCTCGACGATGAACCCGCGCAGCCTGACCCACAGCTATATGGGCCCCAACCTGACGGCCCAGGGCGGGGTTTTTCTTTTGAAAAAGGTTTAGCGGGTGGGATTTTCCTCTCCCCTTGAGGGAGAGGGCGCAAAATCTTGCGCTTAGCGAAGCATGTGCGGAGCTAAGCGCTTAGATTTTGCGGGTGAGGGGTAACGTCGATGACCCCTCACCTGAAAAATCAATGGGTTGAGCGTCGCTTTCGCTCCGCTAACCCAATGATTTTTCTTCCTCTCCCTCAAGGGGAGAGGAAAAATCTTCCTAAGACCCCAAATCCTGCGCCGTCTTCAGTCCGACCTGCGCGCCCACCAGAAGTTTGGGCGTGGCGGCGGCATAAAAAGACTTGGCGGCTTCCACCACATGCACGCCGCCCACGCCCGAGAACAGGCGCTTGCCGATTTTTTCCCAGCCCGCACCGGAGCGGGTGACGGTTTCAAACGGCGGCGCGAACAGCGCGCGGCGCCAGCGCCCCGGCTCGAACAGCGCGTCTTTCAGCAGGCCTTCCAATTCTGGCTTCGAAAATGGACGGCCATGGCCGAAGGGCGACTTCTGCACCTGGGCCCAAAGGCTGGCGCGGTTGGGCGCGACCAGAAGAATGCGGCCTTCCGGCGCCAGCACCCGCCAAAGCTGGCGCAGCAAGGCGCGCAGGCTTTCGGACGCCTCCAACCCATGCACAATCAAGATGCGGTCGAAAAACACGTCGGGAAACGGCAGCGCATCTTCCTCACACAACAGCGCGGAATTCTTCTCTTCGGGCCAGGAGACCACACCTTGCGGCGCCGGCATGGCAGCGATGGAGCGTTCGGTGCCTTTGAAGGCGCGCAAGTAGGGAATGGCGAAGCCATAGCCTAGCACCCGGTAATTGCGCAGGTCGGGCCAGATATTGTGTATCTCGCGTGAGATGGCGCGATGCGCCAGCTGGCCCAGCGGCGCGTCATAAAAAGCGGTCAGATCGCGAACATCCTGCGGCATGGGGGAGATTAAAACCGATAGTGGTGTTTGTTCATAGCCGGGCTTTTGCTAACTTTCCTGTACAAGGAGACCCTATGAGCGTCGAAATCGAAGTCGTGCCCTGCCTGAAGGACAATTACGCCTATCTGGTCAAATCCGGCAGCCAGTGCGCCGTGGTGGACCCTTCGGAAGCCGCGCCCGTGCAACAGGCTCTGGCCAAGAAGGGCTGGAAGCTCACCCATATCCTCAACACCCACCACCATCTGGACCATTGTGGCGGCAACCTGGACCTGAAGCGGGAGACCGGAGCGGTGGTCGTAGGCCCGGGCAAGGACGCGGCACGCATTCCCGGCCTGGATGTGGGCGTGGACGAAGCTTCAGGCTGGGAATTCGACGGCCGCAAGGTTCGGGTGCTGGAAGTGCCGGCGCACACCCGGGGCGCCATCACCTTTGTGATCGACGGCAACGCCTTTACCGGCGACACGCTGTTCTTGCTGGGTTGCGGGCGGCTGTTCGAAGGCGATCCCCAGATGATGTGGACCAGCCTCAGCAAGCTGATGACCCTGCCGGATGACACAAACATCTATTGCGGCCATGAATATACTGAAAGCAATGGCCGCTTCGCTTTGACCTTGGAGCCAAGCAATGCGGCGCTGAAAGCGCGCATGGCACAGGTGGCGGCGACGCGTGCAGCGGGCAAGCCGACGGTCCCGGCCACCCTGGGGCAGGAGAAACAGACCAATCCGTTTTTGCGGCCGGATCAGCCGGAAATCCGCAAATCCTTAGGGATGGAGCAGGCAAGCACCGTCACCGCCTTTGGCGAGATCCGGGAGCGGAAAAACCGGTTTTAAAGACTATTTCGTCTTGGCGTCGTCGTCGCTGCTGTCAAACGGCGAGGTGACGATATCGCCCGTGGTCGAGACCACCGAGACGCCCGTATCCACCACCGTGCTGGCGGCGTCATAGGCGATGCAGCCGGACAAAAGCGTAGTCAGGGCAGCAAAGACCGAAGCGGTGACCGGCGTGGCGGAATGCATGGCTTTGACCTGATGCGATTGACGGGGGGCACCGTAGCGTTCAATGGTCAACAATCCGCTAACCAAGAAAAGACAGATTCCTGAAGGGTGGGCCATGTCGGAATCGCTGTTCGTCACCCGGCTTTATAAAGGCCGCATCGCGGTGCCAAGGGATCTGGAAGGAACATGCCTGGGCATTGCCGCCGAGGACACGGCCGGCCAGCGTTGGTCACGGGAACATGGCTATGGCGGCTATACCTCTTATGCCTCGTTGAATGATTTGACCCGGCGCGCCAGTCTTTTTGCCGATCTGGAGCGCGCAATAGCCAAACAGGTTTCGACTTTCGCCCGCGAGCTGCAATTCGAACTGGGCGGACGCAAGCTTGCGCTCGACAGCCTTTGGATCAATGTGATGGAGAAAGGCGCTGTGCACACCCCGCATATCCATCCCCATTCGGTGATCAGCGGCACCTATTATGTGACGGTGCCGCCCAAGTCCGGCATGATCCGCTTTGAAGACCCGCGCCTGCCGATGATGATGGCCGCGCCGCCCAAAAAGCCCAACGCCCGGTCTGAAAACCGACAATTTGTCGACGTCGAACCCAAGCCCGGCATGCTTCTTTTATGGGAAAGCTGGCTGCGCCATGGGGTCGAGACCAATGGGGCGCAGGGCCAGCGGATTTCGGTAAGCCTCAACTACAGGCTCGACTGACGCGCCCCGCGCATTGGGGCTATAGTGGTCAAAGAAAACAGGGAGGGCGTCATGAACATCTTCACCGGTTCGATTGAAATCCAGATGCTGTGCTGGAGCCTGGCTTTGGGCCTGGTTCAATTGCTGATCTCCACCACCTTGGCGGTCAAGGATCAGGGCATGCCGTACGCCCTGGGTCCGCGCGACGACCCGTCGCCGCGGGTCAAACTGCTCACCAGCCGCTTGCTGCGCGCCTTCCAGAATTTCCGTGAGACCTTTGTCTATTTCGCGGTATCGGTGCTGCTAGTCACCTTGCTGAACAAGACCAACGCCCACACCGCGCTGGGAGCGCAGCTCTATTTCTGGGCGCGGGTTGTTTACGTGCCGGTGTATGCCGCCGGTATTCCGTTTGCGCGCACTGCGGTGTGGACCGTCTCGATCATCGGTCTGGTGATGGTGTTTGGGGCGATGGCTTGAATTTTCACCCTCCCCTTGAGGGAGGGTCGAAAAATCCAAAAGGATTTTCGGGGAGGGGTCATTCCACGCCATTAACCCCTCACCCGCAAAATCTAAACGCTTAGCTCCGCATACGCTTCGCTAAGCGCGAGATTTTGCGCCCTCTCCCTCAGGGGGAGAGGGAGTATCAGCTGTGCCGCCGGCGGATGATGGCATCCAGCTTGCCGGGCAGCTTGGAGACGAAATGCTCCCGGTCCCAGGCAGTCTTGGCTTCGGCGAAGATTTTTTCCTGCACCTCGCGTGGCAGATGCGGCCAGGCGGTGATCACCGCAGAACCCAGCCTGCGCACCAGGGCCTCTTCCTCGGCTGGATAGCGAAACTGTTTGTCTTCCACAAAAGCCATGCGGCCGCGCCTTCTTATTAACGGTTTACAGTCCGAACCGGGCGACCCGGCGCGACGGTGTTTCAAAGGGAGCAAAGCGCAACCGGCCAAAACCTAAAACAGGCCGGCGCGCTTTAAGAAAAAATATTTGTTGGGAACCAGTTGGGCTCGTCTGCGTTTAGCCCAGTTCTGCCTAGCGTTTTTTCTGACGATCCTTGCGGGCAGCGTATCTAGCGTCACGCGCCGCCTTCTGCTCGTCCAGAAGCCTGGCGAGCTTTTCCGACTCTTCGCGCTTCTTGGCCTCGGCGGCGGCCACGGCCTCTTCCGCTTCCCGCTTTTTCTGTTCCTCGGCGGCGACGCGGGCGGCCTCGGCTTCGGCGGCCAGGCGCGCCTTTTCCGCGGCACGCTGCTGCTGGCGTTCGTCACGCGCCTGGGCGATGGCCGCGCGTTCCTTGGCGCGCTCGTCGGCGGTGGCCTTGGCGGCCTCGGCGCGGGCCTTGGCCTTGGCCAGCATTTCGGCGCGCGCCTTGGCGGCCGTGTCCATTCGGTTGGAAAATTTTTCGTCGTCTTGGCGGGGCATGGTCTCTTAGAGCGTCAAAGTTTCAGGTTTCCAGAACACGTAAGGACGGCGCAACCGGGCGGTTATGGCCGTCAACCAGCAGCACGCGGGGCACAAAGCTCTTGGCTTCGGCCTCTTCCATGCGAGCATAGGCGACAATGATGACAAGATCGCCTTTTTGCGCCAGCCGGGCGGCCGCGCCATTGATGCCGATGGTGCCGGAGCCGGCGGGCGCCGCAATGGCGTAGGTGGTGAACCGCTGGCCATTGTTGATGTTGAGCACATCCACCTGTTCATGAGCCAGGATGCCGGAGCGTTCCAGCAAGGTGGCGTCCACCGAGATCGACCCTTCATAATTGAGGTCGCACTGGGTCACCGTGGCCCGGTGGATTTTACCCTTGAGCAAAGTGAGCTGCATCAGTTGTCCAAGAAGCTCCTGAGCTTCCGGCTCCTGGAGGGGTGCTTCAACTTCCGCAGCGCCTTGGCCTCGATCTGGCGGATACGCTCGCGGGTGACGCTGAACTGCTGGCCCACTTCTTCCAAGGTGTGGTCGGTGTTCATGCCGATGCCGAAGCGCATGCGCAGCACGCGTTCCTCACGCGGGGTGAGCGTGGCCAGAACCCGGGTGGTGGTTTCGCGCAGGTTCGCCTGGATGGCGGCGTCGATGGGCAGGACCACATTGGGGTCCTGAATGAAGTCGCCCAGATGGCTGTCTTCTTCGTCACCGATCGGGGTTTCAAGACTGATCGGTTCCTTGGCGATCTTGAGAACCTTGCGCACCTTTTCCAGCGGCATGGCCAGGCGTTCGGCCAATTCTTCCGGGGTGGGCTCGCGGCCGATCTCATGCAGCATCTGGCGCGAAGTGCGCACCAGCTTGTTGATGGTCTCGATCATGTGCACCGGGATGCGGATGGTGCGCGCCTGGTCGGCAATCGAACGCGTGATGGCTTGGCGAATCCACCAAGTCGCATAGGTCGAGAACTTGTAACCGCGGCGATATTCGAACTTATCGACCGCCTTCATCAAGCCGATATTGCCTTCCTGGATCAAATCCAGGAATTGCAGACCGCGATTGGTGTATTTCTTGGCGATGGAGATGACCAGGCGCAGATTGGCCTCGATCATTTCCTTCTTGGCGACGCCGGATTCGCGTTCGCCCTTTTGCACCGTCTGGACGTTGCGGCGGAATTCCGAAACCGATTGGCGGGTTTCCTGGGCCAGCTGCTGAATGTCGTCGCGCAACGCCTTGATCTTGTCGCGCTCGTCGGTGACGAACTCATGCCAGCCTAAGCCGGAGAGACGTCCCACCCGGCGCGCCCAATTGGGGTCGAGCTCATTGCCGAAATACTGTTTGAGGAATTCGGAACGGTCGACGCCATGGCTTTCCGCCAGGCGCAGCAGCTTTCCTTCCAAGCCGACCAGGCGCTTGTTGATGCCGTACATCTGATCGACAAGCGCTTCGATGCGGTTGTTGTTGAGCTTGAGCGACTTGACCAGGTCCATGGTCTCGTTGCGC
>Ga0068871_100002167_pt1 | contig 13331 bp, 8 predicted proteins | sample KBSMisM72_FD_72750 | JGI IMG/M metagenome (GOLD analysis project Ga0068871, IMG submission 72750) | Miscanthus rhizosphere microbial communities from Kellogg Biological Station, Michigan, USA - KBS Miscanthus M7-2 | ecosystem: Host-associated > Plants > Roots > Rhizosphere > Soil ... | reverse complement strand
CCGAGCATCGTGCCGACCCAGATGTTGCCGTCGCGATCTTCGAGCAGCGTCTGGATCAAATCGCTCGACAGTCCCGTTTGCATCGTCGCGCGCTCGATGAGCGGCGCGCCGGTGGTCGTGGTGTCGCGGACGCGCCAGAGTCCCTGGCCGGTCGTGCCCACCCAGAGGTTGCCGCGCGAATCGTGGAGCAGACGCATGCCCCAACCGTCGAGGCCGATCACGGGCGTGCGCGCTCCCTGACGCCGCGCGCCGTGCACCGGATCGGTCATCCACAGAGTGCCGTCGGCACTCTGGCTCGTCTCGCGTGCAATTCCAGGTTCGACGAGTTCGAACGTCTCGCCGTCGCGCGTGCGAAAGACGCCCTGACGCGTTCCGACCCACAACAACCCGGCAGTGTCCTGCCGCACGCTCACGACCGTGGCGCGGCCGAGCGCGCCGGCGCGAACCACGTCCCAGCGGCCGTGCCGCCATCGATAGAGAGCGCCGTCGCTCACGGCCCACACACATCCCGTTCGGTCCTCGAGGATCGCCGTGGTTGCGGCGTGTGGCGCCGCGCCCGCCGTCAGAAAAGTCAGCGTCCCGTTTTTCCAAGCGGCGACGGAGACGCCGTCGGCGCTCCGCTCGAAACCGATCCAAAAGGTGCCGTCGCCAGAAAGGGCGAGCGCCAGGACGTCGCGGCGCGGCAGACGCGTCGGGTAGAGCGCGTCCCACGGCGTGAAGCGCGCGCCGTCGAAGCGCATGACGCCGCTTGTCGTGCCCAGCCAGAGATAGCCGTCGGCATCCTGAACCATCGCCGAGACCGGGCCGATCGGCATCCCGTCCGCCAGCGTCCACGAGGTGATCGTGTAGCCGCTCACGAGCGCGCCGCTGCTGTCGTCGGCGGCCGCCAGCGCCGGTCGGACGACAGCCGCTGCGGCGATGAGAAAGCAGGCCGCGGTTTTCACTGAGGGGCGGAGTCTATCGCCGATCAGACTTCGAAACCAGCCAGCCCGGCTACCGCATTTGCGGTATTGCCGCCAACCGTCACGTGCCGGATAACGCGTCCTATGCAAACCATCAAGAAGTCGCTGTTTCTCGCGGCCGGCCTCTGTCTGCTCACTTCCAGCCTGGCGTCGGCACAGACGCTGGCCGGTGCGGTGCGCGATACGTCCGGGGCGATCCTGCCCGGCGTGACTGTTGAAGCGTCGAGTCCGGCACTGATCGAAAAAGCCCGCGCGGCTGTCACCGACAGCAGCGGGCAGTATCAAATTCCCAACCTGCCGCCGGGCGCCTACGCGCTCACGTTCTCGCTCCAAGGCTTTGCGACGCTGAAGCGCGAAGGCGTGGACCTCACCGGCGGCGGCGTGACGACCATCAACGCCGAATTGCGCGTGGGGGCCGTCGCCGAGAGCGTGACGGTCGTTGGCGAAACGCCTGTCGTCGACGTGCAGTCCTCCCGGCAGCAGACCGTCCTCAGCGGCGACGCGGTGCGGGCGCTGCCGGCAGCGCGAGGCTACGGCAACTACCTCGCCGCCTTGCCGGCCATTCAGGCGACGGGCTTCAACACCGGACTCGCGACGAACACGAACTTCTTCGCGGCCCGCGGCGGCCGGGCGAATGAGGGCGTCGTGCAAATCGACGGCATGACTGTCGGCTCGCCGTTCAACGGCGGCGGTGTGTCCAACTACGCGTACGACATGAACAACGCGAGCGAAGTCCAGGTGTCGATCTCCGGCGGCCTCGGCGAGGCGGACAGGGGCGCGCCCTCGTTCAACATCATCCCGAAGACGGGCGGCAACGCGTTCGCCGGGAACGTCTTCGGGAGCTGGGCGGGCAAATTCGGCCAGGCCAACAACGTCGACGACAATCTGCGCGCGCTCGGTTTCGCCGATGCGCCGGCCACCTTGAAGAACTGGGACGCCAACTTCTCGATTGGCGGGCCCATCAAGCGTGACCGTCTCTGGTTCTTCGTGAACACACGGACCACGGGCAACTTCTCGGAGACGCAGAACCAGTACGCGAACAAGAACGTCGGCAACGCCGCCCTGTGGACCTGGGCGAAGGACGACGGGGTGCGCGTCCAGAACGACACGAGCCGGTGGGTCAACAGCGCTCGCCTCACCAGTCAGATCTCTCCGCGCAACAAGGTGGGCTTCTATGCCGACTACACGATGAACTGCAGCGGTTCTTCGGTGGTCAAGAACAGCGGACAGTGCCGCAGCCCGGGCGACGATTGGACGGCGGCGGGTCCCGGCATCGGTCCCGGCGTCGCTACGACGTCACCCGAGTCGGGCACCATCTGGAATGCACCGTTGAGCATCATGCAGGCGACGTGGTCGTCGCCCATCTCGAGCCGCTTTCTGTTCGAGAGCGGCTACTCGGATTTCCGCGCCAGGTGGGGCGACGTGATGCCGGAGGGCGCGAGCACCACGCTGATCCCCGTCACCGAACAGTCCACAAACGCCGGCGTGCCGTTCGCCAACTATTTGTACCGCGGATGGCTCGCGCAGCCGTCGCAGGATCAGAAGCATGTCACGTGGCGCGCGTCGCTCTCATACGTGTCGGGCAGCAACAACCTGAAGTTCGGCTTGCAGGGCGGCTACATGGTGGCGAAGACCACGACGCAGGTGGCGCAGCAACTGAGCTACACGTTCAACAACGGCTCGCCGATTTCGTTGAGCACGCGTGTCGGGCCCACGCGCGTCAGCGATCGTCTCCGTTACAACGGGCTCTACATCCAGGATGCCTGGACACACGGGCGCCTCACTCTGCAGGGGGCTCTGCGTTTCGAGTCCGCGTCGAGCTGGGCGCCTGATGGCGAGAACGGCGTCCTCGAAGCGCATCTGTTCGGACCCGCGAACATCTTTCCCCGCACGGAGGGCGTCGCTGGCTACAAGGACCTGACACCGCGCGGCGGCGTCGTGTACGACCTGTTCGGCAACGGAAAGACGGCGCTCAAGGCGAACTTCGGAAAATACCTGCAAGGTGTCTTCTCGGGCGAGGCCTACACGATCAAGAACCCGGCGACGACTCTGGTCTCGAGCATCACGCGCTCGTGGACCGACCCCAATAAAGACAAAGTGGCCCAGTGCGACTTCATGAACCCGGTCGCCAACCAGGAATGCGGGCCGTGGTCGAACCTGAATTGGGGCGCGTCGGTCGCGACCACGCGCGTGAATCCGGCCGTGCTCGAGGGCTGGGGCGTGCGGAACGCCGACTGGCAGTTCGGCGTCGGCATCCAGCACGAGATTCTTCCGCGGATGTCGATCGACATCAGCTACAACCGGCGATCGTGGAGCAACTTCTTCACGACCAACAACGCCGCGCTGACCGCGGCCGACTGGGATCAGGTGACGCTGGCGGCACCGCTCCACCCGCTGCTGCCCAACGGCGGCGGCTACCCCGTGGCGTTCCTCGTGCGCAACGCGCGGCAGGCGGTCGGCGTGTCGGATCCGTACTACACGACCGACGCCGACTTCGGCGACGAAACGCACTACTGGCACGGCGTGGACGTGACCTTCAACGCGCGCTTGCGCAACGCCGTCTTCTTCCAGGCGGGCACCAGCACGGGTCGTGGCGTGAACGACACGTGCCAGATCGAGATCGCGCGGTTCGGCAAGCCAATGGTGATTGTCGACGGGCAGCCCACGTGCGCCTTCACCGAGCCGTGGCTCACGCAAGTGCGCGGCCTGGGCAGCTACACGGTGCCGAAGGTGGACGTGCTCTTCAGCGCGATCTTCCGGTCGCAGCCGAACGCGCAGCCGGTGGCTACGACCGTTGCGACCAACGGCGGTTCGCGCATCGCCACGTATCAGCTGTCGCCGGCGCAGTTCCAGACGGCCACTGGCGTGCCGCTGCGGGCCGGACTGGCGCAGCAGGCCGTCAACCTGCTCGCGCCGGGTGCTATCTACGGCGATCGCATCACCGTCCTCGACTTCAGACTGGCCAAAGTGCTGCGCTTCGGCGGCAGGCGGCTCAACATCGGGCTGGACTTCTACAACCTGTTCAACTCGAACACCGCGACGGCGTACGAAACGGTGTTCGACGTGACCACGGTCGGCGCCAGATGGATGACGCCGACGGGTGTCCTCACCGGGCGAGCGACGCGGTTCAACGCGCAGTTCGACTTCTGAGATCCTGCAGAGACGACGTACACCGCGGAGCACGCAAAGCACGCAGAGAAAACCTTCTTGCACTCTGCGTACTCAGCGCGCTCTGCGGTGATCGTCGTGAGGGCACGTCTGCTTTGACGGCGACATAGCAAATTCGAGCGACCAGATAGCCACGAAGCCACGAAAAAACGAAGACGCACGAATCCTGTACACGTCAAATCGAAGCGGAGCGGGTGGCCGCGAACGGGCGCCCGCTCGGGCGCGGAGGCGCCGACCGTGGCCTGGGCTTTTCGCTGAGCACCCGAGTGGGCTGTTCGCGGACAGGACCCGGACGCTATCGCATTGCTTCGATTCGATCCGCTGGGGTCCGCCGCGCATCCTCGATCAGAGGGTCACTTCATTCCCACTCCATGCGGCCGCGCCGGTCCGGTGGCGAAGGCGGTGTTGAAGTCCACGTCGAAGCGCGGATCAAGTGCGAGGCGATCCTTGAAGACCTTGACCACGTGGACGTGGTGGTCTCCCTCGAAGTGAATTTTGCCGAAGTCGTCCTCGTTGAGGAAGTAGTCGCTGACCACCAGGCGCTTGTCGTCGTCGGTGAGCGAGATCATGTGCGGGCCGGCGTCGATGCCGAGACTGACGATGCCGGTCTGCACAGGATGCTCGGGGTCGCGGACGTCGAGCATCCCCACCTGGCCGGCCTGGAACGACGCGAAGATTAAACGGTCGCCGGAGCGCGGCATGGCGAGGAGTTGCGTCATCCCGCCGCGAACTGGCACCTCCACGTGCGGCAGGATGTCCTCGCAATCGAACACCACTCTCGACGTGCCGCTCGTCGTGTCGACGAGGTACACGAGGCCGTCGAACATGCCGGCAGTGAAGGCACGGCCCAACGGATCTTTCGGGATCAGCTTGACGTCCATGGTGCCGAGCGCGCTCGGGATCACGATCGTGCGGACGATCGACCGGCGCTCGAGATCCCAGACGCGGATGCTGCCGCGCAGCATCGGATCGCCGGGGACCACGTTCAACGTGCTGTCCGGCATTATGAAATCCGACGTCACCATCAGGTTCAGCTCCGGACGCGCTGAGATGCCGTGCGGGTTGAAGTCGTGCTCGGGAGGATTCGCCGGCCACTCTGCGACCATCTGAAGCTTGCGGTCGAACTCGGCCACGCGGCCGGGCGCGCCGCCGGTGTGCGATCCCATCTGCGTCACAAGGAAGCCGCCGTGCTTCAGCGGCAGGAAATCGTCGGTGATGTTCGAGAGCGTGCCGCTGGTCGAGAAGAGGAATCGCGGGCGGCGCGGCTGCGACACGTCGAAGAAGAAGATGCTGTTCTGCCCGCGTAAGAGCGCCAGCAGGCCGCCGCACGCGAGGATGTTCTTGTCGGCGGACAGATGACAATGGTGCGGCTCGTTGCCGGAACTGCCTGGTCCCGGCACAGGCACGCTCCTGATCACCTTGCCGTAGCGCGGCGAGTCTTCATCGAAATCGATCACCGCGAGAAAGTCGGGCGCGACGCGCGCCTGGTCGCCTGCCCACACGTAGAGCGTCTTGGCCTCGTCATCGTCGCGGTCGTCGTTCGCTGCGCTACCCCGCTCGTTTTTCGCGAGCGGCGTCCCGGCGAGGACGACGACGAGCGCGGCAAGCATGGTCAGTCTGATTACGGTAAGTGGCTTGCGATCCGTCTGCATGGCGCCTCCTGAGTCCTGTTGCTCGCGGCAGCTCGTTGGCCGCCGCCACGGCAATGCCGTCGCTTGGTAATGAAGCACTAGTGATAGGAGTGGCTGCGTGAGATGTCGATTCCCGGAACGGAGAGAGGATTATTACAGCCGGCGTTCAGCAGATCGCCGTTGGGGGCATCGCCGGTGAAAGCCCCGAAGTGGTAGACACGCGCGGTGCGCACGCCGTTCTCCATGTCCGGATCCGACGGGCCGGAGAATAGCACCCGCGGCCATGGCAACGCCGACCCGTTTCACGGTTTCGTTCCAGTAGCTCCGTGTTTACACCGGCGCGCTGATCCTGCAGAGACGACGAATACCGCGAAGCACGCAAACACTGCGGACTCAGCGTGCTCTACGGTGATCGTCCTGGCCACGCGCCTGGTGTTGCCAGACGACGGCAGTCACCTAATCGTGCGCTGACGGTGCTCCGTCTCAGACGATTCCGCCGAGACCGTTTGCGTGTGTGCTTTCACAACGACCGCGCTAACTAGATACGCCTGTCAATCACGAAGACACGACGTGGGACCTTCGAATTAGCTCCGTCGCTCTGAACGCAGTACGACCGATGTCCCGCCACGTCGGCACTTCGCTTGCTCTCTCGAACTCCACAGACAGCTGCGCGCCGGAGCAGCACGCTTCGGCATTTCAGATCTGTACGACACATGTCAGTTTTGTTCAGCGACGCACGGTTCAACACACGCGCGCCCTCGGGCTCCCGTTCGAGCACGGGCCTGTGGCTCAGTGTCGTGGTGCACGCCACCTTCGCCGGCGTGCTGACGGCCGTCGTCCCGACGCGTGCGTCCGAGAAAGCGTCGACGCCGCGACCGCGATCGATCGCGGTGTTCAGATTGCCTTCGACCGAACCGATCACGTTGCGATCCGTCGAGGCGCCGCGCCTTCCTGCGCCGCCGGTGCCAGTACCGTCGCCGTCGGTACCTGAGGTGGCGATCGCGAAGTTGCCGAAGCCCGTGGCCGTCGCGCCGATCGCCGCCAAGCCTATCGTACCGGTTCTGGCGGCTCTTGTGCCTGCAGCCGCCAGAGTCGAACGACCTCTTGAACCCAGAGCGCCAGAACGACCTCCCGAGACTGGCCTTTTCGAGCGGTCAACCGGTTCGCGAACGAGCCCGTCCGCCGCCGCAGTCGCCACAGGGGGATTCGGAAAAGCGGCGGCCTCGACGACAAGTCAAACCGGCGCCACAGTCACGACAGGCGGATTCGGCAGCGTGGCGCCCTCGTCGCGCGAAGCGGTAAATCAAGCGGACGTGCAGATGGCCGGATTTGATCGCAGAGCGAATGCACCCGTCCACGCTTCTGCCGCGCCGGTTCCGACGACAATCGATCGGCCGGTCGAGATCGTCTTCAAGCCCACGCCGGAGTACACCGACGACGCGCGAGGCGCCCGCATCGAGGGCACCGTGACGCTCGATCTCGAATTCACCGCCGGTGGCGACGTCCGTGTGCTGCGCGTCGTGCGCGGACTCGGTCACGGCCTGGACGAAGCGGCCGAACGGGCGGCACTCCGCATTCGTTTCAAGCCCGCGCAGTCGGACGGCCGCGCCGTCGATTCGCGCGCCACGGTTCACATCACGTTTCGTTTGTCCTAGAGGCATCCATGCGAACGACACGCGTTTCATTAGTGCTCACGTCATTGCTTTGTTGGGCCGCCATTACCGCGTCGATGGCGCGTGCGCAGGCCATCGATCGAACCTCCCGCGTGGCTAACAATGGGCCGGTCACGGCGAATGACATCGTCGACCGAATGAGCCAGGCGGAGCGCGCGCTGCTGACGCTTTTGAAGACGTATCGTCCGCTCGTAGAGGTGTACACGCAGAATCTCGCGCCGGATGAGGCGCGCGGCTGGGTCCCGACCGACGACAACTACGTGCTCGGCCAACTCACGGTCGATGACACGCCGTCGCTTCGTCCGTTGGGCCAAAAGGAGCCGCGGACGCGCGGCGTGTTGTTGCGCATCCGGTCGCGCGCACCGGACATGGGCGATGCCTTCGCCGCGACGATCGCGCCCGACTGGCGCGGACTCGAACGAAAGCGGTACGAGTTCAAGTACGTGCGGCGGGAGTTCCTCGGCGAATCGCGCTGCTTCGTGTTCGACGTCAAACCCGTTCGCAACGCCAGGGAGGGCTTCGTCGGCCGGATCTGGATCGAGGATCGCGACTACAACCTCGTTCGCTTCAACGGCGTCAGCGCCGGAACGGACGAGGAGCTGTCGGGTCTGCTCAAACGGACACTGTCGTTTCACATGGACGGCTGGCGCGTGAACGTCGCCCCCGGCGTGTGGGTGCCGTCGTACGTGTACTCAGAAGAAACGGATCTCAACGGAGCGGCGTCGTCGCAGAAGCGTGCCCGGTTCAAGAGCCAGACGCGCATTTGGGGATACCAGGCTCACGGCGCCGACCGGAGCGACGCGCTGACGACGATTCGCATCGACGAGCCCAACGTCGCCGATACAACCGAAGCAGCTGCACAGCTGTCGCCGGTGCTCAGCCAGCGTCGTTGGGAACAGGAGGCCGAGGCGAACGTGCTCGAAAAACTCGAAGCGATCGGCTTACTCGCGCCGGTCGGCGAGGCAGACAAGGTCCTCGAGACCGTCCTCAACAACATCGTTGTCACCAACAAGATGAACATCGAGCGGCCGCTGCACTGCCGGATTCTTCTAACGTCTCCGCTCGAGTCGTTCACGATCGGCCATACGATCGTGCTGAGCCGCGGGCTCATCGACGTGCTGCCGGACGAAGCCAGCCTCGCGACGATGCTCGCGCACGAGTTGAGCCACGTGGCGCTGGGCCATCCGCTGATCGACACGAAGTTCTCGTTCGCCGATCGTCTGATGGTCCCGGATGGAGAGCTGCTGCAGTCGCTGCGGTTCCGCCACACACCCAAGGAAGAAGCCGCAGCGGACGAGAAAGTCATCGAGCTGCTCGGCAACTCACCTTATCGCGACAAGCTCGGTGACGCGGGCCTATTTCTCCGCGCGCTGGCCGATCGCGTGAAGCAGCTGCCTCGTCTCATTCAGCCGCATATCGGCGACTACATGGCGGCCAACGGGCAGATGGCGAGGCTTGGCGGTCTTATGAAAGACGCCCCGCCGCTGCTGCCCGACAGCCTCGAACAGATTGCCGCGCTCTCGCTCGGCGCTCGGCTGGTGCTCGATCCCTGGAGCGGCAAGCTGGCACTCGATCGCACGCCTGCCGTCCCACTGACGTCGGTTCGGGAGAAAGTGCCGTTCGCCGTGACGCCGCTCATGCCCGTAATCAGATACGCAGAGCCGCCGGGCGCCGGCACACCTGTCCGCACGGTCGGCGAGGCACGCTCGAACTGAGCGAATTCCATCGCGTGTCTGCTTCCAGAGCGACTTAGCCGATTCGGACGCCTGTTAGTCACGAAGACACGAAGTTCACACGAAGGCCACGAACAACATCTTTTCCAAAGAATGATTCGTGGTCTTCGTGGATCTTTCGTGCCTTCGTGATGTGCAGGTATTCGAATCAGCGACGTCGCATCAATTCCAACGAAACAGCTTGAGCCCGAGGCCGAAGGTGACTCCGCCCCAAATCAGCAGGATCGCGATGTTTGCGGCCTGCGACGCGAGTGAGGCGCCTTCGAGCATCACTGCGCGGAGGCCCTCGATGAGCGGCGTCAGCGGCACGAGGCGGATGAGCGGCTGCACCGCCTGAGGAAAACGATCGGGTGAAAAGAAGATTCCAGAAAGCAGCCACATTGGCAGCATCGTCAGGTTCATCAGGCCGGAGGCCGTCTCGAGGGTCTTGGCGCGGCAGCCGGTCAGCAGGCCCAGTCCGGCGAACGTGAAGGCGCCGACGAGGATCAGCACGAAGACTGCCGCGAAGCTGCCACTCATCACGACGCCGAAGAAGACGCGCGCGAAGACCAGAATCACCAGCACCTCCGGGATCATGAAGACCAGGCGGCTGATCATGATGCCGAGGAGGAAGTCCGTGCGGCGCATCGGCGTCGCGACGAAGCGCTTGAGCAATTTGCGGATTCGCATGTCGACGATCGCGAAGCCAACGCCCCACATGCCGCCGCCCATGAGCCCCATGCCCACGAGGCCTGGCACAAGAAAGTCGATGTAGCGGCTGCCGGGCTCGAGCATCTCCTCGTCCGGCAATGTGGGTATCGGATCGGTTCGACCGGCCGCCTGCTGCAGCGCCGCGTGCACCGCCGTCCGAGCCAGCCGGCTTTCGGCGCGGCTTTTGTCGAGGCGGTACTGGTAGCTGTGGTTCGATGCGAGCACCACCACGTCTGTCTTGCCGGTGCGCAAGCGCCGCCGGCTGGTCGCTTCGTCGTTGATCTGGACGGCGAACGTCAGGCTCTTGCCGGTGGCCTGGTTGATCAGCGCATCGCGAGTCTGCTCGGCCTCTGGTCCGGCCTGGATGTCGACGGTGACCTTTTCGACCGGACTCGAACGGAACGCGATGCCCAGCGCTACGACCATGAGCAGCGGAAAGCCGTACACCCAGAACACCGCGCCCGGCTCACGATAGAACGCCCGCAGCCGGGCGAGAACAAGTTGCACGAGCGGCTGGGTCATGCGGAAGCCTCATCGCGGAGATGCCGCCCGGTCAGCGTGACGAAGACGTCCTCGAGGCTGGCGTGGCGCGTGGTCAGGCTGGCCAGTTCGAGTTGACGCTGCTGCAGGCGTTCGAGGATGACCGGCAGTGCGACGTGGGGCTCAGTGACCGAGAGCGCGTAGTGTTCGGCTTCCTGTCGCACCGACGTCACGGCCGGCATCCCACCCAGCACTTCAGTCAAATCGATCGTATGTCCGTTCGGCGATTCGCCGTTCATCAAGGTGATGTCGATGACGTGTTCACCGCCGAGGCTGGCGATCAGCGCACGCGGCGAACCGAGCGCGATCACCTTGCCGTGATCGACGATGGCCACGCGATCACAGAGGCGTTCGGCTTCGTCCATGTAGTGCGTGGTGAGGAGGACGGAGCGCCCCTGGGTGCGTAACGACCGGATGATGTCCCAGAGCTGCCGACGCGCCTGCGGATCGAGACCGGTCGTGGGTTCATCAAGAAAGAGCACCTCGGGATCGCCGACCAGCGCGCAGGCGACGGCGAGGCGCTGCTGTTGCCCGCCAGACAGCTTGCCCACCCAGACGTCGGCTTTTTCCTCGAGCGAGACCCGGGCGATGGCCTGATCGGGCATGAGCCCTTGATGATAGAAGCTGCGGAACAGCGTCAGCGTCTCGCGGACCGAGAGCTTTTCGGACAGCTTGGTCTCCTGCAGCGAAATGCCGATGCGCTGCCGGATGTCAGCGTCCTGCTTGCCCCAGCGCATCCCGAGAACTTCCACCTCGCCGGACGTGGCGTCGAGCAGTCCTTCAATGATCTCGATCGTGGTCGTCTTGCCGGCGCCGTTCGGGCCCAGCAGGCCGAAGCACTCGCCACGCTCGACTGCGAGGTCGAGGCCGCGGACCGCTTCGACCGGCGGCTTCGCGGCGTAGGTCTTGACCAGGTTCGCGCAGCGGACTGCCAGCATCGGCGAAGCATACACCTGACCTCACGCCATGGGCAGCGTGAGGCGGGCACGCAGACCGCCTTCGGGAAGATTGCTGACTTCCACGCTGCCACCATGCAGTGATGCCACTTCGCTCACGAAATTCAGGCCGAGTCCGGTGCTCTTCCTGCCTGTGTCGGGACGTTCGAGCGAGAAGAACTTTTCGAACACGCGCGACTGCGCGAACTCCGGAATACCAGGACCTTCATCGTCGATGCGGAGCTCGACGTCGTTGCCATTCCTGGTGCAGGTGGCGGATATGCGCCCGTCTGCAGGGCTGAAGTCGATGGCGTTTTGCAGAAGGTTTGAGACCGCGATCTGAAGCAGGAGCGCATCGCCTGGAACCGTGATGTCCTCGGGGATCTTCACGTCGACGACGAGCCGTCTTTTCATCAGCACCGGCTCCAGCTGCTCTGCGATCGTCCGCGCCACTGCTCCCAGTGCGACCGGGTTGCGAGATGCCAGGGCGCGTCGCGCTTCCAGTTCTGTCAGGCTGAGCATGCGATCGACGAGCTCCTGAATCCGGCGGGTCTCGCTCTGGATGTTCGACAGGAAGCGAGCACGCTGCTCGGATGAAATCGAGGGGCTCTCCAGGATTTCCGCGGCGCCGCGGATGGCCGAGATTGGACTCTTGATCTCGTGAGTCAGCGCTTCGACGTATCTCTCGACGTACGCCTGACCGGCCAACGCCTCGCGCATTCTCTCGAACGCCGCTCCCATTGTTCGCAGTTCCGTCTTCGCGAGTTTCGGGAAAGGCACTCGGCGGCCCGCGCGCATGTCATCGGCGTAGCGAGTCAGCCGGGCGACCTGTTGGGTGACCCACACCGACATGCACAATGCCAGCACGATCGCGGCGGCCAGCGAAACCGCGCCCATCCTGAAGATTCGGGGAAGAGCCACACCGACAAACGCCGCAATATTCGTCGTCGGCTTCATCACGGTCACGACGCCGGCGATCCGTCCGGACACGCGCACCGGTGCCGCCACGAACAGGGCAGCCGTGGCATTGGGAGCTTTCGGATCGCGCGTGATCCTGGCGCCGTACTCCCCGTCGAGCGTGCGGCTGACGTCGCGCCACATGGAGAAGTCTTTGCCGACGGTCTCGCGGCCGGACGAATCGAACAGCACGATACCCCTGGCGTCGGTGATGTAGACGCCAAGATCCACCGTATCTTTCTTCGTTTCGTAGATCTGCGCGCCGATCTTGCGCCCGTAGGCGTCGTCGAATGCCCGGTAGAGCTCGTCGGCGTTGAAATGCCCCCGCTCGATTTCCTGTCCGACGTATGCCGCCAGGATGTTGGCGGTATCGACCAGTGGTTCTTCGGCGCTCTCCAAGTAGGCGGTGCGCAGCCGGCCGCCGATCTTCAGCACCGGATAGGAAGCGCATACAGCGAGAATCCCCAGATAGGCGAGGAACAGTCCGGCGCCGAGCTTCACAGATCCTCGCGCAGGGCGTATCCGCTGCCGCGATGGGTGACAATGGGCTCGAGATCGGGCCGGACGGCGCGCAGCTTTGCGCGAATGTTCTTGATGTGCGCGTCGACCGTGCGATCAAGACTGGTTTCCGGCTGCTCCCATACCAGGTTCATCAGCTGCTCGCGAGAGAAGACGTGGCCTCGGCGTTCGATGAACCGTCTGAGGATGTCGTACTCGTATTTCGACAGGTCCAGCGTGGTCCCGAAAAAGGCGATCGTGCGTTTGGACGTGTTGACCACGAATTCGTCGTCAGCCGGTTTGCCGCCGGGCGCGGGCCGGTAGCGGCGCAACACCGCCTTGACCCGCGCTGACAGTTCCCTGGGGCTGAAGGGTTTGGCCACGTAGTCGTCGGCCCCAAGTTCCAGGCCCAACACGCGGTCGATCTCCGCGGTGCGCGCGGTGAGCAGGATGACCGGCGTGGCGCGCGTGCGTCGGATGTCCTTCAGCAGCTCCAGTCCATTGACGTCGGGCAAACCGATATCGAGCACGATGAGATCGACCT
>Ga0068871_100002149_pt1 | contig 13380 bp, 7 predicted proteins | sample KBSMisM72_FD_72750 | JGI IMG/M metagenome (GOLD analysis project Ga0068871, IMG submission 72750) | Miscanthus rhizosphere microbial communities from Kellogg Biological Station, Michigan, USA - KBS Miscanthus M7-2 | ecosystem: Host-associated > Plants > Roots > Rhizosphere > Soil ... | reverse complement strand
GCATCGCAAGCAGGCTTTGGCAGTAAAACAGGCTGCGACCTTTCTGTGGATTCGCACGAACTGATAGCGCTTTGTGCACCCCGACTTACTTTTATAAGTTATGGCGTACCCGAAAAAGGTGACGCAAAATGGCTAGATCAGCAAGGAAGTTATATGGCTACTGTTGCAGCGGGTTCAGTTTTTAAATTACTGGGCGTAAAAGATATTGGCGTCTCAAATGATTACAGCAAAGAAAAAATGCCACCGGTACTTACCGGTATGCTGGATGGTGAATTAGCATGGCGCCAACATGATGGCGGACATACGGATGCTCCCAACTTTCAATTTTTTATACCGTGGGCAAGTAAATTGTTGAAGTATAGTCCAGCATCTCGATAATGAAAATTTTATAATTCTTAGGCAGTTTGCAAGTACCCAAATTTCACACTGAATTTAACGATGAGATTATTCTTTGCAAATTCTCTATCTGCGTAGACACATGGTTAAAACATAAGAATTTTGTTTTGTATAATGGGCATGAATCCTGAGCTTGCGTCTACCGATTTCTATCTTAACAAAATTTTTTATAAAAAACATTTGGTCGTTTCAGCAACTTACTATTACCTTTGTCTAACGGTGTTAAATTATTTTACACCCGATAAAAATGGCAAGTAAAGACCGCATACAAAGATTAAAGGACGATACCAGGTGCAATATCCTGGGAGCTTCTCTTGAGATAGTAAAAGAGGAGGGATGGCCTGCCTTAAGTATGCGGAAAATTGCCGAAAAGATAGAATATACTGCTCCCATTATTTACGAATACTTCAGCAACAAAGATGCTATTTTGCAGGAGCTCACCCGGATGGGCTATGTAAAACTGGGCAAGAAAATGGAAGAAGCCAAAGCAGGTCTTACCGACCCGGCCGAACAATTGGAAGCCATGTGGATGGCCTACTGGAATTTTGCCTTTGCAGAAAAGGAATTGTACCAGGTAATGTACGGTGTGGAAGCCAACTGTTGTGTAATGGAAAATGCCTGTGCGGATGTTAAAGGTCCATCGAATATGCTGTGGGACAAGATTGAAGAGATAGTGCCGGAGGCCAAAAGAACAGAGGAATATGTTGATCTAAAGTTTTACAGTTGCTGGTCGGTACTGCATGGATTGATCTCTATTAATATGACAAGGCAGTTAACATCAGAAGAGATTAACAAACAGGTATTGAAGGATGCATTGGGTGGGATTATAAATTCTATTAAGAACTAGGACAGTTGTGAACGGGAGGAATTAGGGAATTGCCGGTTCACAATTCTCAAAAGTAAGGGTCTGTAAAAGGCTTTTTTTTAAATCCGGTACTTAACGCTGTTAAACGATTTTATCGCGTTATTGAAAACTTTTAAGAGATGAAAATTTAGTTGTCCGGAACGACATTTCTTCATCGTCATTATCACAGTTGCAGAACTGTTTTTTTTAAACAAAATACTTAACACTGTTAAACAATTTAATCGCATTATGAGCAAGCTAATCACCTACATTTTGTACGCCGGGATATTGTTCCTGGCAGCATGTGCCGGACAGGCATTAAATACGCCACCGCCACCACCATCATTACCTGTAATAAAAATTAATTCCGGAGACGCTACTACCTGGCTGGAATACCCGGCCTCCATTGAAGGTACTACCAATGTGGAAATCCGTCCGCAGGTAAGCGGTTATTTAGAAAAGATCTTTGTGGAAGAAGGCGCTTATGTTGTAAAGGGGCAACCTTTATTCCGCATCAACAGCAGGGAATACAATGAATTCTCCAATAATGCTTCTGCTTCTGTACAGGCAGCCAAAGCAGCCATCGAAAAAACACAGGTAGAATACGACCGGCTGAAACCTTTGGTGGATAATAAAGTAATTGCAGAGGTACAGTTAAAAACAGCCAAAGCAAACGTGGATGCGGCCAAAGCAGCCTATGCACAGGCCGTATCCAGCAAAGGAAGTGCAGACATTACTGTTGGATATACTTTAATAACGGCACCGGTTAGCGGCTATATTGGTCATATACCCTATAAACAGGGAAGTCTTATCGGCAAAGGGGAAACATCACCATTAACTGTACTGAGTGAAGTGAATAATGTACATGCTTATTTCTCCATGAGTGAAGCAGATTTTTTATCCTTTATTTCAAAGTATGAAGGCAAATCAACAGAAGAAAAAATACAGCACATTCCTGCTGTCGATTTGGAGCTGCCAGACAATACAATCTACAACAACAAAGGAAAAATAGAACTGGTGCAGGGGCAGTTTGACCGTAGTTCAGGTACCATCAGTTTCAGGGCGGTATTTGCCAATAACGAAAAATTGTTGCGTTCGGGTATCACCGGTAAAATCAGGATTCCGTCTGTTCACGAGAACCAGTTATTGGTGCCGCAGGAATCCACCTATGAGCTGCAGGATAAAGTATTTGTATTTGCACTGGGAGACAGTAACAAAGTAGTGAGCAAACAAATAGCAGTAAGTGGAAAAAGCGGCAACAATTATTTGATCAGCAAGGGACTGAACAGCGGCGAAAGGATTGTGTACAGCGGGATACAGCGGTTGAGAGATGGAGCTATCATTACTCCGCAAAATATTTCGGCGGATAGTGTATTGCATAATACGGCAAGCGTTAATTGATAGTTGATATTGGATAATTAATTAGCCTTTATTCAGGTTCGGTTTGCAGAGACAGGAAGAGCTGTACAGAGAAAATTATCAATTATCAACGACCTATTTTCCACAAGATTTTAAACCTGTTTTTTTCAGCATCCGTGCTGGCAGGTGAATCCTATACCCTTTGAAGACTCACACAGCAATTATTATTTAAAAAGCACAAAGAATTTATATGTTTCAAAAATTTATTCAACGCCCCGTTCTTTCCACAGTGATCTCTATCCTGTTGGTTTTACTGGGTATCGTATCACTTTTTTCTTTACCCATTACACAGTTTCCGGATATCGCTCCGCCTGCTGTACAGGTAACTGCCAACTATCCCGGTGCCAGTGCTGAAGTGGTGGCCCGTTCAGTAGCCACTCCTTTAGAAGAAGCCATCAACGGCGTGGAGAACATGACCTACATGACCTCCAACAGCAACAACGACGGTACGATGACACTAAGTGTATTTTTTAAATCGGGTACTGATCCGGACATCGCTTCTGTAAATGTGCAGAACAGGGTGGCAAAAGCCAACAGTTTAATTCCGCAGGAAGTATTGCAGGCTGGCTTAAGCACACAAAAACAGCAGAACAGTATTATCATGGCGATTGCTTTATACAGTAAAGACAGTGCATATGATGAAGCTTTTTTACAGAACTACGCCAAGATCAATATTGTACCTGAAATACAACGGGTGCATGGTGTTGGACAGGCTACCATCTTTGGTTCAAAAGATTATGCCATGCGTATCTGGTTAAAACCCGACCGCCTGGCTGCTTATAATTTATCTGCACAGGAAGTATTGGCTTCAATCAAAGAACAAAACCTGGAAGCAGCACCGGGTAAATTTGGTGAAGGCAGTAAAGAGTCATTTGAATATGTGATCAAATACAAAGGCAAGCTGAACAGCAATGGAGATTATGAAAACATAATCCTGAAAAGTAACAATGACGGATCCACGATCAGGTTGAGAGATGTGGCCCGTGTAGAGTTTGGCTCGTTCAGTTATACAGCCGATGCGAAAGTGGATAAAGGTCCTTCTACCGGTATATTAATTTATCAAACGGCTGGTTCTAATGCCAATGATATACTCACTGAAGTAAACAAAATAATGGTTGGGGTGAACAAGGACTTACCCAAAGGCATTCAAACATTCGTGCCTTATTCTTCCAAAGAATTTTTGGACGCATCCATTGACAAAGTAAAACATACCCTGATAGAAGCATTTATATTGGTGTTCATTGTAGTATTTCTATTCTTACAGGATTTTCGTTCTACACTCATCCCGGCTATTGCGGTACCGGTGGCTATTTTGGGTACATTCTTCTTTATGCAATTGTTTGGTTTTACCATCAACCTGTTAACGCTCTTTGCATTGATACTGGCAATCGGTATCGTAGTGGATGATGCCATCGTGGTGGTGGAAGCGGTGCATACCAAAATGGAAACAGAACATTTGCCTGCAAGAGAAGCTACCATCAAAAGTATGAATGAAATATCCGGTGCCATCATTTCTATTACGCTGGTGATGGCGGCGGTGTTTGTTCCGGTTGGTTTTATGCAGGGCCCTGCCGGTGTGTTCTATAAACAGTTTGGTTTTACACTGGGCATTGCGATTTTGATCTCTGCATTGAATGCATTGACACTGAGCCCTGCGTTAGCTGCCTTGTTTTTAAAGAACCATCATGCCGCAGGAGAAAAACCGAAAGACTTTAAAGGAAGATTTTTTGGAGCCTTTAATGCCGGGTTTAATAATCTTACCAACCGTTATTCCAACAGCCTGAAATTTTTGATCAAAACAAAATGGATCGCACTGACTGGTTTGGTGCTGATCACACTCAGCACTATTTTCCTGGTGAAACAAACACCTACCGGGTTTATTCCAACAGAAGATCAAAGTATTTTCCTGTATTCACTGAACATGCCTGCGGGTGCGTCTTTGGACAGAACGAAGAAAGTAGTGGAAAGAGTAGACAGTATTATCGCTACCGTAGAAGCAGTGGAGAAATCTTACAGCGTGGCTGGTATGAACATCATCACCAATGCTACCAGTCCTATCAGCGCACTGGCATTTGTAAAATTGAAAAAGCCCGGGACGAGAGGAAAGACAGAAGATATCAATCAAATATTGGGAGAGGTAAATCAAAAGCTATCTATTATATCATCTGCTGATCTGTTCACTTTCACATTGCCAACCGTACAGGGTTTTGGTAATACCAACGGTTTTGAAGTACTACTGCAGGACAGGGCCGGAGGTAAGCTGGAAAATTTAAGTGCTACCGCATATGGTTTTATCGGTGAGCTCATGAAACGGCCGGAGATTATGTACGCCTTTACCACTTTTAATACCGGTAACCCACAATACAAAGTGAATATTGATGAAGCAAAAGCAAAGCAGTTAGGCGTATCTGTGAGTGAGCTGCTGCAAACGCTGCAGGTGTATTATGGAAGCTACCAGGCATCAGACTTTAACCGCTTTGGTAAACAATACAAAGTGATCATGCAGTCAGATATTGCCTACCGTGTGGACCCGGAAACACTGAATGCTGTGAATGTAAAAAACAATGCAGGGCAATTGATACCGGTAAAAACACTGATCTCTTTAGAAAAAGTGTATGGCCCGGAAACCGTAACAAGAAATAACCTTTTTAATGCAGTAACGATCAACGGTATCCCAAAACCCGGTTACAGTTCCGGTGAAGCATTGAAAGCGGTACAGGAAGTAGCCGACAGTTATTTACCCCGCGGGTATGCTTACGAATGGAGTGGTCTTACCAGGGAAGAGCAACAGGCAGGTTCACAAACTACGTGGATATTTATTATGTCGCTGGTGTTTGTTTACTTCTTACTGGCAGCACAATATGAAAGTTATATCCTTCCGTTTGCCGTGATCTTATCAGTGCCTACAGGATTGTTTGGTGTGTTTGCGTTCATTAACATGGCAGGAATAGAAAACAATATTTACGTTCAGGTTGGCCTGATCATGCTGATTGGCCTGCTGGCCAAGAATGCCATCTTAATTGTGGAGTATGCGGTGCAGCGAAGAAAACTGGGTTACAGCATTACACAGTCGGCGATTGAAGCAGCAAGATTAAGACTGCGTCCGATACTGATGACCTCTTTTGCCTTTATCGCTGGCCTGATACCGTTAGTAAGAGCTACCGGCGCATCAGCCATGGGTAACCGTTCTATTGGTACCGGCGCAGTAGGCGGTATGCTGACCGGGGTGTTGCTCGGCATCTTTATCATTCCTGTTTTGTTCGTGGTATTCCAGTACCTGCAGGAAAAAGTAAGCAATAAATCAATCGCATTACCAAATGAATCACTAATGCCGGCAATCGGGTAAACGCCGCTCTGTACGGCAGAACAAAATCATCTTCCTGCATTGACCGCAGGATAAAATAAAAGGATCATGAACAAATATTTAAAAACATACATCGCAATACTTACACTCATCGTGCTGGCTTCCTGTAAAGTATCAAAAGACGTTACAGCCACACAATTGCCCTGGCCAGTTTCCTACCGGAATACGGTAAATACAGACACAACCAGCATTGCAGATATTCAATGGAGATCATTTTTTACAGATGCTGCTTTGCAAAAATTAATTGACAGCGCTGTTATCAACAACTATGATATGCAGGTGGCATTAAAGAATATAGAAGCTGCACAATTAGTTGTTAAGCAAACAAAATTGGGTTACCTGCCGGAAGCACGGTTAGAGGCTCGTGCCAGCATTACCCGGCCATCAGACAATAGTTTGAATGGCTTAAGCGTGAACCAGTTTCTTGGAAAATCTTATGTGGAAGATTATAGCCTGAGTGCTGTGCTTTCCTGGGAAGCAGACATCTGGGGCAAGATAAAAAATCAAAAAGCAAAAGCATTGGCGGAGTACCTGCAGACAGCAGAAGCAAAAAAAGCGATACAAACCAATTTGGTTTCCGATGTGGCTAAAGGTTATTATAACCTGCTGATGCTCGATGCCCAGTTAGCCATTGCCAACAAAAATTTATTGCTGAACGACAGTACGCTTCGGATCATCAGGCTGCAAAACAATGCAGGGGAGGTAACAGCCTTAGCGGTACAGCAGGCAGAAGCACAACGCCTCGTGGCAGTACAATTGGTTCCGCTGCTGCAGCAGGAGATTACATTGCAGGAAAATGCACTGAGCATATTGACTGCTGTACCACCTGCCGCCATTGAACGCAGCACCGAAATAAAAAATATTGTGTTTACTCAAAACATTTCTGCTGGTGTTCCGTCTACCTTAATAAGCAATCGTCCGGATGTAAAAACAAATGAGCTGGCACTCTCTGTCGCCAATGCCAATACTGGTATTGCAAAAGCAGCTATGTATCCGTCACTTACTATCACCGCAGCAGGTGGCATCAATGCTTTTAAGGCAAGCAACTGGTTTAGTATTCCTGCTGCTTTATTTGGAACAGCCGTTGGCGGGGTTGCACAGCCACTATTTCAGCGTAAACAATTAAAAACACAATATGAACTGGCTAAGGTGGAAAGAGAAAAAACAGTGATACAATTCAGGCAGTCGGTGTTGAATGCAGTTGGCGAAGTGTCAGACGCGTTGGTAAAAAGTGAAAAGCTAAAAGAACAGGAAGCCGTTGCTGCAACAAGAGTAAACACTTTACAACAGGCTATCTCTAATGCTGACCTGTTATTCAAAAATGGTATGGCTACTTACCTGGAGGTGATCACGGCACAAAGTAATACGCTGCAGGGAGAACTGGACCTGGCAGTACTAAAAAAAGATCAGCTGAATGCCGTGGTAGAATTATACAGGGCCCTGGGCGGTGGATGGAAATAATAAATAAATAAATCTCAATCATTAATAAAATCAAGACAATGTCAAAATTAAAAAACAAAGTAGCAATCGTAACAGGCGCTTCCAAAGGAATCGGCGCCGGGATTGCAAAAGCATACGGCACTGAAGGTGCATCCGTAGTAGTGAATTATTCTTCTGATAAAGAAGGCGCAGACCGTGTGGTAAATGAAATCGTTGCCAACGGTGGCAGTGCATTAGCGGTGCAGGGAAATGTTTCCATCTCCGCAGATGTAAAAAAATTGTTTGCTGAAACCAAAACTGCTTTTGGACACGTAGATATACTGGTGAATAATGCCGGTGTATTCAAATTTGAACCATTGGAAACAGTGACCGAAGAAGAATTTCACCGCCAGTTTAATACCAATGTACTGGGAACTATTCTTGCAACGCAGGAAGCCATTCAACATTTTGGTGATGCAGGTGGAAGTGTGATCAACGTAGGCTCTGTAGTGAGTGATAATCCATTGGCCAACTCTGTGGTGTACTCAGCCACCAAAGGTGCGGTGGATACCATTGCAGTAGCGTTGTCAAAAGAATTTGCTGGTAAAGGGATCAGGGTGAATACTCTTGCTCCGGGCGGTGTGGAAACAGAAGGTACGCACAGCGTGGGTATCATCGGCAGCGATTTTGAAAAACAAATGGTAGCCAACACACCGTTGGGGAGAATTGGTCAGCCAAATGACATTGCAAAAGTGGCCGTATTTCTTGCTTCAGATGATTCAGCATGGGTGAACGGGGAAAAGATCAATGTGTCTGGCGGAGCCAGGTAGTAAGAAGTAAGTAAAACACTTCCCTGTTTTCCAGGGAGTGTTTTATTTAAAAAAGCAGCAGGAAAGAAGAGTATTGGAAAGGAGAACTTTTTAGAACGAATCGTTCTGCATTTTAAAGGATTCATACATCCAATACCACTAATCATACATTGTTTACTTGCCTGGTGTAGGGCAATTTTACAATTTTGAGGTTGGAATAGTAGCGAGGGATTGACAAAGAAGCAAAAAAGTGGAGGCAGTTAAGAGATTGCAAAAAAGCAGTCAATAAGATTTATAGAGAGCCCGTTAAAAATGATTGTTGCTGTTGAAATGATTTGATAAGACACAGCCTTCGTTTTTGCGATGGTTTTCAAAAGAATAAAAAAATAACAATGAAGAATTTTATAAACATAAAGCTTTTGGTGGCAATACTGCTGTCAGCAGCTACAACTAATTTTATTGCAGCACAAACAGTGGTGAAGGGAAAGATTACCAACAATGTAACCCATCAGCCACTGGCATTTGTGAGTGTGTATTTTAAAGGCGGTAAAGGTGTTTCCAGTGGGGAAGACGGTACTTATACCTTGTCTACAATTAATAACAAGCGCACGGTTATAGAATTTTCTTATGGTGGTTATAAAACCATCAGCAGAACGATAGAGCCGGATAAAACTACTACGTTGGACATACAAATGGAGCAGCCCGTGATGAATGAAGTGATAGTGAAAACAAAAAAGATCAAGTACAGCAATAAGAATAACCCGGCCGTAGACCTGATCAGGAAAGTAATTGACAACAAAGATAAAAACCGTATTACAGCCTATGATTATGTACAGTACCAGCAGTACGAAAAAATGGAATTGTCTTTAACTAACAAGCCGGAGAAATTCATGAAAAACAAACTGCTGAAAAATTATGTATTCATTCTAGATAACCAGGATACGGATAAGATAGCAGGCAAGGCATTGGTGCCGGTGTACCTGGAGGAAACTTTGTCTGACCAGTATTACCGCAAGAACCCTGAAAAGAAAAAGACTTTTATCACAGGACAGAAGAAAGTGAATTTTGGGGAATTTGTAGACAACAACGGTATCAGTTCTTATGTAAACAAGTTGTACAGTGATATCAATATTTACGATAACAACATCACCATTCTTACGAACCAGTTTTTAAGCCCTGTGGCGGGTGCTGCTCCTACTTTTTACCGTTTCTATATCAGGGATACGGTGGAGCAGGACGGTATCAAACTGATCAGGTTGAATTTTACACCCCGCAACCCGGCTGACCTTTTATTTCGTGGTACCCTGTACGTTACCCTTGATGGTAACTATGCTGTGCAGAAATTAAATATGACCGTAAGCAAAAATGCCAACCTGAACTGGACAAGGGAGTTACACATTAAACAGGATTTTGAAAAAGGTGCTGATGGCAGGTATCATTTATCGCTCAGCAATATGCTGGCAGAATTTGCACTCAGTAAAGGTGCAGATGGCGGCATCATGGGAGAACGTACAGTGTCTTTCAAGAATTTTGTAGTGAACCAGCCTGCACCCGATAGTATTTACAAAAGAAAAGAACTGGACCCCGGTGATGAAAAGCCAGTAATGAGTGACAGCTCCTGGATAGCCAGCCGTCACCAGCAGTTGACTACCACAGAAGCAAAAGTGTACGCCAATATCGACAGCCTGCAACACATGAAATCGTATAGGCGCTTTATGGATATAGCTACGCTCGCGTTGGCAGGTTATAAGAATTTTGGTGACTATGAAGTAGGCCCGGTAAATGCTTTCTACAGTTTTAATTCCGTGGAAGGATTCAGATTAAGAGCCGGCGGAAGAACAACACCGCAATTTAGTAAACGACTTTACTTAGAAAATTATCTGGCGTATGGATTTAAAGACCAAAAGACCAAATACTTTTTGTCAGCTGCCTGGTCATTGAATAAAAAATCTATCTATACTTTCCCGATGAACTACGTGAAAGTAAGTTACCAGTACGATACCAAGATACCGGGGCAGGAACTGCAATTTGTAGCTGAGGATAACTTCCTGCTGTCGTTTAAAAGAGGTGATAACGATAAATTTTTATACAACAATATTTTCAAAGCAGAATATGTAAGAGAGTTCGGAAAAAATATTTCTTACAATTTAGGATTCAAGCGATGGAGGCAAACACCCGCGGGAGCCATCACGTTTGATAAGACGGAGAATGGTCAAACCGTGAGTGTACCGGATATCACCACCAGTGAATTGTCTGGTGAATTGCGCTGGGCTCCGCATGAACAATTTTACCAGGGCAAGGTGTACCGAATTCCTCTCTTTAACCAGTATCCTATTTTCAAGTTACGGTATATCGCTGGTATAAAGGGGTTGCTGGGGGGTGAATACAATTATCACAACCTGAACCTGAGTATTTTTAAAAGGGTTTATTTCGGCCAGCTTGGTTACGCTGATATTGCCACAGAAGGAGGCTATATTTTTGGCAAACTACCTTACCCCTTATTGACCATACACCGGGCCAACCAGACCTATGCCTACCAGCTCAATTCATTTAACCTGATGAATAACCTGGAGTTTATCAGTGATCATTATGCATCAGCAAATATGGATTACTATTTCAATGGATTTATCTTTAATAAAGTCCCATTGTTAAAGAAATTAAAACTGCGTGAAGTGGCCAGTGCAAAAATATTATATGGTGGTGTGAGGGCTGAAAATGATCCTGCGACTTCGCAATCAGTATTAATATTTCCAAAAGACGGTTCCACAGGCGATCCTACCAGTTTTGCATTAAACGGCAAACCATATGTGGAAGTTAGCGTGGGTATTAACAACATCTTTAAATTGGTAAGGGTGGATTTGGTGAAAAGACTAACCTACCTGGATAACCCGGATATTTCCAAATGGGGAATAAGGGCAAGGGTAAGGTTTGATTTTTAGAAAGGAGAGTGGAGAGTCAGTGAGTTGTGAGTCGTGAGTGATGAAGGATGAATGGGAAGTAGTAGTAAATGGCAAGTGGATAAATAGTAAGGTAATATAGCTAAACAGATTGGCAATATTTCAAGCCATCTACTACTACTTGCCACTCTCACCAGTAAATGCAAAGCTTTTTTTTAAAAGCTGGAAGGCAGCGGCGTTCCGTCTACGACCTAACGGCTTGTGGAGATGAAAGAGATAAACTGAATGCTGATTTCATTTCTGCAGGGAGACAATAAATAGAAAAGAGATAATCATACTGTAAATGGTTTATTAGTATTATTTGGAAAATAGAAACTGTAAAAAAATATTGAATCTGTGGAGAGGAGATATGCTTGGGCTGCCATACCAATAAATAATTGAAACTATCAGCAACCAAAGCGTTCTTCCGGGGACTTAGTTTTTAATCAAATTTCTTCATTCAATTCATAACGCTGATTCAGCAATAGTTACCATCAATTGTAGTAAGGGTTATTACCGGGTAAATATTAAACACGTGGTAAGTGAAATTTATAGTGGAGAACGTCATACAGCGAGTATCATTTTTCATGATGCATTAACTTAGCATCCCACAGGATTGAATAAAGCAAAGATCAAAATTAATAACTGGATGATGGATCTGTTTAATAACGAACCAGCAGGCAGCATTAACTTATTGCCAAAGGACGGCACCGCTAATTATTATGGGACCATAATGAGCAGCAAAGAAGCAAATCATTATTTGGACAACCTGCTCAACCATATCCAATGGAGAAACGACGAAGCCATTATTTATGGAAAGCATATAATTACCAGGAGAAAAGTAGCCTGGTATGGCGATCAGCCATTTGAATACACTTATTCCAAAACTACTAAGAGGGCGTTGCCGTGGACAAAAGAATTACAGGAATTAAAAAATATAGTGGAGCAAACAACCGGTGAAACATTCAATTCCTGTTTACTAAATCTTTACCATAGCGGCGAAGAAGGGATGGCCTGGCACAGTGATGCAGAAAAAGAATTGAAAAAGAACGGTACCATTGCATCCTTGAGTTTTGGAGCTGCAAGAAAATTCTCCTTTAAACATAAACAAACCCGTGAGTCACTGTCACTGATACTGGAACATGGGAGTTTGCTCTTGATGAAAGATACCACGCAAACCCATTGGCTGCACCGCCTGCCTCCCTCCAAACCGGTAAAAGGATCAAGAGTAAACCTCACTTTCAGAACAATCGAAGTAATAAATTAAACGGCTGTTTTATTGAATCATCAATAGCAGGGAAGATCCTTCAAAAAACTGGTCTGCGTCATTTTAATCATGTTATTTAGTGATCACAATTTGTGAAAATTGGTTGTATTATTTAAAGAATAAAATGTCACATTTACATTTTACATTTAAAGTAGTCAAATCTTGCTATACATGAAAAGCATCGCTGTAATATTTTGCGCCAGTGTGATAACTGTCATTTCTGTGAATGCACAGAGCTATGTTCCTGAACTTAGTAACAGTAAAGTGAAAATAAAGCCGGTTGTCCGGGTAAAAGCTTATGCATTTGATCTGAAGGATGTAAAAATAACAGGAGGCATTTTCAAAAAGGCAATGGAGCTGGATGCGGCTTATTTGCTGGAGATAGAACCAGACAGGTTGTTGCATCGCTTTCACGAATATGCCGGTTTACCTGTGAAAGGAGAAATTTATGGTGGATGGGAAAGTGAAACCATTTCTGGCCATACACTGGGGCATTATTTGTCTGCCTGTGCATTGATGTATGCATCCACAGGTGATAAAAGATTCAAGGATAAAGTTGATTACATTATAAAAGAGCTGGCGCTTTGCCAGCAGGCACGCAAGACTGGTTATGTTGGCGGCGTACCCAAAGAAGATTCCGTTTTTGCACAGGTGGCAAGGGGCGATATCCGCTCCAAAGGTTTTGATTTGAATGGGGCATGGGTGCCCTGGTATACCATGCACAAAGTGATGGCGGGTCTGATGGATGCTTACCTGTATTGCGATAACCAGCAGTCGCTGATGATACTCAATAAAATTTGCGACTGGATCGCTGTTGAGTTAAAAGATCTGAATGATGCTCAGTTGCAAAAAATGCTGGACTGCGAGCATGGCGGTATGAATGAGGCGTTGGTAAATATGTATTCATTAACGGGGAATAAAAAGTA
>Ga0068871_100002145_pt1 | contig 13383 bp, 9 predicted proteins | sample KBSMisM72_FD_72750 | JGI IMG/M metagenome (GOLD analysis project Ga0068871, IMG submission 72750) | Miscanthus rhizosphere microbial communities from Kellogg Biological Station, Michigan, USA - KBS Miscanthus M7-2 | ecosystem: Host-associated > Plants > Roots > Rhizosphere > Soil ... | reverse complement strand
AGTCTGCATTGCTTGCTCAGGATGACAGTTTGGATCGCTGGCTCAAAAATGACAGTCTGGATTGCTCTCTCAACCTGACAGTCGTGGATGAGGAGCGGCAGTTCTCGAGTGCGAAGAGTGTTGCGATCGCACCCGAGATGCCTTTAGAAGTTGAAGGTGACTTTGCCTGTGATTGCGCGCGGAGTTACATAGTGCGTGCCGCTGAATGTGGAGAGGAAGTTATACAGCGCGTACTCATTCGCAACGTTGACCGCGGTGAGATCGAGGTCGACCTTGTAGCGGTCGGCGTGGAAGAGGTTGCTTTTGCCAAGGGACACATCGAACAGGTTGCGAGGGGCGATGCGCGGCGGGTTGAGATCGTTGTTGCCGGTGCCGGGCGCGGGAATGTGGATGAGCGATGAGCTGAACTGAGAAGCAGGGCACACACTCGGCAGCGGATTGCCTGGAGTGGCTTTCTGTCCGTTGCAGATGAGGCCGGACTGGAACTGCTCGTCGGCGGAGAGTGAAGACAAATCCACATAGGGCTGGCCGTTGATGGTGAGTGAGGTGGCGTCGCAGGCGCTGTTGGGATCGTTGGAGAGCGGGTTATAGCAAGGCGCCTGGCCGGCGACCTGGCCGGAGTCGTAGCGCCAGTTGAATCCGCCCCAGAGGCCGTTGAGCGTTTTGCCGCGAGCCCAGGTGTACTGCACGTGCGTGGTCTGGTTTAAGCGCTCGTCGTGATCAATACGGAAGGGCAGCCCGGTTTGGCCGACGGTCGCGCCAGCTCCTGCAACCTGGGGCGGAAAGAAACGCGCTGAGACGGAAGAGAGCACCGTATAGGCGGTGACGTTGTGGAAGTTGGGCACGCTGATGTGCATGGCGTAACCGGGAATCTTGGAGTTATGCCAGTCGATGGGGAAGGTGATGGGGGTGTTGCCGAGCACGCTGAAGTCAAATGCATTGTGGGTGTACTTCCAGATGTACTCGCCACTGAAGATGATGTTTTTGCCAAAGGCCTGCTCAAAGCCAGCGTGGAATTCGTTGCGATAGCCGGGGACTTCAGCGGTGGAGACGCCGGAGTTGCAGGAGAGAATTGGAGCGAGGACTTCGTTGGCGCAGCCTTCGCTGGAGAGAACGAGATTCTCGTTGAAAGGTGTCTCCAAGGTGCGCGCATAGGAGACGCGAAGTACTGTGCCAACAGGCTTGACTGTGTAAGCGACGCCGAGGCGAGGCTGAACCTGCGTGGCGCTGGTGAGGCCGTTGTAGATATCGCCACGCAGGCCGAGACTCCATTGCCAGTTTCCGCTTTTGATCTGGTCCTGGACGTAGAGTGCGGTTCCTTTCACGTCAGCGCGACCGTGGTAGCCGTAATAGCTGCCTCCGCGCGTGAAATCGTAGGGCGCGAGGACGGGCAGATAAGCGGGATTGGGAAGCGCACTCCCTGAGCACTGCGAGGGATCAGCGTAGCCGGGCAGGGGGGTGCCGTCGAGGTCGACACACGGCGCGTTGTAGGTGGCTTGGACAACGCCGAGCTGGTCGTTCTCGCGGAGGAACGTGTGGGAGAATTGCAGGCCGGCTTTGAAGGTATGAATGCCCTTGGCATAAGAGACGTCAGTGTGAAGGCCGGCGTTGGTGAGGGTGCGGTTTTGCGCAATGGAAGAGGTTTGGAGATTGGACGGACCGAGGTCGGCCAGAGGGTTGTTGCTGGGGTAGTAGTTATAGTCGTCACGGCGCACGTAGGCACCGAGATTGAAGACGGAGTTGTTGTTGATAATTCGCGTCCAGGTGGGAGCGATGTTGTAGGTGCCGATTTTGGAGCGCTGGTCGGTGTCGCCGAGGACGCCGAAAAGCGGGGTGGCTGAGGCGCCGCCGGCAAGGACATTGGTGACGTTCACATTGTCATAGGCGTTGGGGTTCTGAAACCAGGAACGGCTGTAGTTGAGATCGAGGTGCACGGAATCAGACGAAGAGAAGCTGTAATCGACGCGATCGAAAACGTTCTCTTCGTTGCCCTCGTCATGGAAGACGGAGAACTCAGGCGGATCGAGGAATCGGCCGGATTTGAGGCCGTCGAGTTCAAAGAAGTTTCCCCACTTCTTGCCCCCGTAGGAGAAGTCGAAACCTGCGTTGGTGGTTCCGAAAGCCCCGTAGGAGGTGTAGAGACTGCCGGTGGGTTTGGTGACTCCCTGGCCGGAGCGGGTAGTGGCGACGATGACGAGGCTGGTTTTGTCGCCGTATTCAGCAGGCGGCGCGCCTGCGATGACTTCGAGAGATTGGATGGAGTTGGACGGAAGCTGATTGGAGAAGACCTTGCTCTGCTGGTCAGTGATGGCCTGACCGTCGACGGAGAAGGAGTTAGAAGCGTGGTCGCCCATGCCGTGAAAGAGGCCGTTGGAGTCGGCGGAGACGCCGGGAGTGGTGGCCGTGACGAGGGAGCTGAGAGAGGAACTGGCGCTTTCAAGCGGGACCTTGCTGAAGAGATCGCGATCGACATCGGTGTGAAAGGTGGGGTCAGTTTCGACGAGGTCTCCGGCGTTGGCTTCGACAGTGACGGTGGAAGCGGCAGCTTCAATCTTGAGAACCAGATTCAGCGATACGCCCACTGCGGAGCGGAGGATGAGGTTCTGCTTGAGAGCGGAGAATCCGGGAGCAGAGACGGCGAGGTTGTAATTGTTGAACGGGATATTCCCGATTTCGAATTCGCCGGCGGCATCAGTGGTTGCGGTACGGTTGAGACCGCTGACGGAGTTGGTGAGATGAATAACGGCTCCGGGAATTACAGCGCCGGAGGGATCTGTGACGGTACCGCGAACGGGCGCGGCATTGCCGCCCTGCGCAGCGCGTGCCATTGACGAAACGCACAACAGCGCTGCGAGGGGAACGATATGGAAAAGTCTGCCTGAAAAAGATGGCATGTAGTAAAAGCCTCCGATGGTTGACTGATTGGTGGAAAGGCGCGTGTAAACGCAAGCCGTCAGTGCAACGAGGCATCGATCGAGAGAGGTTCAGGCCCGATTAAGATGAGTTCCGGATAAAAGCGAGCGTTGAATTTGGCTGAACCTGGACCGGGTCGATGCTGGATCAGATGGAGGGCGGAGGACGGATGAAAAGCTGACGCTGCCATTGGGTGCGGATGGGGCGCACTTCCACAAGCGGTACGAATGCCTCCATCTCGATGAGGACGATGATGGCTGCAAGCGCCAACGGAGCCGCGGTATGCAGGGCGACGCAGATGGGACAGTGGTCGGCATCGGTGTTGACCGAGTGAACGTGTGCCACCTGGATGAAGGTGAGCAAGGCAAGCAGAGCCAGACACACCAGCACCACCACGTAGGCTGAAGGCCTGGGGCGTCGGGTTCTGCTCAGTCGTGTGTTCAGTGCGGTCAAACCAAAGCTTCCAGGCAGGAAATGCCTACATCAAGGATACACATAGTTTGATGCTCGGAGCCCAGAGATGTCACCGCCGCAGCCCAACCCAGGTAATCAACGCCAACCAGCGGAATCGGGGAGCGTCTAAACTATGGGCAAAGAGGGATTTCGGGGATATGCGACGGATAGGTTTGACAGCGCTGGCGGTTGTGTTGATGGGGGCGATTGCGCACGGCCAGGAGAGCGGCCAGGAGCGCGATCGGGAGCACAGCAAGGTCATCACGCCGGATGCTCCGGGACTGACGCACAATCACCGGCTGGTTTTGAAAGATGGCAGCTACCAGGTGGTGCGCAAATATCAGGTTGTCGGCGATCGGGTGCGGTACATGTCGATGGAACGCAGCGGGGAGTGGGAGGAACTGCCCTACGACCTGGTTGACTGGGACGCGACGAAGAGATGGGAAGAACACCATACCGGACCGTACGACACGTCGGGTAGCTCACCCTCGGAAGCGATGAAGGAGGCGGCGGAGCTGGATAAGGAAGAGGCCGCCGAACGTGACGATCAGAAGGCGCGCAGGCCGGAGGTTGCAAAGGGGCTGGAGTTGCCGGATCAGGACGGGGTGTTTGTACTCGATACGTACCAAGGGACGCCGGAACTGGTTGAAGTGAAGCAGTCGGATCTGAACCTGAACCAGAAGAGCCGGAAGGGGCTGGCGACATTGAATCCGCTGGCGGGGTCGAAGGAGTCGATCGAGCTGACGGGAGCGCACGCGCGTGCACATTTGCACGTCAATGATCCAGAGATCTTTGTGTCGCTGGAGGGGCGTGACGACGTGGAGCAGGTGGTATCGCGTGCCATGACGGTGAAGACGGTGGGCGCACAGGAAGTGGCTCACCGGAAGCATGGAGCGCATTCGCCGCAATCGGGGTTTGCGATTGTGAAGCTGGATGAGCGACGCGAGGTGAGAATCATCGGCGCCATTCATGTGAGCCCGACAGGGACCGTGACGCAGAGCGAGGATGTGATCCCGACACAGGTGGAGGTTCTGCCGGGTAAACACTGGCTGAAGCTGAAGCCACAGACGAACCTGAACGTTGGCGAGTACGCGTTGGTCGAGATCGTGTCGCCTTCGGACATCAGCCAATCGGTGTGGGATTTTCGCGTGGATCCCCACATGGGGGACAACCCCGGATCGCTGGGGCCGATTTTGAAGTAGACAGCCAGAAGCCTGGCTCAATGGCGCCTGGCACTCTATGGCGCTTCGCGGCGCGCGAGCTTGATGCGGCGCTGTTCCCACTCTTCGCTGGAGAAGATGCGTGGGCCGACTTCGATGAGGCGCGGCATCATGTTGAAGACCGCGACGCGGTTCCAGGGCTTGCCTTCGCGGGTGCGGAAGCCTTTTTCATTGAGATCGCTGACGATGGCCGAGTAAGAGAAATCCTGGGCCAGCAGGTCCATCATGAGCAGGAGGACCTTGTTTTCATGAGGATCGACTTCGAGGCGTTTGCAATCCTCGGAGATGCAGAGGCCGTAGGGGATGGCTTCGGAGTATGCGCCATCCGAGGGCGTTTCCGAGTCGGGCAACTCGCGTCGCCACTCGATTGAAATCATCTGCCATCCGGCTGAGGTGCGCTGCCGGATCACGTCCGAGCTGAAAGGCTCGGAGACCACGTCACGAATGCGCTCGAAGTATGCCATGGGAGCCTCCGAAGACACTACATTGTGGTTGTAGGGGAGCAATTTCGGGGCCATGAAAAGCAGACCCGGGGTAAGGAGAGTACGTTGATTCGGAATGGTTTGAACGGATACGGCTCAGTTGGAGGCGAGAGCGGGTTGGCCGAATTTGTGAATCAATGTCCGGGAATGAACAAAGGACGCGGGCGGGATGGTGTGAACTAAGGATCGGGAGTTTGATTACGAAAGGATCTGTTCCCCAGAGGAAACAGATTGTTACAATTCATCGATCCCACGGGGCAATTTGCAGCAATTGAGGGCCTGGAGCGCGGGCGGAGACGACCTACTGCAGCCATGATCGACTACTACGAGTTCCTTCAAATAAGTCCGCACGCGGATGTCGAGACGATTCACCGGGTATACCGATACCTGGCTAGTCGGCTGCACCCGGACAATCCGGAATCGGGCGATGCCGAGATGTTCCGGATGTTGAAAGCAGCGTACGACACCCTTACAAATCCTTCGCGTCGCGCAGAATACGATTCGGCGTGTCGCAGAGAAGCGAAGGATGAACCGCCGATGTCGAACTCGATCGACTTCCTTGACAGCATCGAGGGCGAGCAGAACCGGCGAATCGCATTGCTGGCGGTTCTGTATTACAAGCGGCGGGCCAATCCGCGGTTTCCCGAGGTTTCGCTTGCGGAAATCGAGCAGCGGATGGGGTTTCCGCGCGACTATCTCGACTTCACCACCTGGTACCTGACGAAGAAGGGCTATGTAAGCCGGGCGGACAACTCGGACTTTTCGCTTACGGCGGAAGGCGTGGACTACATTGAGTCACAACGCGGAAATCTGCCGATGCTCAACAAACTTCTCACGGACGGCAGCGGGATGAAGGTTGCGGTTGCAACGCGAAAGCAAGGCGGAGATCCGGGCGATGGGAAAGGCTCCGCTGGAGGCAAGAAGCCGATCATATTGCCCAATTCAGAGACGGTGTGGATGGATCGGCGACAGAATGGCGAAGGTGATCGACGGCGCAGGGTGGCTGATCCGCTGCAGGTTGCGGTTGAGCGGCGGGAGAATGGCGGGGATCGGCGCGTGAATGCGGGCGATCGCCGCAAGACCAAGAATGACAGGCGCGCATACGCGATCATGAATACCGGGACAATCCAGTAGGGCTACCTTCGCGAGCCGCTTCCAAGAAGCGAACCGAGCACACCGCGTATGATTTGCCGGCCCACGGAGCTGCCGATGGAACGCGCAGCGCTCTTCACCATGGCTTGCGCAACGGTTTCACGACGACCTGTTCCGCTGCCGAGCACATTCCCCAACACCGCACCAGCTTCCTGCATCCAGCCACTCTGGCTCGCAGCAGGAGCCTGTGCGGGGACAGATTGCGGAACGGTGGCTGCTGGAACGCTGGCCCCGGCGGGTGATGCTTCAACTTTTCCTTTGAGCTTCTCGTATGCAGATTCGCGATCGACTTCCTGTTCGTACACACCGGCGACTACGGAATTGCGAATGATCTCCGCGCGTTGATCGGGGGTGATGGGACCGATCTGGCTGTGAGGCGGAAAGACCATGGCCCGCTCAACAATGCCCGGAATTCCCTTCTCATCGAGAAACGAAACCAGCCCTTCTCCCACACCAAGCTGTGTTATGACCTCTTCAACGTCGAGCTTCGGGTTGGCGCGAAAGGTCTGCGCGGCGGCTTTGACAGCTTTCTGGTCGCGTGGAGAGAACGCGCGCAGGGCGTGCTGAACGCGATTACCGAGCTGGCCAAGCACGGTTTCGGGAACGTCGATGGGGTTCTGTGTGACGAAGAAGACGCCGACACCTTTCGAGCGAATCAGGCGCACCACCTGCTCGATGCGCGATTGCAGAACGGAAGGCAGGTCATTGAAGAGGAGGTGCGCCTCATCGAAGAAAAAGACCAGCTTCGGCTTCTCGGGATCGCCGACTTCTGGAAGCTTCTCGAAGAGCTCGCTCATGAGCCATAGCAGGAACGTCGCGTAGAGCTGAGGCGACTGCAGCAGTTGGTCGGCGGCGAGGATGTTCACGACACCGCGGCCACGGTTGTCGACCTGGAGAAGATCTTCGATGTTGAGCGCGGGTTCACCGAAGAACTGATCGCCCCCCTGCTGTTGAAGCGCAACGAGCCCTCGCTGAATCGAGCCAACGCTGGCGGCAGAAACATTTCCGTACTCAGTCTGGTAATCCTTCGCGCTGTTGGCGACATGTTGCAGCATCGCCTGGAGGTCCTTCATATCGAGGAGCAGGAGCCCCTGGTCGTCAGCGATTTTGAAGACGAGGGTGAGCACGCCAGTCTGGGTATCGTTCAGGTTGAGGATGCGGCTCAGAAGCAGCGGTCCCATCTCGCTCACGGTGGCGCGTACGGGATGTCCCTGTTTTCCGAAAACATCCCAGAAAACCACCGGGCAGCCCGAGAATTGCCAATCGTCCAGCCTGAGAAGTTTCAGCCGTTCGTCAAGTTTAGGAGAGCTCTTTCCGGATTGACTAATGCCGGAAAGATCGCCTTTGACGTCGGCGGCGAACACTGGCACTCCGATCGCGCTGAGGGCTTCGGCCATCACCTGCAGGGTCACGGTCTTTCCCGTGCCGGTTGCTCCTGCGACCAGGCCGTGGCGATTTGTCATTCCAGGGAGAAGAAGGATTTCGTCAGTCCCTTTTGCGATCACCGGCGCGTCGATCATCTCTGGAGCCTCCGTGTATGTACCGTTATTCAGTTGAGCACATTCGCGCGATATTGATTGTGTCAAATGAGACGACCTGTCGTTGAGGTGGCGGACACGTTATCTTGCGAATCAATACGCAAAAGAGAATGCCCGGACCAGAAATCCTGTGATGCAGAATTTTAGAATCTGCTTGCTAGCAGTGCTCGGGCGTGATGCTTTTTGGTGACGAGCAGATTACATCGGCGAGGCATGCTTACTCGCGGACGCTGATGCCGAGAGCTTTCATCTTGCGATAGAGATGACTTCGCTCGAGGCCGAGGAGTTCGGCGGCGCGGCTGACGTTGTTGCGAGCTTCCTCAATCTTCTTCAGGATGTAGTCGCGCTCGTAGGCATCGCGGGCCTGCTGGAGAGTGGAGAAGTCCTCTTTTGCGCGCGCGGTTTTGTGGGTGAGAGGCGGGAGTTGCCTGCGCTCGATTCGAAGTGTTCGCGGGTTGAGGATGAGCACGCGCTCGATCACGTTCTTTAGTTCGCGGACGTTGCCGGGCCAGTGGTATTGCTGGAGGACTTCGAGTGCCTCGTCACTGATTTCCATTCGTGGGCGGCCGTACTGCCGGCCGAAATCGGCGAGGAATTCACGGACAAGGAGCGGGATGTCCTGCTTGCGCTCACGAAGCGGAGGCACGAAAAATGGCACGACATTGAGGCGGTAGAAGAGGTCTTCGCGGAAGTTGCCTTTGGCGATCTCCTCTTCCAGATCCTTGTTCGTGGAGGCGATGAGTCGAACGTCGACACGAATCGACTGCGTTCCGCCAACCGGGGTAAACATCTGGTCATCAAGGGCACTCAGCACCTTGGCCTGCGTCTTCAGGCTCATATCGCCTACTTCATCCAGGAAGAGCGAGCCGCCGTCGGCGCGTTCGAGAGTGCCGCGTTGCTCGGGCGGGCCGCCGGGCTGCGCTCCGTGACGATAGCCGAACAGCTCGGACTCGATGTGGTCTTCGGGGATGGCTGCGCAATTGAGCTCGACAAAGATGGCATCGCGGCGCAGGCTTTCCGCATGAATGGCACGAGCGATGAGTTCCTTGCCGGTGCCGGATTCGCCGTATATGAGGACGCGGCCGTTGGTGGGAGCCATGAGCCGTATCTGCTGGCGCAGCGCTTTGACCGGCACGCTCTCGCCAGTGAGGACCGCGCTGACGCTGAACTGGCGTTTGAATTCAATATTTTCATTGCGAAGGCGGCGGGCTTCGACCGCGTTCTTGAGGACGATGAGCGTGCGGTCGAGTGAGAGCGGCTTTTCAAGGAAGTCGTAAGCGCCGAGCTTGGTAGCTTTCACCGCCGCTTCGATGGTTCCGTGGCCGGAGATGATCACGACTTCGGGCCGCTTCTCGGCGTCCAGGGTGTGTACGTCCGCAAGAACGTCGAGGCCATCGCGATCGGGGAGCCAGATGTCGAGGAGGACAACGTCGTACGGCGCATCCTCGATGAGCACTTTGGCTTCAGCAGCGGTTGCCGCGGTAGCTACCGAGTATCCTTCCTCGGTAAGGATTTCCTGGAGGGAGGAACGGATCTCCGCTTCATCGTCTACCACCAGGACGTGATTCACGAACGCACCTCTGTTGTTGACAGGTTGATGCCGTTCTCAGGACCGGCAGAGTCGGCGTGTTCGATGAGCGGCAGACGCAGCAGGAAGCGCGCCCCCTTGGGTGTGTTGCTCTCGGCCCTGAGCGTTCCGCCGGCTTCCTGCACGATCTTGGCGGCGATGGAGAGGCCGAGGCCGGTACCGCGGTGCTTGGTCGAGTAGAACGGCAGGAAGAGACGTTCGCGAATTTCCTCGGTGAGGCCGTGGCCCGTGTCGGAGACCTCGACTTCGACTGCACCCCCATCTTCGCTGAGTGACGTCTCAACGCAAAGCACCCGAAGCAGGCTGCCCTGCATGGCTTCCGCAGCGTTGTCGATGAGATTTGCGAGGGCGCGGCGGATGGCATCGTGGTCGGCAAGAACAGAGGGAAGACCGGGTTCGAGATTTCGTTTCACAGTGATGCCGTCAAGCCGGCCTGCAAAAAGAGCCAGGGCCTCGTCGACGATCTGATTCATATCGCATGTGCGCGGCTGGGGTGCGGGAAACTGCGCAAGTGCAGAGAACTGATCCACCAGAGTGCGCAGGGTCCCCACGCAAGTGAGGATGACCTCGCTGCATTTGCGGATGACCGAGGGCGAGTCAGGCTGGCTGCGGTCGAGATGGCGGCCAATTCGCTCTGCAGAAAGCGCGATCGGCGTGAGCGGGTTCTTGATCTCGTGTGCCACACGCTGAGCCACTTCTTTCCACGCCACCTGACGCTGTGCGCGAAGCAACTCGGAGGTGTCTTCTACGACGAGGACGGTGCCGGGGCGCTTCTTGGCGAGTTCGAGACGGGCGCTGGTGACTGCCAGGTGAACGTTGCGGCCGCGCAGATGAAGCTCCAGTTCGGTGGATGCGGCGCCCATACGCTGTCCGCGACGGATGAGACCGGAGAGTTCGTCGAGAACTTCGGGGGGCAAGAGCGTATCCAGCTGCTGGCCCCGCAGGCGGGCGTTCTCTTCCCGACCCATCAGCACTGCGAAGGCGCGGTTGGCCTGGAGAACTGTGCCGGAGGAGTCTAGCGTGACGACACCCGAGGGGATGGTTTCGAGAATAATCTCGAGTTCGCGGCGGCGCTCTTCAATGGATTGGTTGGCGGCGGTGAGCTGCGCAGAGGAAGACTCGGCAAGCTTGCGGCTGGCGTCAAGGTCCTCCGCCATGTGATTGAAGGAGCGAACAAGCTCGGCCATTTCGCCGGTGGAGACAAGGCCGACACGGTGTTCGTATTTTCCGGCGGCGATCTTGTCCATGGCATCGGCGAGTGCTTCGACAGGGCGGGTGATCTGCTTGGACAGGAAGAGCGCAAGCCAGACGCTGGAAAAGAACACGACAACGGTAATCAGCAGCAGCATCAGAAAGAAGGTGTTGCGGATGCTGCGGCGGGAGCGGAAGAGGTTCCAATACTCGGTGGCGCCGGCGCGGATGCGGGCGGTGGTCTGGCTGAGTCCCTGAGGCATTGGGAGCGCAGCTATCACAACTCTTCCCGCAGCGGCACTGGCTTTGCCCAGCGCGTAGTCCTGCCCGGAGATTCGAATGACGGGCTCGTCATTGCGCTGCGCGGAAGAGAGGATGCTCGCGGAAAGGGGCGCCTGCAGTGGGGCTGCGGATTGCAGCCGGGTCTCGCCGGTCTTTTCCGGCAGCCACGGAATGATGCTGGCAGAACTGTTCTCCGGCGGCGCTCCGAAGCTCGCCTCAACATGATGGCCCTGATCAAATATCAAAACGAAACCACCCTGAAGCGTCACGCGGTGAGAAGCAAAGACCTTCTGCAGAGCTCCGGGATCACCTTCGACAGCTCCGCTGGCCGCAATTGACTCGGCTTCACCCCGCGCGTTGCTGGTCACATATTGGGCAAGTTCAAGAACGACGCGGGTGGAATCTTCGCGGAGCTGCGTGGTGTTCGGCGAGAACCAGCGGTCGATGGAGCGATTCATCAGCTGGAAGCTGAAGAGGAACATGAAAACCGCAGGCGTGACGGCGATGAGGGCCGCTCCGACAACCATGCGGGTGCGCAAACGCGTGCCGAGCGCCGTACTGCTCTGGTCTGCGTAGACCTTGAGAATGTTGCGCAGAAGGAGGAGCAGGAGGACGAGGAGCAGGAGGAAGACGACGACAGTGAGCCCGGTAAAAGCCAGTGTTTCGCCAGAGGTTTCGGGATTGAGGAATGGGACATTCGAGGTATTGAAGGCATTGAGCCCGCCAAGGACGGCGAAGAAGAGCAACACACCGACAGCCAGAAAAAGCACTGTCCTGCGCCGCGAGTCGCCTTCGAAGAGCATGGGGGGATTATAGAAGGCAGGGAACAAGGGGACGAGGGAACTAGGGGACGAAGGAACGAGGGGACAAGGGGACGAGGGAACTAGGGACCGATGGAGCGAGGGAGTACGGAACCGGCCAGAGGAATCGCTGGCCGGTTCGCGGTGGGGTTAGGAGAGCAGATCTGCGGCGGGGGTCCACTCGCGCTGCTGGCTTTCGGCCACGCCGCGGTAGGTCACCTTGCCTTGGAAGGTATTGAGGCCTTCGGCAAGGCCTGGATCCTTCTTGAGCGCTTCGCGCGCGCCGAGGCTTGCGATTCGCATCAGGTATGGGAAAGTGGAGTTGGTCAGAGCCAGCGTAGAAGTGTGAGGCACGGCGCCGGGCATGTTGGTGACGCAGTAGTGGACAACGCCGTCGACGACATAGCTGGGGTTGGAGTGCGATGTGGGCTTGGCAGTCTCGACGCATCCGCCCTGGTCGATGGCGACGTCGACGATGACCGCGCCTTTCCTCATCTGCGAGACCATGGCGCGGGTGACGATTTTGGGAGCCATGGCGCCGGGTATGAGAACCGCGCCGATAACCAGGTCGGCTTCCCGTGTGGCGTTGGCCAGGTTGTAGCTGTTCGAAGCCAGCGTGTAGAGACGTCCCTGGTAGAGGTCGTCGAGCTCGCGAAGGCGGTTCAGGTTGAGATCGACGAGTGTGACCTTGGCACCGAAGCCGAGGGCGATTTTTGCAGCGTTGGTTCCGACGATGCCACCTCCAATGATGGTGACGTGTGCAGGAGGAACGCCGGGGACGCCGCCGAGAAGAATGCCGCGGCCGCCGTGTTCTTTTTCGAGATAAGCTGCGCCGACCTGGACGGACATGCGTCCGGCAACTTCGCTCATGGGTGTGAGTAGAGGAAGAGTCCCCTGGCGATCGCGGACGGTCTCATAGGCAATGCCCGTAACCTTGGCTTGAATGAGTTTGTTGGTGAGATCGGGGATTGGCGCAAGGTGCAGGTATGTGAAGAGGACGAGTCCCTCGCGAAAGTAGGCGTACTCCTGCTCGATGGGCTCTTTGACCTTGACGACAGTTTCTGCCTTGCCCCAGACATAGCCGCGATCTCCGACGATCTCGGCTCCGGCGTTCTGGTAGTCGTCATCCGTGAAGCCGGAAAGCTCGCCGGCATGGGTTTCGACGAGTACCTTGTGGCCGGTTTCGGTAAGTGCTCGAACCCCGGCCGGGGTCACACCGACGCGCGCTTCATTGTCTTTAATCTCTTTGGGAACGCCGATGATCATAAGTTGCTCCTCTTTCAGTGTTTCGGATGCTCATTCGCACTGGATCGCATGGGTGCAGAGCTGTCGTTTTGGACCATGAATTTTGTTTGGGGGAAGGCTTTGCAGAAACTGAGCGCGCCGGATTCCCGGAGGAGGTGGGGGAGGGCTGATCCGGCTCTGCGGCTCATTGCTTGTTTCCTGATAAAAGACATCGTACGGCGCAAATCGATTCCAATGTGTGCAAACATCGTGTTAAAACGCTGTCATGAGCACAAAAGATGAGCCCTCCAGCGATCATGCGCAAGAAATCTCTACCAGCAAGGTCAAGAACACAGAGGGTGTCGACCTGGATGACCTGGATTCAGCCATACTTCGTTTCCTGCAGCGGAATGGGCGGGCGACGAACTACGAGGTTGGAGAGGCTGTCGGGCTCTCGTCTTCCGCGGCTTCGAGGCGAATTCAGTCGCTGGAAGCGGCGGGTGTGATTCGCGGGTACCGGGCGATGATCGACGACCGGGT
>Ga0068871_100002144_pt1 | contig 13384 bp, 9 predicted proteins | sample KBSMisM72_FD_72750 | JGI IMG/M metagenome (GOLD analysis project Ga0068871, IMG submission 72750) | Miscanthus rhizosphere microbial communities from Kellogg Biological Station, Michigan, USA - KBS Miscanthus M7-2 | ecosystem: Host-associated > Plants > Roots > Rhizosphere > Soil ... | reverse complement strand
AAAGGAAGCATCATATATGCGCCGGATAATACTTATGGTATGAAACGCACAGAGGTAATGTGTGGACGATGCAAAGCGCACCTGGGGCATGTCTTTGATGATGGCCCGCCTCCAACAGGATTGCGGTATTGCATTAATTCAGTGATCCTTGATTTTAAAAAAGCGAAGGATGCTGAACAGCAATTTGAATCAGGAAAATAAAAATGTTTTATAATAGCCTTTCGGCTACTCATTTGTTTTGATAGTTCGCCCTTTTTACAGAAATTGAGCTCCACCAAAATAATGATTATGAGAAAGGCACTGCTATACTTCTTTAGTACTTCATGGCTATTTTGTACTGCACAAAAGATTTCCGTTGATGATTTTAAAAATTTAAAAGCAAGAAGTATTGGCCCTGCCGGGATGAGTGGGCGGGTAACCAGCATTGATGCGGTGGTAGCCAATCCGGATATCATCTATCTTGGTACTGCTTCAGGCGGTGTATGGAAAACGGAAAATGCCGGGAATACCTGGCAACCCATTTTTGATGAACAACCGATTTTAAATATTGGTGCCGTAACCGTTCAGCAAAGTAATCCTTCTGTTTTATGGGTGGGGACCGGTGAAGGAAACCCCAGAAATTCTCTTAATATAGGTGGAGGTATTTTTAAAAGTTTGGATGGCGGAAAGAAATGGAAAATGATGGGCCTCGAAAAAACAAGGAACATCCACCGCATTATTATTGACCCCACTAATCCCGACATTGTGTATGCAGCCGCAATTGGCAACCCCTATTCCGAACACCCGGAAAGGGGAGTATATAAAACCACCGACGGAGGTGAAACATGGAATCTTATTCTGCATACCAACGATACAAGCGGTTGTGCTGATCTTGTAATGGATCCAACGAATCCTCATAAGCTGCTGGCAAATATGTGGCAACACCGCCGTACACCTTATAATTTTAAAAGTGGAGGCCCGGGCAGTGGTCTTTACATCACATTTGACGGAGGGAAAAACTGGAAAAAGTTAGGAAAGGAAGAAGGACTTCCCGAAGGGGACTATGGTCGTATTGGTATTACTATTGCTACTAATGAACCCAGCAGGATTTATGCAATGATTGAATCAAAAAAGAATGCTTTGTACAGAACTGATGATGGCGGTTTTAAGTGGGAACTGGTTAGCAGTAATGCTGCTGATGTAAATAACAGGCCATTTTATTTCCAGGACATTCGTGTTGATCCAAAAAACGAAAACCGGCTTTACAATATCTATCAAATGATTTCGATGAGTGAAGATGGAGGTAAAACTTTTAAAGTAATTATTCCTTATAGTGGTATCCACCCTGATCACCACGCATTTTGGATCCACCCTACCAATCCGAATTTTATTATTGATGGAAACGATGGCGGTATTGGTATTAGTCGTGACCGTGGCCGCACCTGGAAATTTGATGAGCAGTTACCCGTTGGACAATTTTACCATATTAATGTAGACAATGAAATACCCTATCATGTAATGGGTGGGATGCAGGATAATGGAAGCTGGAGGGGGCCAGCTTATACCTGGATCGAAGGCGGTATCAGGAATTATTACTGGCAGAGCCTGATGGGGGGTGATGGATTTGATGTATCACCCGACCCCGAAAACCCAAATTGGATATATGCGATGAGCCAGGGCGGGAATTTGGGTAAGTATAATGTTGCCACCGGCGAGCAAATGAGCCTAAGACCACCAGTAACTGATATAAATATCAAACTGCGCTTTAACTGGAATGCTGCATTTGCACAATCGCCTGTTGAGCCAGGCACTATTTATTATGCCAGCCAGTTTGTTCACAAAAGCACAGACAAAGGACTGACCTGGGAAATTATTTCACCAGACTTAACCACCAATGATACTACAGAACAAAAGCAGGATGAAAACGGCGGACTGTCATTGGATATAACCGGTGCGGAAAATTTTAATACGATCATGTGTGTCGAGCCTTCTGCTAAAGATCATAACGTGATATGGGCAGGCACAGATGACGGAAATGTTCAGTTAACCAAAGACGGAGGAAAAACATGGACCAACTTCAGAGGAAAAATTGCAGGGATGCCAGTTGGAGCATGGGTGCCCCAGATAAGGGCCAGCAGGTATAATGAGGGCGAGGCATTTGTTGTGTGCAATGACTATCGCCGGGGTGATTTTAAACCCTATATTTTCCGTACTAAAAACTTTGGACAAACATGGGAACGGATGATTGACGAGAATAAAGTAAAGGGGTATGCATTGTGTATCATACAAGACCCAACAGAACCCAATTTAATTTTTGTTGGTACAGAGCAGGGTCTTTGGGTAAGTTTTGATAATGGCATTTCTTTTCAGCAATGGAAAAATGGTTATCCGAATGTATCCACCTATGATTTTGCGATACAGGAACGGGAAGCTGATTTGTGCATTGCGACATTTGGAAGGGCAATGTATGTGCTGGATGACATACGTCCGTTAAGGAAAGCAGCAGCCAATACCGGGAAGACTCCGGCAAAATTGCTCACCGTTTTTGAACCGCCGGTAGCATTCGAGGCAAATACGAAAAATGTAGCGGGATACGATTACAGCTCCTGGGGTATATATGAAGGCGAGAACAGGAAAAGAGGTGCGGCCTTTTCTTTTTTTGTAAACCAAAAGCCGGAAATAAAAATTGATGCCGAGAAAAATAAATCAACAACAACTGTAAAAACAACTGATACTGCTAAAGTAAAAACTCCGAAATTAGATTCTGCTTTTGTAAAAGTGTACAACGATGCCAATGAACTAATACGAACACTAAAGGTAAAAGCAGACAGCGGATTTAACAGGCACTATTGGGGTTTTGAAATGAAGGGCAACAGGCAACCAGGCTCAGCAAAACCAAAGCCAGGTGAAGCAGAACCGGGTGGCATGGACGTTTTCCCGGGAACCTATAAACTGGTGGTGGAATTGGGCAAAGAAAAAGATTCTGCGACGCTGCTGGTAAAACCTGATCCTGCAGTTCCTGTAAACAAAGAACTGTATGATGCAAGAATGACGGCGGTAAAAAGATTGAATAAAAGCAATGATAAATTAGTGGCTATTACAGACCGCCTGACCGATGCAGAAGAAACAATCAGCAAGGTAGAGGCATCACTAAAAAGTATTGAAACACCGGAAGCAGATAGTTTACGTAAATCGGGCAAAGCCATGACGGATTCTATCAAAAATATCCGCAATTTTATTTTTGGAAAGCCACTTGAAAAACAAGGCTATGGCACACCATACCAGGAAACACCAATGAGACGTATGCAGGAAGCAAGAAACTCCATAGTAAGAAAAGATAAGATACCTGCTGCACAGGAGTTTGCCTTGATATCATTGGCAGAAGCAAGAGTGGCAGAAGCAGTAGAGAAAACAAATACTTTTTTCAATGGGAAATGGCTTGCCTATCAAAAGCAGGCTGACGATACCCCAATGAAGTTATTTAAGGAATACAAGTCCGTAGAATAAAAAGTAAAACAGTCATTTATAAAAGGACATGAAGTTTACAACATACTTCGTGTCCTTTTGTATTTATACCAGTTGCTTTGTTTCAAACAATTTAAATTTGTATCATTTATTTATCTTTTAATAAAAATACCAGATTATGCCTTCGGAAAGATTAAGTCAGCTTGCAGAAACACTCATTGGATCTGAAATAGTAAAACTGGGGGCAGATATAAAGGAGAAAATTAAACAGGGGGATAAAATTTACAACTTCACTATTGGTGATTTTGATAGTGCAATTTTCCCCATTCCCGTGGAATTGCAAAAAGAAATCATTACGGCATTTAACCAGTTCCGTACCAACTATCCTCCCGCGGAAGGTATCGTCGAGTTGAGAGAAGCTGTAGCACAGTTTTTATTACAGAGAGAAGGACTGGAATATAAAACCAACGAAATACTGATTGCCGCAGGCGGCAGGCCACTGATATATACTGCCTACAGGGCTATTGTTGATAAAGGAGAGAAAGTAATTTATCCCGTGCCCAGCTGGAATAACAATCATTATGTGCATTTTACCGAAGGCGAACATGTGATTATTGAAACAAAACAAACTAACAACTTCATGCCAACTGCAGAAGAAATAAAGCCTCATATAAAGGGTGCTTCATTGATTGCAGTTTGTTCTCCCTTAAATCCCACGGGCACTACCTTTAAAAAAGAAGACCTGGAAGCTATTTGCGATTTGGTAATTGAAGAAAACCAACAGCGTGGTGTAAACGAAAAAAAACTATACCTGCTGTACGACCAGATCTACTGGACACTTACCTACGGAAGTACGCAGCACTATAACCCGGTTTCGTTAAGGCCGGCAATGAAGGAATATACCATTTTCATAGATGGAATCAGTAAGGCTTTTGCTGCTACGGGCGTACGGGTAGGCTGGAGTATGGGGCCGGCAAATTTAATTGCAAAGATGAAGGCCATTAACAGCCATGTTGGTGCATGGAGTCCAATGGCGGAACAGCATGCTACCGCCAGTTATTTAAAACAGGCGGCAGCAATCGATCAATATTTTTTTAATTTTAAAGATGAGATAGCGGAAAGACTCAACAATATCTATGAAGGTTTTATTCAATTGAAATCTTCAGGTTATTCTGTTGATGCCATTGCGCCACAGGCTGCTATTTATCTTACTATACAAATAAACCTGGTTGGTAAAAAAAGTCTATCAGGAAAAGTATTACAAAAGCAAACAGATGTGACCGCGTATTTATTAGATGAGGCAAAATTGGCAGTTGTGCCTTTTTCTGCGTTCGGGGCCTCTGCAGATAGCAGTTGGTACAGGTTGAGTGTGGGTACTTGTAAAAAAGAAGAAATTGATGATATGTTACAAAAATTAAAAGACGCCCTAAAGCGTCTTTCATAAAATTATTTAAAGCAGTAAACTAGTTTTTACAATTAAGGAATACAAATGGTTTCAATTCCTCCATCTTGATGGTATCTTTTATTACCGTGTATTTGTTGATCACTTTATATTTATTCAGATCAATTACTTCGTGAGCAATTGCTAAATTCTCCATACGCTCTACATTTAATAACAGCTCATGGAGAAATTCCACCTGTTGTTCAATAGCCTGGGGGCTCATTAATTCCTGGTTGAACATTACTAGTAAATCACGGTTGATATTGTTCATTTTTCAAACTTGATTTTTCGTTATTACATTCTTCTAGTAGCCCACCAACCCCCTTTTACTTGGACAACCACACTGTCCTTTTTTTGAAGAACTGCAACTGGTTGCTGCGATAGAAACTACTAAAATCAATAATAAGGATATTTTTAAAATACGTTGCATAGAAAATGAGTTAACAAATTAAACTATTTTCACTGAACTTTATTGCTTTTTAGAAATGTTTTTTTGCAAAACTGTCAAAAACCCGGCCAAAATAACAATTTTAACAGCTCCTTTGGACTGGGGCCTTGGCCATGCCACCCGATGTATTCCCCTGATTAAAGAGTTAAATCAAGCTGGTCATAATGTAATTATAGCCGCGGAAGGACCAACTAGATCATTACTGGAGCAGGAATTTCCTGATAATTTATTTGTTTCCCTGCAAGGCTATAAAATAAGATATTCAAAAACCAGTTCATGGCTATTGTTTACCTTATTGCTCCAGGTTCCAAAAATGCTTATAAGGGTGTATAAAGAACATCTTTGGATAAAGAAAGCAGTAAAAACATATGGTGTTGATCTCATCATTTCAGATAACCGTTTTGGTTTGTTTCACGGTACCGTTCCATCTGTTTATATAACGCACCAGTTATTTATCAAAACGGGTAATGGCTTTTCTGAAAATATGGTGCAAAGAATGCACACTTGGATTATAAAAAGATACAGCGAATGCTGGGTACCAGACTTCGAAAATCACCCAACCATTGCAGGGGCGTTATCACACCCTAAAAAATTATGGCAGAATATAAAATACATTGGTTGTTTATCGAGGTTTGAAAAAAAGGATGCTGTGAAAAAGGAATTTGATTTGTTGATATTGATTTCTGGTCCTGAGCCCCAGCGAGGTATTTTTGAAACTATTTTATTAGATCAACTGAATAACTATAATGGTAAGGTTTTATTTGTAAGAGGATTGCCGGGTGGTGAATCAAGAACATCCCTACCAGTAAATTTACCAAACAACAACTGTTTTGTTTTTAAAGAACACCTGGCATCCCAGGAGCTTTGTTTGTCGATACAACAGTCAGAAATGGTGATATGCAGAAGTGGGTATACTACCGTTATGGACCTTATTAAGTTAAAACAAAAAGCTATACTAATACCTACACCAGGTCAGCCGGAACAGGAATACCTTGCTGATCATTTACGCAAACAGAAATTTTTTTTTACAGTCACACAAGATCAATTCCGGTTACATGAATCAATGAGCAGCGCCCGGCTATTTGAATATAAATTTCCTGATACAAATATGGATCTATATAAGAATGCAGTCAATGAAATTATTGAAAATGTAGTCGTCAAATAATCAGAAAGTGAATGGGCAGAACCCGGGCACATATTGGCTTACTGGCAGCCAATTTATTCTTTGCTGTTAATCTCAGTGCTGTAAAATATCTTACGGCATGAGTATATTTAGCCAATACAAACAGGCAGTTAAAATAAAAAATATCAATTTATTCTGTGTTCATTTTAGGGTAATCAAAAAACAAGAAATCTCTTTTTGCATTTTTAAAATCACCCCATTTGGTGGAATTTATTTTTACAGCAAAGACGCTGCAGGTGGGCATGTTATCAATTCTTATATCTGTTAGCAAGTTAGCAAATTCTGTAATGCCCATATTATGTGAGAAGACAGCAACTGTGTTTAAACTATCATTTAAGCCTGCAATTACCTCAAAGAAAGTTTCGGGAGAAGCATGATATAACCTTGTGATAAAAATGATTTCCTCCTCATTTTTTCCATATTCCTTATTAAATAGTTCTGCTGTTTTTTTTGCTCTTTTAGCGGGGCTGGAAACAAAGGCATCAATATTTATTTTTTTATTGATAAGACGTCTTGCCATTGCTGGTGCATCTTTTTTCCCCCGGTCATTTAACGGACGCTCAAAATCAGTCAGGTTACTAATATCCCAGCTGCTCTTGGCATGACGGACAAGCAACAATGTTTTGCCGCTATCTCCGCTCCTGCTTAATGAAGATTTATTAATATTTTTTTGAGATAGATCCATTGCGTTTCTTAAAGATAAAGCGCTTTTTGGATTTTTCTTACATTCCTGAAAGAACTAATATCCTCTTACATTTTTTCCATCCATATAATTCATAAAAGCTTTATTGCAAACACGGTTGCCGCCCGGTGTAGGATAATTGCCTGTAAAATACCAGTCGCCGGTGTTAGTCGGGCAGGCTTCATGCAGGCTTTCGATAGTTTGGTAAATAACCTGTATCGGAATATCCAGGTCTTTTGGAGTAACCAACTCAGCAATTTTTTTACTGATCTGTTTTAGCGAAAATGGCTTGTAAATTTCCCGGACCAAATTTTCTGTATGCAACTGGTTATTACGTTGCAGTTCTTTACATTTTGCCAAGGTATCAGTTAAAACTTGTTCCTGTTTAGTATCTTGTAATAATTCAATAGCAGCCCGGAATGCAATAAAATCTCCCAGTTTACTCATATCAATGCCATAACAATCCGGGTAACGTATTTGCGGGGCTGATGAAACAATGATTATTTTTTTTGGTTGCAGGCGTGCAAGCATGCGGATGATACTTTCTTTAAGTGTGGTACCTCTTACAATACTATCATCTATAACCACCAGCGTATCTTCATTTTTACGTACCGTACCGTAAGTAATATCGTAAACGTGCTGTACCATTTCATTGCGGCTGGAATCTTCTGTAATAAAGGTTCGCAGCTTAACATCTTTAATCGCAATTTTTTCAAAACGGATTTTCCTGGTTATCATTTCCGTTAATTTCTCCTCATCAAAATCATTTCCCCAGCTGGTGATCCTTTCTATCTTTATTTTGTTCAGGTAATCTTCAGCACCTTTTAACAAACCATAAAAAGAAGTTTCTGCAGTGTTAGGAATAAAAGAGAAAATAGTATTCTTCAGATCGTATTTAATTACTTTTAAAATAACATCACTTAAATTATACCCTAAAGCGATTCTTTCCCTGTATATTTTTTCATCGCTGCCACGGCTGAAATAGATCCTTTCAAAACTGCAGGCCCTTCTTTCTTTAGGCTCCACTATTTGTTGAATACTATAGTTGCCCTCTGCATCTACTATCAGTGCACAACCAGGCATTAGCTCTTTTACTTCGTTTTCTCCTACATTAAATGCTGTTCTTATAGCAGCCCGCTCACTTGCTGCCACAATTACATCGTCATTAATATAATAGTAGGAAGGACGTATGCCATGTGCATCTCTCATCACAAAACCGCTCCCATTGCCAAGCAAGCCAGAGAAATTAAAACCTCCGTCAAATAACGGAACTGCCTTTTTAAGCACGGTACTGATGTCCAGGTTGCCTGGACATGCTTCATCTGCCTTTACAATAAAATGATGAATCACCTCCATCATGGCAGCAAGGTCACTCTGCTTTTGAAATACCCCGGGTTCTATATTTACCAGGCTAAATAATTCTTCTGTATTTACCAGATTGAAATTCCCAGCCAGGGCCAGGTTTCTTGCTGGTATTGTATCCCGTTTAATAAAAGGATGACAGAATTCCACGTTATTTTTTCCTTGTGTTCCGTACCGTAAATGTCCGAGCAATAATTCTCCAAGGAAATTAATATGTCCCTTCATTAAGCCCGGATGATTTTTAATCTCCGGTTGGTACTTTTCTATTTCCGAAATCTCCTTTCCAACCTGGAGGAAAAGGTCGGCAATAGGCTGATTGGCATTGCTGCGTAACCGATGCAAAAAAGGATACCCGGGTTCAACATTTAATTTTACTGTGGCAATACCAGCGCCGTCCTGTCCCCGGTTATGCTGTTTTTCCATCAATAAATACAATTTATTGAGGCCATACATTACAGTTCCATATTGTTGCAGGTAATAACTGAAATTTTTGCGAAGGCGAATGAAGGCGAGGCCACATTCGTGTTTGATTTCGTCACTCATGATTTGAAATGAGCCGCAAAGTTAATTGTTTGTGCAACAAAAATCCCCCGTTACAGCGGGGGATTTCATAAATAATATGTAAGATTTATTATAAGCCGCTGATGCAAAGCCCAATTTGCCAGGGCTTAATATCGGGCCCGGTACCGTCTTTCAATAAATTGGTAAGTGAATAAGTGCCAATAAGCGTAAAATTGCCGTAACCTAGTCTTGCGGTTGCTGCAAAGCGTGTGCTATTAAAAAAAGCCTTTTTCTTTTCTTTTAGGGTGTAGGCGTTGATAGTGGCGCCATGCGAATTTAGCAGTGTCTTTCCTTTCGTGTGTGCATCCAGAAGGGTTCCAACTTTTAGTCCTAAAGCCATTTTCCAACCACCATTATGTTTTTCCGGGTTAAATGAATACCTGAGTTCAATAGGAATTTCCGCGTATACATTTACCAGCTTGTATTTTTTAAAATGATCGGAAGAATCTAAATTTTTGAAAGGAAGTACGGTGCTGATTGATTTTATGTCGATAGAGGTTTTTTCAAAAAACATATTACTACCATTTACCCCCAAACCAAAAGCAACACTCCAATGAGGATCTGATTTAAAAGGTTTGTCAATCATTATGGCAACACCAAGGCCTCTTGAAAATCCTGATTCTCTACGGCGGATACTATCGGGAGTGCCACTCCAGTGATCGCTGGTAAAGCTGATCATAAAATGATCACCCGGCCTTTCAAGCGCTTCTTTTCTCCAGTCTGTAGTGGTGGTTGGTGTGGTTTGAGCATTGGTAAACAGGTATGAACATAGAACAATAGCAGTTAAAATGAGTTTCTTCATAATGTAATCTTGAGTAACAAAAATACCCGGCATGAGGGTTAATGAAAGGTTAAATGAGTGTATAAAAAACTGCCCGAAATAATTTCGGGCAATATGTTTGTGGGCCCACCTGGGCTCGAACCAGGGACCACCTGATTATGAGTCAGGTGCTCTAACCAACTGAGCTATAGGCCCCGCTATTTGCTAGCAGGTTGCAAAAGTAAGTAAAATCAATTATTGATGCTGGATTTTGAAAAAAAACAATAAAAAATTTCATGTCTTCTTGGTTCCTGCGTTAATAGGTAAGGAACAAACAAATAAAATTTTAATCATCAATCCTTTATAACTAATATTGTTTTGATTAAATTGCAATGATTATAGACTATTGCTATTAAGAGAATTGTCATCATGATTACTTCCCAAGAAGTTAAGGATTTACAAGTGAGAATAAGCCAGCATGCTGATCAACAGGCTTATGCACAATTGTATATTGCTTATATGCCCTATCTTTTAAAGTTTGCAAACTCTATTATTAAAAATCATGAATTAGCAGAGGAAATCGTTTCTGACGTTTTTATAAAAATCTGGCAGAACCGTTCAGAGATAAATAAAATTGAAAATTTTAAACTGTACCTCTATATCAGTACCAAAAATACCGCACTGAATTATTTATCACGCCATTTTAGAAAGGAAATTATCTCGCTGGAAGAAATGTCCTTTAATACAATTATGAGCCCGTACAACCCTGAGCAACTATTGATTACTTCAGAAGCGGTGAAAAAAATCAATAATGAAATTCATAAGCTGCCCGGCAGGTGTAAGCTCATATTTAAGCTGGTAAAAGAAGACCGGTTGCAATACAATGAAATTGCCCGCTTATTAAATATCTCTGTAAAGACCATCGATAACCAGATGGCCATTGCCTTAAAAAAAATCAGCGGCGCTATTAATTTCGATTTAAAAAAGAACACCGCCAGGTAAACATCCAGCCCTGCAGATAATTTTTTAACAACGTTTTAGTAGATTTTAGAAAAAACTGTGTCCTTAGCTTATTGTATGGATATAAATAACGCCGACCATATTTGGATTTTGATAGCAAGAAAGCTTTCCGGGGAGGCTTCGGTGGAAGAATTACAGGAGCTGGAACAGCTACTAAGACTGGATCCTTATGTAAATTATTCAAAAGAAATATTACATGACTTTTGGCTTATTCAACCTGGTTATGACAACCAATATGCTGAGAACAAGTATCGGAAATTAGTACAGCAAATAAAAAATTTGGGAATTGACGAAGGAAAGTTTACAGAGGATGATCATTTTATTAATAACGGAGAGCTGGGTAAGACAGGTAATAAAAGAAAAAAATGGCTTTTCAGTCTTTCTCTGGTTGCTGTATTATTAATGACAGCAGGTTTTTTCTTTTTTTATTCAGCAGGCGTTTCACCAAAGGAAGGGGCTGAGTTTAATGCAAAAAATGAAATCACCACCAAAAGTGGTTCAAAAACTAATCTTGTATTGCCAGATGGCACCAAAGTTTGGTTAAACGCAAGCAGTGAGCTTACTTATGAAAAGACCTACGGCAATAAGCTGAGAGAAGTTACGCTTAGTGGAGAGGCATATTTTGATGTGGTGAAAAACAAAGAAAAGCCTTTTGTGATTCATACAGCTAAAATGGATATTAAAGTGTTGGGTACAGTGTTTAATGTAAAATGTTATCCAGGAGAAAAAACTACTGAAACCAGCTTAGTAAGAGGCAGTATAGAAGTAACCCTAAAGGATCGCCTGCAAAAAATCATGCTAAAACCCAATGAAAAATTAATTATTAATAACACTGAGGAAACCGCGGAAAAAGAAGAAAGCAAAAAAACTCCTTTGAAAGTAGTTGCATCAAAAGCTGTAATAGAAAAGCCGATCATTTCTCTCACCCATGTTACGTTGCTGCCTGTTGATAATACCATCATAGAAACTGCCTGGGTACAAAATAGACTGGTATTCAGCAGCGAAACCTTTGAAGAAGTTGTCCTTAAAATGGAACGCTGGTATAATGTAAAGATTTTCATCATCGATGAATCCTTAAAAGAAGAAAGATTAACCGGGAACTTTGAAAAAGAAACGATTGCAGGAGCTTTAAATGCGTTAAAACTAACAACGAAGTTTTCTTATAACATCGTAAATAATAACATACAAATTTATAAACCGGAAGTTGCCAAAAAATGAAAATAAAGACTTTCAATAATACATCCTGAAAGAATAATGAAACTAAAAAGGGGAAATGTTGGCGCATTCCCCCGATAGAGTTCAAATAGAAAAAATAACACTGTTACAAGAGTTGTTCATAGTTCCCATTTTTCATCTACCAAAACATAAAAATATGAAAAAAACAAAACGAGTGCTTGCTTTGAAAGATCGAAGCATTTTCAAATTGTTATTGCTTATGAAATTTACCATTGCTTTGTTGCTGCTTACCACCTGGCAGGCTTCTGCGAAATCTTACTCACAGGAAAGAATTACGCTGAAATTGCAGTCTACAGAATTACGAACTGCACTGCGGCAGATTGAGAAGAAAAGTATGTTCCGGTTTTTATACAATGACCAGGTGGTGTCGGCCCACAGAAAAGTTGACATCAATGCTGACAATGCATTGGTTACCGATATACTGGATGGTATCCTCAGCGAAACACCATTAACATATAAGGTATTGGAGAATAACCTGGTGGTGATTACTCAAAAAGATTTTGTACTGCAGGAAACCAGGGTAACCGGTAAGGTAACGGGTTCTGATGGACAGCCAATACCTGCGGTTACTGTTAAAATAAAGGGGTCGAATGTAGCCGTTGCAACAGATGTTAACGGCAGTTATTCTATATCAGTGCCCGATGGTGCAACGATTGTTTTATCTTCAGTAGGGTATGTTTCACAGGAAGTTCCTGTTAATGGTCGTGCGGAGATAAATGTGGTGATGCAGATTGCTGCAAAAGACGTAAATGAGGTAGTAGTGATAGGATATGGTACATCAAGCAAAAGAGATCTTACTGGCTCTATTGTTAAAGTATCTGGTAAGGAAATAGCGGATAAACCAAATACCAACCCGGTGTCTTCACTACAGGGGAAAGTGGCTGGTTTAAGTGTAGTAAATAATGGAATACCCGGGCAGCAGCCTGATGTGAGAATCCGTGGTACGGTAAGCATTGGTTCTACGCATCCCCTGTATGTTGTAAATGGAATTTTTAATGACAATATCGATTTTTTAAATCCTAATGATATCGAGTCAATGGAAGTGTTAAAGGATCCGTCATCATTAGCCATATTTGGCGTAAAAGGCGCTTCCGGTGTCATTGTAGTTACTACAAAACAGGCAAAAGCCGGTCAGCTGGTGGTAAATTTTAATACCAGTTTTGGAACAAAGACATTGGCAGATAAAATTCAATTGGCGAGCGGAGCCGAATTTAGAACCATTTTTGCGCAGGAGGCTCAAAATGGAT